>Ga0068872_10001824_pt1 | contig 16934 bp, 19 predicted proteins | sample NOAtaG_7_FD_66441 | JGI IMG/M metagenome (GOLD analysis project Ga0068872, IMG submission 66441) | Freshwater lake microbial communities from Lake Erie, under a cyanobacterial bloom - NOAA_Erie_Diel1S_2200h metaG | ecosystem: Environmental > Aquatic > Freshwater > Lake | place: USA: Ohio, Lake...
TAATGTATCTAGAAAATGGTTTTTAAAATCCTTTCTAGTGTAAAAAAGTAAAAAATTCTAGTTGTTCTAGCTATCATAATATTTTTTAATGTATCTAGAAAATGGTTTTTAAAATCCTTTATATTTTTGCTAAAACTTTTTTCTAAAAAGTTTATTATACGAAAAAACTAAAACTGATAAAAAAACATTAGAAACTGAATTGGGAACAATTAAACAAGTATTATCTAAAATTAAATAAAGTAAATACTTATGTGATTCATGATAATAGTTAAAATAAAAAGGGTATAAGAATTCTTTCTTTTTTTTATATACATATGGAGCAAACAGATGAAAAATTAATAAATTATCCTAGAGGGATGGACTTAACTTCGGAAAATTTACCGACGTTTAATAGTTTTGATGATTTAGAGTTAAGAGATTTACTCAGACGTGGTATTTATAGTTATGGTTATGAGAGACCTAGTGCAATCCAAAGCAAAGGTATTTATCCTATCATTCAAAATCGTGATGTAATTGGACAAGCTCAATCAGGTATGGGTAAAACTGCTACATATTCAATAGGACTTTTGCAAGTTATTGATCCAAATTTAAAAGATACTCAAGCAATAGTTTTAGCAAATACTCGTGAATTAGCGGATCAAATAGAATCAGTGATTAAACATCTTGGACAATATCTAAAAATAAATGTTTGTTTAGCTATTAGTGGGAATCCTATTGATAAAAATATAGAAGCTCTTAGAAAAAGACCTCATGTTGTTGTGGGAACACCTGGTAGAATTTATGATATGATTAATAGGAAAGCATTAAGAACTAAATCAGTTAAAATTATTGTGATTGACGAAGCTGATGAGATGTTAAAAAAGAGATATAATCACCGCAATGACAACAGAAATGACAACAGAAATGATCAAGATAATAAAAAAATGGATTTCTTATTACAAATTGAACATATTTTTAGATCATTACCAGATGATGTTCAGGCGGCATTATTTAGTGCAACGATGCCAGATGATTTTTTTGAAATTACTAAGAAATTAATGAGAAATCCCATTAAAATTTTAGTAGAACCAGATAAATTGAGTCTTTCTGGTATTAAACAGTATTATGTGAATATAGAAAGAAATGAACATAAATTTGATATGTTATGTGATTTGTATAATGTATTAACGATTACTCAAGCGATTATATATTGTAATTCCCGTAAAATGGTTGAAGATTTAAGTCAAAGATTAATTGATGCCAACTTCAGTATTTCTTCAATTCATGGTTCAATGACACCGTTTGAAAGAGAAGAAAGGATGAGACAGTTTAAAACTGGAGGAACTAGGGTTTTAGTTTCCACTGATCTTTTATCACGTGGTATAGATGTTCAACAGATTTCAGTAGTTATTAATTATGATATTCCTAGATCAGTTGACAATTATTTACATAGAATTGGTAGAAGTGGTAGATATGGTCGTAAAGGTGTTGCAATTAATTTTAAAACACCATATGATGATTACAAAATGCATGATATTGAGAAACACTACAATATCCAAATTGAAGAGTGGCCAACTGACCCCGAAGAGATTTCTGAATTCCTTTAATCTAATCTATAATCCTTTATTTTTATTTTTCAAATGTTTTTACTATATAAAAAAAATTGAATCTACATTTTGATTTTTGTATAAAGTATCTTTAGTTTATTGAGATTTAGGATGTATCGAACATTATCAATGAAATATTTACCTCGTATTACAGGTATAAGTGTAGCTGGATTTCTTATTGGTGATAGTGTTGTTTTTGCAAAACAAACTATGCCTTCAAGAAACTGTTCTGTTGTAAATAACGATAAATATACAGAATCAAGTTATTCAACCTTTATGAAACCAATTCGTAAAGTTAAAGATTATTTTTGGATTAAGTATATTCATAATAAATTAATTGATTCAATATATAATGGTGGTGTTTCTCGTTCAAACTACAATGAATTTATAAATGATTTTAAATTTAATGAGAAAACAACAGATTATATTATTGAAAAAATAATTAAGGGTGTACAAAACGATACTGACCCCGTAGCTTTTGAACACTGTTGTGATTTTTTGGAAACGTATTCTCACAAGGATAAAATAGTTGAAAAAATTCACACTATGATAGTTAAAGATGTGAATGCATCTAGAAATGATTATTCTAAATTTTTGGAAAAATACCCTTACTACCCTTATTCTGTTTCGTTTTCGTTATTATATAATCTAAAAAATCCAAAATGGATTTCTGAAGAATTCTGGTTTCAATACACACACAGTTATAAAGTCAGAGATAAAAGTGATATAGATGAAATATATAGAGAACCAACACTAAAAACACTTCTTGAAAATTATACAGATCAGAAAGGTATTAATGTCAAGTTTCCTATTGAATTATTAAAAGAATTTCTTACAAAAAATATCAAAGGGTCTGTATTTGCATCTGATTATTCCAAAGAATTTATTAATTATGTAATTGGATGGTGTTTGAATAAAATTACAGAATATGATCTAAAACATCATAAAAATCTTTTAGATCAAATACCATCTGAATCATGGGAAAACGCAGATCCAAAGATGTTTAATCCAGATAACGTTTCTGAATATCCACTTAGACAACAGATATTATTAGAAAACGAATCATATTTAAAAAACAATCTGAAACATCATCCTGGATTTTTATTAAAATTTTTAAATAATTATCCTAATTATTTAGAAATGTCAGTTAATTCAAATGATCATCTTTTTAAATTGGTTGATTGTTTATTAAAAAATGAATATGGGAAACAGGTTATTCTAAAAAACTTTGAAAAACTTCATCATTTAATTAAATGTAGAACAGTAGTATTCTATGTTCGTAATAAGATTGAACCAGAATCAGTCGTTAAAAAGTTTATGAAAAACAAAGACTTTGTTGAACTAGCTAAAAGTTATAATGAATATATTTTTGATACAGACGAAACCGACTGGGGCACCAAGATCCGTTTAGAATCCATACCAAACTATATTGTTAATAACAAGACATCCAGTTGGTAATTACTATAAACACACAATACAAGATAATCTTTTGATGCTGACAGAATCAGTTCAACTATTTTAATTATAACTTTTGATAAAAAAAAATGTTTTAATTTGTTAATTAAATTTTTTATTAGTTTAATCGAAAGTTAAGTGTGTTGTTTAAGTCCTGACGATCCACTCAGAACCATTGAACTCGATGTCTTGTGGAATGGTCTCTGAACAGAGCTTGTCGTCCCATGGAATGTCTTCCGGATGTCGAATGATCAAATCATCTCCTTGGGTTGCCATGAAATGATCTTGCTTCGTCCACGGACGATCGTCTGGGAAATCGTCGTCGTCATCAGTCGTCGGATCAAGAGTCTGTGTGATCTTCTGGAATGTTGCACTCTTCAGATCATGAGAGCGCTTGACGGATCCCTTGTGGTGGGTCTCCTTGGTGCACTGTCTGCATCGTCGACGCCCATGAGGACATGACTTCGCCTCACGATGTTCCTTCTGACGTGCTGTATGTGAAGGCAGATCTGGAGAACGCCAGTAATCTCGTGGTGATACTGACTCATCAGTGTCAGAAGGAACATCTGAATCATCAGAATCATCTGCTGGCTGTCTGATCTGCACACGAACTGAATCAGAAGCAAATCCAGTGCGCTTGCAGAACGCACAACGACGTCCCTCATGGTTGCACGTGAAAGTTGCATGATAACCATCCTTCTGAATGGTCTGAATGGTTAGCTGATGAACAGCTGGAGTCTTCCGTGTCTCTGCGGGAACACATGAAAGACACGATGAACTTGTGCATCGGCACCTCAGTGGAAAAGAATGACCCTTTCCAGGAAACACCCGGACAACGAGATCACAACATCCCAGTTGGTCAGCAAAATCCCCAAAATGAACATCAATGTTCTGTTCGTGATACGTCTGACCAGACGTCTTGGCTCGTGTGCTCTGATGGACTGCACGAGCAGTTCGGTTGCACCGTTGGTTCCGGTGAAGGATCTTTTGACTGGGTGATGATGCAGTCAAAGAAATTGAATGATTCTTCTGTCCGCTCTTCTTGGAAGAAGAAGCTGAGGAAGAACTTGGGTTCTCAGATTGAATCTGAGCAAGCATGGGCAAAATACCAAACATGGTTATTCAAACAATATATAAAATAATATAATCAATTTTTCATATAAACATAAATCTAAAATATCCAAAAATAACCCTAAATGTTTATTAATATTTATTAATGCTTTTTCATAGTCTTCTTAGTAGTGTTTTTCATGGTCTTTTTCATAGTCTTTTTAGTGTGTTTTCTAATTTTTTTAAGTTTAGTTGGTTGCATATTGGTATAATATTGAATTACCATAGCTCTCTTTTCTCTCCCGCTTAAACTTGTAATACCAGAAGGAGTGGTTATTTCTCTAGTCGGCATTATTGATGTTTTAGTTGATACATATGTTATAGAATCATCATCAGGGGATGTAAATGTTTGACTGGCTTTAATGGTTTCTAAACCATTATTAGAATCACGACTGTATAAAATTGTTGGTTGCATAGACGTCAAACCAAAAGATTCCTTTTTCAATCCTCTTTTACCCTTTTTCATACTTTTCCCTTTTTTCATACTTTTCCCTTTTTTCATATTATTAAGTGTCCTTTAATAAAATATGAGAAAAAAAGGGTTTAAAAAGTAGTTTTTTTTTCTATTAAAAAGTAAAAAAACTAAGATAATAAAAACTAAGATAATGAAATATTTAGCATGGGATATTGGTATTAAGAATTTAGCTTATTCAACTATTGATTATGATCTTGAAAAAAAGACCAAAACAATAATTAATTGGGGAGTTATTAATTTAATGGAAGCTGTAGATGAAGAAGTGAAAAAACCTTTATCATGTTGTGAAAGTAGTGCAAAAGGTGCTAAATGTAATGTTAAAGCTATGTTTTTATTTGAGGATAATCCTGAAAAGGGTCTTTGTAAAAAACATCGGCAAATGAATAAATACAAAGCAACTAATTTCCTAGATCTTAGTAAAAAAATTACATGTTGTTATAAAGTCAAAGATAAAAATACTGAAAAAGATTGTGAAGCTACCAGTCATTGTTGTGGCAAAACTGCTACGTTTTGTTCAAAAAAGAATCTAAGTTTATCCTATTGCAACCAACATCTCAAAATAGTTCAAAAGAAAGATCCTTTTGAAACACATGAAATTAAAATTACAAAAAAAGCAAAAGCTATGGGGCAACCCATGTTAAAATTATCTGAAAATCTCTATTCACATTTAAATAAACACCAAGATGATTTTCTAGATGTTGATGAAGTGATTATAGAAAATCAACCAGTTCTCAAAAACCCTACTATGAAATCTATTCAGATATTATTATATAGTTGGTTTGTCATAAATGGAACAATGACAGGCAAAATTAATGATATTCATTTCTTTTCTGCAAGTAAAAAATTAGAAGCATACCATGATGAAGATGATAAAATAGGAAAAACTGTGTCGGGTAATCAATATCAAATGAATAAAAAGAAAGCCGTTCTATATACAACTGAAATGCTTAAAAATAACCAAAAATGGAAAACATTCTTCGAAACTCACAAGAAAAAAGACGATTTAGCTGATGCTTATTTAACTAACTGCTACTATATTGATCGTAAATATAATGTCAAAGATAATGTTAAAAATAAAAAAACTAAAGATCCTAAAAAAGAACTAAATAATACAGTTGTAAAAGATACTGTTGTGAAAGATACTGTTGTTAATGACACAGTTGTAAAAGATACTGTTGTAAAAGATACTGTTGTAAAAGATACTGTTGTAAAAGATACTGTTGTGAAAGATAAAAAAGTAAAGGGAAATACAAAGGGAAATGTAAAAGGATATCTAAAAAATTTTGTAAAAATAAAAAAAGAGGAAAATAAAATAATGGATTATTTATTTGGAAAGACAACATAAAAAGAATTGATAATATAATGCGTATAAGTAATAATTTTTCTTTCTAGATAAAACTTTAAATTGTGAAATGAATTTTAAATTTGATTCTCTAGACGACATTAAAGATATTGATCTTGGTCCATCATCTCCATTACCAAGCACTCATAATAGTAATAGACCTAATTTAGTAATACGTGATCCCCCACGATCATTTACGCCAACTTCTAGTAGTGGTAGAGGGGATTCATCTATTGGATTGGATTTAATTATTAATAAGGATAAACAGAAAAAACCTAGCCCTAGATCTTCTCCGATTACGTTCAGTGCTCCAGTTGAAGAACCTAAATCATCATTTACCCGGAATATGTATAATAAAATAGATAATGAAACCCCTAGTTTAAGTTTAAATATTGGGGATAATTTGCGTGGTGGTGGTAATGATTTCAGTAGTTTAGATGATTTTCTAAAGGATGATATTAAATCTTCTGATAATCGTCAAAGTAATACGATTCCATCACCAGTTGAAATTAAACCACCTTCTGGTAATATTGGTTTTAATTTTAATGATGATCTGCTAACTCCGGAACCTCAAGCATATACTTTCAATCAACAACATACACAACAAAATACATATATGCCATCTCCACAAGCACCTGAAAAACCAATGTCAATTGAGGAAAGACAACAGAAAAAGTTTGAACTTCTCTGTAAATTGGAACGTCTTAAGAGAAAAGGTGTTATTGTTCCTAGAACATATACTATGAATTCTGATTATGAAGAAATTAAATTTGAATATGAGAAATTGCATAATGAGAGACTCATGGATAATTCGGTTAAAATGTATCGTCAAATGTTAGTTTCTGCCACAACTGCACTTGAATATTTTAATACTAAAGCCAATCCAATTGATTTTTATCTGGACGGTTGGTCTGATCATGTTTATTCTCAACAACATGATTATGATGAAATGTTTGAGGAAATGTATGAAAAATATAAAGATAAAGGAAGTTTACCCGTTGAGTTAAGATTAGCATTAAGTTTAGGTGGTAGTGCCCTAATGTATCACTTGAGTAATACTATGTTCAAGAGTGTATTACCAGGTGCTCAAGATATTCTCAGACAAAACCCCGATTTAATGAAGCACATGCAACAAACTTTATTAAGCACTATGGCACAACAGGGACCACACGAAGCTAATTTAGCGGGTATGATGGCTGGCTCAATGGGTGTTGATCCAACTCAAAGACCACCTTTTAATAATCCATCAGCACCACCACGAAATGCACCGGCAGAGAGAAGACAAATGTCGGGACCCAGTGGATTAGACAATTTTTTGAATGATATTACCGGAAATAAAAATGGTGATTCAAGAAATATTAATGTCGATCTAAGTTAATTTAACAGATTCATTGATTAATTTATTTTTATTTATTTTTGTAAAAAAAAAATTGAAATAACTATTTCTTATTTTAATGTAAATACTTATTATGAGCAATGATGATTATCAGTATCAACAATTACCTGAACTATATGATGTTTCTTATGTCAATGGATATGAGGACGAACAATTAAAAGTGTATAAATTTAATTCTCCTAGTGATATTCATGATATTATTTCTTATTTCCTAGAAATTAAAAGTTCCAATGATCACTTTTACATTGTAGATATTAAAAAAATCTTAGAAAAATATAATTTATGGATGAAAGAATTACCATTTATTGTTCCTTTTTATGCAATTAAAAGTAATCCTGATCCAATGATTTTAAAACTATTATCTTCACTTGGATGTGGCTTTGATTGTGCTAGTAAATCTGAGATTATTGAAGCTATCAGTTATGTTGATCATGATAAAATTATCTATGCAAACCCATGTAAAGAAATTACCCAAATACAATTTGCACGTCAAAAGAAAGTTGATTTGCTAACCTTTGATTCAGAAGCTGAATTACACAAAATTAAAATTCATCATCCCAAAGCTAAACTAGTCATGAGACTTAAAGTTGATGATAGTGGATCTATTTGTCAATTTAGTTGTAAATTTGGATGTGATCAAGATGAAGCCAAAACATTATTAAATCTTGTAAATGTTCTTGAATTAAATTTGGTTGGTGTTTCTTTTCATATTGGTAGTAATTGTGGTAAATCAGGTTATTATAGAAAAGCATTAGAAGATGCCCGTAAAGTATTCGATATGGCTAAAACTGATTTTGGATTTGATTTAACTATACTAGACATTGGTGGTGGTTTCCCTGGATATGATTCTCAAACACAACTTGAATTTTCTGAAATAGCCTCTGAAATCAGAGAGTCAGTTGATACTATTTTTGGAGATATTCGTGAAAAAGTATCATTTATAGCTGAACCTGGAAGATTCTTTTGCACTACATCTCATACACTTGTGTGTAATATCATTGGTCTTAAAAAGAAAATTAACAAAAAAACTGGAGAAAAACAATATCAATACACCATTAATGAAGGTTTATATGGTAGTTTTAGTGCTATCAAGTTTGACTATGCAAATCCCAATATTAAACCATTTAGTGGACGAGATCAAACAGAATTATATCCTTCTATTATTTTCGGTCCCACTTGTGATTCCTTAGATAAATTGAGTGAAAAAGCGATGTTGCCTGAAATGACTATAGGTGATTGGTGTTTTGTTGAGAATTTTGGTGCATATACTAGAGCATCTTCTACAAACTTTAATGGTTTTACACCAGGGAAAGTTTATTATGTTCTAATAGATTAATCAACACTTAAAAACAACTAGGATTTTAATTAAACCATTTTTAATTTTTTTCTAAAAGTAGTGTATAGCAAACAGTTAAATACTAATGAACGGTGCAAATAATAAACCTTTCCAGGAAATAGACATTAACAAGGATTTACAGGATAGATTAATAGAATATAAAAAATTATGTGGTGAGTTTCTAGAAATACCAACAATAAATATTTCGTTTAAAATAAAAACACTAGGGTCAACATCACCTAAAAAATCTATATTTGGCTTTATGAAAAAACCCTCTGAACCAATACTTCAATTTGGGTATAAAAACAATATTGAAGAAAAAGAATATGTTAATGTTTATAACTTTCAATCAAATATAGATCATACACAACTTGATAAATTTTTTCAAGGTCTGACTTTCATCAGTAATAAGAATCCTGTCCCGAATGAGACAGATTACCAAACGGAGAATAGAACAACAGTTTTGCCACATACACGTCCATTTTTTATTTTATTAAACCAAGAAAAAATAAACAATAAAAATGAAATAGAAATCATTATTAATAATTTTAAGGTGTATGTGTGTTATTTACTTGTTAAACTACGTGAAATGATCGAAAACAAATTTGATATGTATGATCAGAAACAATTTAATAAATTTCAAATGTATAAATGTGCTTTGTTAATAATTTTTAGCTGTGAACACATAATGAAAAAAATTATAGATCAAAACAATAATTCAATTCTTTCTACATTAATATCTAAAACAGAAAATTTAAATGAATATCAAATATACAAAAAAATACAAGTAATGATATGTGAAAATCACAATCAACAATCAGGTGGTAAAGGTAAAACTAAAAAATCCAAACGTAGATCAAGTAAATCAAACAAAAAACATAAAAAAACCCTTAGAAAGTAAAGTTTTTGGTATATTATGGGATTACCTTAATAAAAAAATTGAATTCATTTACCTTAAAAATATATTAGTGGTGAGCTATGTTGTTCCGCTACTTCGTCCTTTTTATTGAACTACAAATAGCGGGCGACGCCATCTCACTACTTTTTTTTATTCTTTTTTAATTTGTTTATGGTATTTCTCAATGATTGTTTGAGCATAGTGATATTCTTCTTTGGTTATTTTCTTAGGATTATATTTTCCAGGTAAAAGACAATAACTACTATCTTCATTGAATACTCCAGATACTAGAATTACAAATAATGCGGTAAATATGAGTGAAATTTTAATATCTCTGGTAGCTATGAAAATTATAGTAAAAACAATAGTTCTTCTAACAATTACATTACTTAATATTTCTTCTTGAAATTGACTTAATTCTAGTGAAATATAACGAGATCCTAGATTCATTAATAACATCATTAAACCCGCAAAATATTTACTATTATTCAAAATACTAAAACTTGCATCAACCATATTAATAAAACCCCCACTAGCTTCTTCTATCTTAATTTTAGTCATTTTATTTTCCTTTAAAATCTACTAAGAAATTTTTTATATAAAAAAGATTGTCCAAAGGTATATTTGATTAAACCAGTGTATTTAATTTAATGGATTTAATTTAATGGATTTAATTTAATGGATTTAATTTAATGGATAAAATACTGTTCCAGTTTCTTCTAGATTAACAGCTTGGTAAGCATTACAACTAGATAATGGAGGACCATATACATCATCATTTAAACCAGTTTGTTTTAGATCATATCTACAACCAACAACATCAAAATCAACTTGACCTTGAGTTAAAGTCGTTGAAGCCAATGGTTGAGGTTGCATTTGATTTTTAAAGTTTTCAACATTTTCTCCAGCTTCTTCTAAATACATTTTTCTTTGCATACTATCAACCGTTCCAGGACATCCACATCCAAAACCTTCAACTAGATCTTCATCTTTACTCTTTAAAGGTTCATCGTCATCTTCACTCTTAGGGGCTTTAGTTTTTGGAACCATGCATCCCATTTCTTTTTGCATTACTTGTAAGTTTTCAATACTTTTTTCTAAATTATCACATCTAGCCGTATTATCACATGTATTAGTATTTGCTTTTTTTGGTTTTTTATCAACAGGTTCATCATCTTCATTTACAGTTTCTTTAAAATCTTCTTCAAAATCCATATCCATATGATTATCAAATCCTTCTACAGATTTTCCACTAACCATCAGAGTCATAAAAAATACTGCTACCATTAAACCAACCGCAAAGTTATATGAACCTATAACAGCAGATAAACCTAATAAAAGGATTTGACCCATACGATCATTAAATAATAATTCTAGAGATTCTGGCATTTTGATATATTTTGGAACGGCTACAGCAACAGCAATAACTCCTATTAAAGATAAAGTTGGTGCACTTAATTCTGACATTAAATATTTATAATTACTATATAGAGACATATTTTTTTTGTAAAAAGAAATAAATTATTATATATCTGAATTTTAAAAGCACATTTCAGATGTCAAATAAAAATAAAGAAAATACAAAAACGTCTGGGGAACCTATTTCATCAATATTACGCAAAAATATAAAAAAACACAAACGTATCTTATTAGCAATTTCCCTAGTAGCATTTCTAATCATACTTATTCATCTACCTAAAATAACATCCGAATTATCCATAAAACATATTGGTGGTGCCCCTATGGCTTCAATGGGATCAATGGGTTCAATGGGAATGGGTAGTATGGCTTCAATGGGATCTTTTGGAGGTATGGGTGGTGATTCTGGAGGTAATTCTGATGGTGATTCAGGTAAAAAAAAGAGTAAATTATCGTTTTCACCTATGACTAGTGGTGTAAATATGATGTGGTGGGCTACCAAAAATATTTTATTATTCTATTTGTTCCTATTATTTATTACTGTTGTTCCTTCTTTACCAATTATTGCTTATATAACTGTATTTTATTTTATTATAAGTAGTCTCATTGGACGTATTCAAACACTTTGAAAACCCCTTTTACAAACTTATTTATCAATTTCCGAGAGTTTTTTAGTATAATATTCTTTTGGATGAAGGATTTTACCATATGTAAAACAATCACGCAAAAAATCAATAAGTAAATCAATCTCATTTATCTCAAACTCAGGAGGTTCTATATAAACATATGTTTCTTCCGGTTCTTCATCACCAAATTCATCAGAACCAACTTGTATATTATTATCTTCAAATTCAAAATAAATTGATAAGCCATTACCCCAGTTAAAATAAACACATCTATTCTTATTATCATCTTCAATAGAACACGGTAAAGAAATTATATCATCCTTCTTAATTCTTTGATAAACGTCTTTTAATGTTTGATATAGCTCAGAACATGATATGGGAATTATAAGAGGTAAATTAGTATTTATAATTGATTGAAATTCTATATCACAATCATTACTAAATTTAATTAGTTTTTCCTTGATAGTATCAATGCTCAGATCTTTTGTATCAATTAATATTTTTTCTTCAAACCCACTCAAAAATTTACACTTAGGATTTGGTGCTTTTTGAATATATAATTCAATGTGATCTTCATGACATTTACTTTCATTTACGCAAATTTTAACTTCTTTTTCATTTATGCAAATTTTTAGTTCTTTGCAAATATCAATAAGTTCCTTTTTACTAAGTTGAGTTTGTTTTGATTCCATTTTAATTTTAATTATAGTATGATTAGGTTTTGTTTTATACATTCAATTTTTTTTTTAGGTAATATTCTTTTGAATGGAGGGTTTTACCATGTATAAAACAATCACGCAAATAATCAATAAGTAAATCAATTTCATTGAAGTCAAAATCAATATGATCACCAAAAACATATGCTTCATCCGCATCATCATTTTCTTCAGGTTCATCCTCTTCTGTTGACACAACATATATACTATTACCATTAATATCAAATTGGACTGATACTAGATTAGACCAGAAAAAACTAACACCTCTTTCTAGATCATCATCTCGGATACAAGATGGTAAAGGAATAATACCATCATCTTTAATCCGTCTATATATTTCTTTTAATTTTTGATATAATTCTGAATTAAACATTGGAAAAACATGAAGTAAATAGCCATTAATAATTTTTTGAAATTCTGTATCACAATCATTATTAAATTTGATCAGTTTTTTCTTAATTGCATCGGCATCTATATCTTTTATATCAATTAATACTTTTTTTTCAGAATCACTTAAACTTCCTAGATTGGGTTTTTTAGGATCTTTTTGAATATATAATTCAATATGATCTTCATGACATCTACTTTCACTTACCCAAATTTTAAGTTTTCTACAGATATTACTGAGTTCCGTTTTACTAAATTGAGTTTGTTTTTGTTCCATTTTAATTTTAATTCTAAGTAATTCTAGTGAAATATATACATTCAATTTTTATATATTCAAATTTATATTTAATATTTTATGATGAATTAGCCATGAAACTAGACCAACTATAACATCAATTAATAAGAAGACCCAAGAATATTCTTTTTGTTTAATGGCAAACAATGCGAATAACAAATATAATGCACCATGAACAGGTCTAAGTTCATTCCACCATATTTTTTTATCACCTAACCATTCTAATTGAGAATCGGCACCCGCATTTCCTATAAAATACAAATACATAAATGATAAGCCAATAGGTAATGCTATGTATCCCATTATTTTAACATATTTTTTATCTAATTTTTTAGCCATTAATACTAATAGTGTTCTAGCTAGAATACATCCACATAAAAAGACAATTATTCGTTTTGTTTCCATCTTTATATATATTATATCTATAACATTTATTTTTTTATATTCCAGATATTTAAAGGGATGTCTGAAGAAAATGATAAAACACTTTGGCAAAAAATTAAAGACCTATTTCAGAAATACCAAAATCTTATTTATTCTATTATAATTGTATTAATACTTATTAATATACAAAACCCTCAATCCATATATACATCTTTTATACAAAAAGGGGGTAATGCTGAAAATATGGTATCAGATATGGGTGGTATGAGTAAGAAATCTGGTATAGGAAGTAAGTTAAAAGGTATTAAGAATGCTAATTTTTTTACGACTGTAATGGGATGGATGTTAGGATTAATGAAAACATTTGCGATGTTTGGAGGTTTAGTAATAGCACTAGCTGTATTACCTGCATTACCTCTATTCATTTTCATGTTAATTTTGTTCTTTATTTTAAGAGCTAGAATGGCTTTTATTAAAGAATTATAATCATCTTCAAAATGAAATTATTTGACCATCTCTGACAAGGGATTCATAATTTATATCATCTAAATTTATTTTATCAGGTAAAAGACCTACATCAACTGCATTACCTTCATCGGTATACATATGTAGATAGGGTTGATCTTTTTTAAGGATATCTAGTTCACCTTCAAACTGGAGTTCTATTTCTTTAATAATATCTTTTTCTAGAGGGGTTATATGTCCTTGTTCTAGAAGGGCATTTAATCTTACTTCTCTGCGTTTTTTAACTTCTTTAATCTTTTCTTGATCAATTAATCTCTTTGAATTGCTAATTTCATAATTGGATTCCCTATTTTCTATAATGTTTGGTTCTGGTGTTATTAAAGTTGTAAAAGCTTCTTTGAATATAGGTAAATGTGTTATTAAAGCTATTATTAAAACTATTACCCCAGCTTGTTTGTGATATGGATAAACTATTAATACTAATATTAGAAGCATCAGTTTGTAGAATTGATTATAAAATATTGAATCTTTTTTATCAATAAATTTAGATGAACATATTATGTAAAGGATCAACAAGAGACCTAATAAAAGGTTTGTTCTAGTTAGATTCATTTCTATATTACTTATAAATAACACAAAAAAATCCTAAAAATTATTAAAAACTATTAAAAACTATTAATAATTATTAATGCCTTACTTATTTTCGTATGGTTCAAATAATAAAGATCAATTAGAAGAAAGATTAAAAATAAAAATAACAAATGTTGAACCAGCTTATTATGAAAATCATGCATTAGCATTTGGGAGTTGGTCAAAAAATTGGAATGGTGCTGTAGGAACTTTAATACCATTCAAGGGTGAAAAAGTGTATGGTTATTTGACACATCTAGAAGAATCTGATTTAGATAGATTAGATAAATTTGAGGCGGTGCACTTAGGAAAATATCAGAGAGTTAAGATTAGAATTACGATAAAAGAAACTAATAAGTTCAGAATGGCTATAGCATATGTTTTAACGCCAAAACATAAGATATGGATGGGATTACCATCAAAAGAATATTTACAAGCAATAATTAAGACTCAATCTTATTACTGGAAACCATTAAAAATAGAAATTCAAATTAGAAATGTAGAAACTGGACAGATTAATTTCTATTATAAAGAATAAGAAAAGAACAAGTCAAAATATGCCGGCTAGTTTAAGTGAAGCGTTTGGTGAAAATTTTGAAATAGTCCCTAGTTTAAATAATTCGAATAACTCAAATAACTCAAATACCAAGAAAAAAAGTAAGAGAAATAAAAATAAAAATCAGGATTCCGTTCCAAACAGAGAACAATTTTTAGACTATGGTCAACGTATTCCACCTAATAATTTTACTAATCCTGATAAACCCCGTAATGTTAATTATCTAATTCAACCTTATGTCCAACCCACATTAGGCGACCAACAATATGAATCACTTACTAATGTTGATGATTTAGGACCATCAAACTATAGTATTAAACCATCTGGTGCAAATGAATACCATGATCCTTATAATTCAGATCCTTATAATTCAGATCCGAATATGAGGGATGCACCTGAAGATTCTAAAGAAATAGTAGCAACTCCAGTGTCATTTAGTAATTCTTCTGAAACACAACCGCAAGGACTTGTATTAGATCCTAAAATGGTTGAGCTTTCAAAAAAAATAGATTTAATTTTAGAAAAATTAAATCATCTGGATGAACCTGCTCAAGAAAACATTCATGATATTATTCTTTTTGTTATATTTGGTATATTTGTAATATTTATAATGGATTCAGTCTATAGAGTTGGTAAAGTTAGTTTCTAAATTTTCATTCACAAAAACTTATCATTGAATAGTAGTTCATTTGCCTTTTTTTCAAGAGAACTTAACGAATTAGGATCATAAACAAACTGGTTAGAAGGTTTATAATCCTCTATTGAACGATAACCTAGTGCTTTTCTTTTACTATCCTGTATAGATTTATAACTTACGGTATTCTTTTTAGGTTTTTGCATCCATGATATTAATAATAAATTAGGATCAGTATAACGCACATAAAAGCCATTATCAGTTAATTTTTGAGTTAAATATATAATACAATTGTTTGTATTAAAAAGTGGTAATCCATATACATATGTAGGAACCGAATAAAAACAGAATTTGTCTTTTGATAAAGAGTTGGTCATTTTAATTTTTTGATGAACCTTTTCTAAAATTTGGTCATACACATTAAGTCGTTGTTCTTCCTTTTGATCGTGTTCTTTATGCAATTCATCTATATTAATCATTGTTGTCATCTTAATACGGATTGAGAAAAAAGTTTAGAGGTTTTTTCTTTTATTTAGGTTAAAAATGGAAACAACGGATAAATCTACTGAAAATGGTAATGGTAATGGTAATGTTAATGGTAATGTTAAAAAGATAAAAAATTTAGTTCTTAGTGGTGGTAGTAGTAAAGGATTTAGTTATGTTGGTGTCATTAAAGCCTTAGAAGAAAACGATCTTATTAAGGATATTGAAGAAATTTCATGTGCATCGATTGGATCTCTCTTTGGTTTATTCATAATATTAGGGTTTTCATCATCTGATCTTTTAAATTTACTTCTTAAAATAGATCTCAGCCTCATCAGTAGCATTAATAGTGATTCTATCATTAATCTTGTCAATGATTTTGGATTAGATAGTGGTTATAATGTAGAAACAATTATATCCCTAATGATTGAAAGTCATATACCACATAAAAAAGGTCATTTAATTACTTTTAATGACCTATGGCAACACAGAAATGTCAAATTTAATATAGTTGGTTCTAAATTATATGATGGTTATATGGAAGAACTTGTATATAATCATATTAAAACGCCTGATTTAGAAATAGTAAAAGCAATACGGGTATCTATTTCTATTCCACCAGTATTCAAACCAATTGATGCATTAGATCATCATTTAATGGATGGAGGCATCGTAAATAATTATCCTATTAATTTTTATAAAAATGAATTAGAAAATACCCTTGGTATCCTATGTTTAACA
>Ga0068872_10001830_pt1 | contig 16879 bp, 15 predicted proteins | sample NOAtaG_7_FD_66441 | JGI IMG/M metagenome (GOLD analysis project Ga0068872, IMG submission 66441) | Freshwater lake microbial communities from Lake Erie, under a cyanobacterial bloom - NOAA_Erie_Diel1S_2200h metaG | ecosystem: Environmental > Aquatic > Freshwater > Lake | place: USA: Ohio, Lake...
CGTGCCTTGGCGACGCCGTCGGTGGCGTCGAACCCCCGGTCGGCGCGACCCAGGGCGAACAGGGTCAGCTTCTCGCCGTAATCGAGCTGCCCGAGGACGCTGACCCGCGGGCTGGCGAGCACGTCGCCGCCGCTCTTGTAGATCCCGGGCGCCGGCCGGCTGGTGATGAGCGTGTCGCTGGTGAGGTAGAGGTCGGTGTCGAAGGTCAGGTCGCCGCGCTCCGACTGGAAGAAGGTCGCCTCGCGGAACGTGTCGGCGAGGTCGTCGAGGCGGTCGCCCGTGGCGGTCGGGATCATGGCCAGCAGGCCGGCGGAAGCGGCCGTGGCCGCGAGCAAGGGGCGTTGGGTCATGCTGCGGTCTCCTCCAGGGTTGAGAGTTCGAAGGCTTCGACGGGTCTTGAGAAGCCTTTGGCCTCGATGGGCGGCAGGGGCTTGAAGCAGGCGCCGGGACCGACGGCATGGCGGGTGCCGGCATCCACCCAGACCCGCATGGCCGGAGCCTTGGAGCAAAGACGCGCCGCGAGGTTCACCCGCTCTCCCAGCACGGTGTAGTCCAGCCGGCGGGCGCTGCCCATGCAGCCGGCCACCACCCGCCCGTAGGCGCAGCCCACGCCGATCCGGATGGGTTCTGCCGACCCCTCGTTGGCCTTTTCGCGGGCCACCACCATCGCCAGCGCGCATCGCACCATGCGGAGGGCGTCATCAGCCGCCGTCCTCGGGGCGCCGAAGGTCACCAGGATCAGGTCGCCCACGAACTTGTCGACGGTGCCCCCGTGGGCGTAGGCCACGTCGGTCAGCAGGGTCATGTGGTCGTTGAGCAGGGAGATCACCTCCCGGGGCTCCTTGCCCTCGGTCAACGCGGTGAAGCCCCGGATGTCGCAGAAGAGCATGCCCACCTCCTGCTCGGACCCGGCCAGGTCCAGCCGGCCGGCCACCAGCTCCGCGGCGACCTCGGGGTCGGTCACGGCGTCGAGCACCCGGCGGTACCGTTCCCGCTGCGCCAATCCCTCGGCCATGGCGTTGAAGCGGGCGCCCAGCCGGGACAGCTCGTCCCGTCCTCCCGCCTCGACCCGGACGTCAAAGTCGCCGCCCTCGATGCGCTCCGCCGCGGCCGACAGGGCTGCGACGGGTCGCGAGAGTCCGCGCCCCAGCAGCGTCGCCGAGGCCACGCCCACCCCGAGCGCCAGCGACGCCGCCCCGACGCCGGTGAGCAACAGCCGCCGCTCGGCCGCGCGCATGGGGCCGAGCGTGGCGACCACCACCAGGGCGCCGTCGCCTGCGGCGAAGGGGCGTTGCACCGCGAGGATCGGTGAGCTCGAATCCTCGGCTGACACCTCCGAATCCCCCCGGGAGATGCCCGCGGCCACCCGCGACCTGGCCGGTTCCTCAAGGCGGGTGCCGTGGAGCGTGCCGGAGAGCGACAGGCCGGTCTCCAGGGCCGTCCCGTCGGGCAGCTGCAACGGCTCTGGAAATCGCATCGGTCGCACGAGGGCCAGCGCCCCGGCCACCGAGTCGTCGGAACGGTCCACGAGGGTCGCGGCGAGGATCTCCATGGGTATTGCGCCAGCCGCCGTGCGGGCCACCCGGGAGGCCTCGCCGGAGCGTGCCACCGCCAGCGCGTGGGATGCCGCCGAGTCCGCGGCCGCGGCCGTCAGCCCCGCCGAGCGGACGAGTTCGGCGGTGTCGGAGACGAACACGAACCCGGCCCCGTCCCCGGCCGCCTCGAGGGCCGGCCTCAATTCATCGGCCGCGGTCCGCAGCAGGTCGTCGCGGTCGCCCGCGAGCACCGTGGCCAGCAGGCGCGGGGATCGCACCAGCCGCTCGGCCTCCGCCAGGGCCCGGGAGGTGGCCGCCGATTGCGCCTGCGCCACGGCATCGATCCGGGCCTCGAGGGAGCCGCGCAGGGCGTCGAGGTAGGCCTCCCGGACGCGGGTCCCGCTGGCCGCGACCACCACGGCCATCGCCACGAGGACGGCTCCGGAGATCGCGATCGAGATCCGGGCCGCGAAGGTCACTTCGGGGGCTCCTGGACAAGGTTCGACCAGTCCACCTCGAGGGTCTGCCCGGGCGCGAGTTCGATCTCCCGGGTCAGGGTCTGCTTCGGTGAGAGCCAGATGCTCACGACATGGCGGCCCGGGGTGATGCCCTCGATGCTGAAGCGTCCCTCGGGGTCGGTCACCGCGAACCACGGCGTGTCGACCACCACGAGGTTGGCCCGCATGTGCTCGTGGACCTCGCAGAACAGCTGCACGAGGCCGGGGGAATCCATGACCACCGCGGCGGGTTCCTCGCCCTTGCGGAAGCGCCCCAGGTCGAACCGGCGGGGCGGGGACTTGCTGAAGACGCTGTGGTAGAGCTGGTCCTCGTTGGGGAACACCACGGGCGTCCCGGACCGCACCACGGCAAGGGCGGGCCGGAACTGGTAGCCGCTCTGCTGGATCCGCAGCGGGGTGGCCGTGACCGGATCGGTCGGCGATGCCCCGGAGCCCACCCAGACGGCGCTCCTGGCGGGCTCGGGCTTGTCCACCTTGAAGGCCGGTGGCGGTCCGTAGTCCTTCACCGCCGACGGGGCCTTCTTGCGCACGACCGGCACCACTCCGGTGATCCGGGCCGTGCGGGACGGCGTGCCGGGTGGGTCCCCGGCGGCGCGGGTGGCCGGTGGCATCGTCAGGAGGATCAGCACGGCCAGGACCGAGGCCAGCATCGTGGACATGGTCGCAACGGGCTTCATGGCATCTCGGGGGGCACGGGTCGCGGCGGAGGCCTTGGGAGTTCTTCCTGCGGGTTCTTGGGTGAATCTTTTCTCAGACTTGATTGCCGGGCGGGTTTGGCAAGGCCAATTCGGACGCTTCAATCCGGGGCGGATCAATCCGGGGCGGATCAATCCGGGGCGGCGGGGACTGCGGCCGGGGTCGGCCTCAGGCCATGAGGTCGCGCACCACCCTGCCGTGGACGTCGGTCAGGCGGAAATCGCGTCCGGCGTGCCGGTAGGTGAAGGTCTCGTGGTCGAAGCCCAGCAGGGCCAGCAAGGTGGCGTGCAGGTCATGGACATGGACCGGGTTCTCGGCCGCCGCGAAGCCGAACTCGTCGGTCGCCCCGTACACGGTGCCCGCCTTCACCCCGCCGCCCGCCAGCCACATCGTGAACCCGTGGTTGTTGTGGTCGCGGCCGTTGATCTTGCCGGAGTTGGCCCCCGGGGTGGGCAGCTCCACCGTCGGGGTGCGGCCGAACTCGCCGCCCCAGATCACCAGGGTGTCTTCGAGCATGCCCCGTTGCTTCAGGTCGGTGAGCAGCCCGGCGATGGCCTGGTCGCTTTCGCGGGCCAGCTTGCGGTGGTTGACCTCGAGGTCGTCGTGGTTGTCCCAGGGCTGTCCCGCGCCATGCCAGACCTGCACGAAGCGGACCCCCCGCTCGACCAGGCGCCGGGCGATGAGCAGCTGGCGCGACTGGGTGCCCTCGCCGTAGAGCTTCCGCACCGACTCGGGCTCGCGCTGGATGTCGAAGGCGTCGGCGGCATCCATCTGCATGCGGTAGGCCAGCTCGAAGCTCTGGATCCGGGCCTCGAGCTGGGGGTCGGCCGTCCGCACCCTGCGGTGCTCCTCATTCAGGCGGCGCAGCAGGGCCAGTTGCCGCTGCTGCGAATCCGGCGGGGTCCGGGGGTTCTGGATGTTCTCGATGAGCTTCTCGATCTGCGTGTGCTGGGTGTTGATGTAGGTGCCCTGGTACACGCCCGGCAGGAATCCGCTCTGCCAGTTCTGGGATTCCTGGATCGGGTAGCCGCCGGGGCACATCACCACGAATCCGGGCATGTTCTGGTTGTCGCTGCCCAGCCCGTAGGTCACCCACGACCCGAAGCTCGGCCGAACCAGGCGCGCCTCGCCGCAGTTCATGAGCAGGAGCGACGGCTCATGGTTCGGAACGTCGGCCTTCATCGAGCGGATGACGCACAGGTCGTCGACGCAGGCGGCCGTCTTCTCGAAGAGTTCGCTGACCTCGATGCCGCTCTGTCCGTGCTTGCGGAAGCGGAAGGGCGACCGCCACGCCGCGCCGGTCTTGCGCTCCGTCTTGTGGTGGATGGGGATCTCCTTGCCGTGCCACCGGTCGAGCGAGGGCTTGGGATCGAAGGTGTCGACGTGCGACGGGCCACCGTTGGCGAAGATGTGGATCACGCGCTTGGCCCGGCCGGCGAACTGCGGCGCCTTGGGGGTGAGCGGGTTCAGCGAGACCGGATCGGCGAGGGCCCCGGGAGCCAGCAATCCCATCGAGCCCATCAGCGACGTCAGCGCCACCGACCCCATGCCCATCCCGCAGGTCCGGAGAAACTCGCGGCGGGGCAGGGAGGCTGGATCGGAAGGATGGGTGGGCTGGATCATGTCGGCGCCACGGTCTGACGCCCAAGCTACGACGATTGTTCGGAGCCGCCACCACGAAAACCGGGAGGGTCCCCGCCCGCCAGGGTTTCCTCGAGGGCATGCCGGGGGGGAACGGCCCTTGCCAAAGGCGACCCCGTCCGCGACAACCTGCTCGCGCCTGTGTCCCGATCCGCCTCTTCCCATCCCGGCCCGGTGGTCCCGCTGGATTCACCCAGCCGCCGCCGACTCCCGCCCCTTCTGCGGCGTGCCTGGTACAGCCTCAACCAGACCTTCCGTCGCCGGATCGCCCACACCGGGGTCACTCCGGACCAGTTCACGGCCCTCAGGACCCTGCTGGAGGGCGATCCGGAGGGGATGACCCAGCGCGGCCTCACCGAGGCCATGTCGAGCGACCCGAACACCGTCGCGTCGCTGCTGGAGCGCATGGAGGAGTCGGGCTGGGTCGAGCGCCGCGCCCACGAGCGGGATCGCCGGGCCTACCGCATCGGCCTGCTGCCCGCGGGCCTCGAGAAGTTCCGGGAGGTCCGCGACCTGGCGGTGACCCTGCAGAGCGATGTCCTGGCCGACCTTCCTGAATCCGACCGGGAGCGGTTCCTCGAGCAGCTCGAGGTCGTCGCGCAGGCCTGCCGCAGGGCCGCCGAGGCCTCGGCCAAGACGGCACCCCGCTGAACCCCATGGAACACCCCTCCGAACCGCAGTCCTCGCCGCCGCTGCCGCCGTTGCCGCCCGAGGCATGGACGGAGGTTCCCCCGATGCTGGCACCGGTTCCGCCGCCGCTGCCGCCCTGTGGTTCGGCGCCTCCGGTGATTCCGGGTTCGGTCCCGCCGGTCCTTCCGGGCCCGGTCGATGTCCTGAACGCGGGTGATTCGTCCTCCCGGCAGGGCGTCCCCCCGGTGACCCGACGTCGTCCCCGATGGCGGTCGGTGGCCTTCCTGCTGCTGGTGGGGTTCTATCCCCTGTTCGTGGGACTGCTGGGACATCTGCTCCAGGCCGGCCGGCCGCAGCGGGGTCCGGCCCTTCCGCCCGATGCCCTCGGACTGGTCCTGGTCTGTGTCGAGATCGTGGCGGTCTTCGCCCTGTTCTTCGGTCTGGGAGCGTGGGTGGGACGCCCCACACGGGCCGAGTTGTTCTGGCATCCCATGCGCTGGAAGGACTGGCTCTGGGGAGCGTTGTGGTCCATCGGCGTGCGTTTTGGGGCGGTGATCGTGGTCTACGGGGCCCTGCTGCCGTTCTGGGCCGTCGAGGCCCTGCAGGCGAAATCGCCCGAGGGTGGGGTTGGGGTGCCCGGTCCGACCGTCGAGGAACGTCTGCAGGAGTTCCGGCCGAAGCTCGAATCGCTGCTGCAGTTCGACGCGCTGGGCGATCCGCTCTACCTGCTGCTGGCCGTCACCCTGTTGAGTTTTGTGACGGCCGGCCTGCGCGAGGAACTGTGGCGGGCCGGATTCATGGCCGCCATGCGCGACCTGTTGCCCGCGTCCTGGTGGGTCCCGAGGCCGCGTGGTTCTTCGGAGGGCTGGTTCGCCTGGCAGTCGCGCCGATGGGGGCCCACCGTCCTGGTCGCCCTGCTGGCCGCCGTCATCTTCGGTCTTGGCCACCTGCCCCAGGGTCCGGGCGGGGTGGTGCTCACCGGCGTCGTGGGATTCATCCTGGCGATGGTGATGATCGGCCACCGCTCGCTCTGGGCGGCGGTCGTGGCGCACGGGTTCTTCGATGCCAGCACCTTCGTGCTGCTCGGGGTGATTGTCCGGAACCAGGAGACCATCCGGCGCCTGGCGCCGGACCTGCTCAAGCAGCTGGGGATGTGAAGGCTGCGCCCAAGACCTCGGCCAGGCGGACCGAGGCAACCCGGGCGTCGCGCCCGAAGCGGACCAGCGCCGGGATCTTCCAGGGAGCCTTGGCGATCTCCAGGGCCAGTCGGCCCGCCAGCAGCGATTTTTCGGGTCCGTAGACCCGGTTGAAGTCGAGCGGCAGGTCGTGGTGCGCCGTGTCGGAGACCGAGCGTACCGTCGCCGAGGGGATGCCGGCCGACCGGGCCAGATCCCGAAGCACCTCGGATTCCATGTCCACGAGGTGCGCGCCGGTCTCCGCATGCAGGCCGGCCTTCTCGGCGCGGGTGACGACCACCTGGTCCCGCGTGACCATCCGGCCCGGGAGCGAGCCCGCGGCCCGCAGGCGCTCGGCCCCGGGGAACCCATCGTCATGGTCGTGGTACACCCGGCCGACCGATGCCCCGGGATCCAGGGCCCCGGCGACCCCGCAGGTCACCAGCCGGGCCGGCCGGACCGACTCGAGCGCCGCTTGGCCGACGCGCCCGGCGTTGGCCATGCCGATGCCGGTGACCCAGACCTCGAGCGACCGGCCCCGGTATCGCCGGGCGGCCGGGGCCTGCAGCGGCAGCGCGGCGGGAGGCAGGTCCAGGTCGAGGCGGCGGGCCAGTTGCAGGAACGCCTCGGCCTCCTGGGGCATCGCGAAGGCGATGAGGGTCGGATCCATCGTCAATTGGAGGAGAGGTCCTCGGGCGCGTCGGCCAGGAGGCGTTCCTGCCAGGAGTCGCGCCGCCGGATCAGGTGCTTCCAGAGGGCTTCCGGCGGGAGGTCGAAGACCATCGACACCTCGGCCGGGGCGGTCAGCCAGCTGCCCCGGCGCAACTCCTTGTCGAGTTGGCCCGGCGACCATCCGGCGTAGCCCGAGAAGACCTTCAGGCGGAGCATCGGCAGGCCCGAGGCCATGAGGTCCTGCAGTTCCTCGATCTGATGGCCGATGCTCAGCCCGGGGAGCACGTTGCCCAGCAGGTGCGACGGGGCGCTGTGCAGGTAGCTCAGCGCGGTCGGTTGGACCGGTCCGCCGTCGAACAGCCGCGTTCCCCGGAACCCCTGGGGGACCTCTGCAGCCAGGGAATCCTCGAGGCGCAGCGACCCCGGCCGGGTCAACACCAGTCCGAGGGCTCCCTCCGGGGTATGCTCACAGACGAGCACGACCGACCGGTGGAAGCACGATCCACCGAGGGTGCCGCCATCCAGCAGGAAGTGGCCCCGGAGGGACTGAAAAGCGCGTTTCGGTGCCTTGGGCATGGACCGCCTGGGATTGGCTGGGTGGACCTCGGAGGCGTTGGTCGCCCGGTCTCGTCGGGGTCCACCGCGTCATCGTGGCGATGGACGCCGTGGGCCGACAAGGGGCGAAGCCTCCGGGAGCGGCCGGATCCTCAGCGCGTCCAATGGGCCCCGCGCGTCCGCGTGCGGATCCGCAGCAGCTTGCTGTCGGCCGTGATGTAGAGCGTGCGCCCATCGCCGCCCCAGGCGCAGTTGGCCGTGGCCTCGCCGGTGTTGAGCACCCCCAGCAGCCTGCCCTCCGGCGAGATGGCCAAGATGCCGCCTGGACCGCTGGTCCACAGATTGCCGTTCTCATCGACCTTCAGCCCATCCGGAAGGCCCTTGTTGCCCGCCACCCTCGGGGTCGCATCGTAGAAGAGCCGACCCTGGCCGACCGTGCCATCCGGCAACACCGGGAACGCCGTGATGGTCGCCGCCTTCGGGTCGGATTGGTTCACGTAGAGGGTCTTCTCGTCCGGCGACAGGGCGATGCCGTTGGGGAAGGCGAGCTGGCGCGAGAGCAGCACGACCTGGCCGGAAGGGCGTCGGAGGTACACCCCGTTGAACATGAGCTCCTTGAGGGGGCTCTTGTCCATTCCTTCGAGGCCGTAGGGAGGGTCGGTGAAGTAGAGGTTGCCGTTGGAGGCCAGGCAGAGGTCGTTGGGCGAGTTGAAGCGCCGGCCCTGGAAGAACTCGGCCAAGGGCGTGAACGATCCGTCGGCTTCCAGGCGGGCAATCTGGCGGTTGCCGTGCTGGCAGAGGATCAGGCGATCACCACGGTCGGTGGTCAGCCCGTTGGAGCCCTGCTCGCGGAACTTCAACGCCCGGCCGGTGTAGCCGCTGGGGTTGAGGAAGAGGCTCAGGCCGTCCCGCTCGGACCAGCGGTAGACCTTGTTGACCGGCACATCGGAGAAGAGGAGTTCCTGATTCTTGCGGACCCAGACCGGGCCCTCCGACCAGTCGAAGCCCTCGGCCAGCAGCTCCAGCTCGGCGCCGGGCGCCACCAGCGCGTCGAACTCCGGGGTGAGCCGTTCGACGCGGCCCGTGGTCGCGTATCTCGGGGCGGGCTTGGCCGGCTTGAGCTGGGCGGCCGCCAGGTCGGGCCTGGCCGCGTGGGCCGGATGGACCGCGGCCAGCAGGGAGGCGGCGAGACAGGAAAGGACGGAACGGATCGGGAGGCGGGTGGACGGGCTCATGGGGTGTGGACCGAGGTGGTTGGGGAGGGTTTAGCCGCTCCGGTCCGCGGAATCAATCCCGGGGGCCACCCGGGGTCACCGCCGGACGTTTCGCCAGGGCGCGCGCCTCGACGTAGGTTCCCAGGCAGTGGGCGAGGCTTCCCTTGGCCCCCGCCCAGTCGACGCGGCCCAGCGGCACATACAGCGCCAGCTTGGCTGCCCGGATGACGATGCCGGCCAGGCTCGGCCGATGCGGCTCGATGAAGCGGGCCATCGCCCGGTAGTCGACCCGGCCCTTCCGGTAGAACGCGCGCATCGACCGGCGGTTGCGGTAATGCACCGCGGCGGCGTGGACCGCGGCGATGGTCTCCCCGGCCGCCAGCGCGTCGAAGTACCATTGGAGGTCCTCTCCGCCGCCGATCTCCTCATCGAAGGGGCGCCGCCGCCAGGCCTCGGCCTGGTAGAGGCTGTTGGGATTGCCTGCCCCGAAGCCGAAGCCCTTCCGGAGATCGTCACCCTCGAACAGGGTCAGGCCCCCGCTGAGTGCCGCATCGAACTCGCCAAGGATCGGGCCCACCGCGGCGGTGACCGAGCCCGGGAACCGCCCGATGGCCCGTCGGTAGGCGTCGAGGAAGCCCGGATCCGCCGGCACCGTGTGCGCACTGAGGCTCAGGATCCAGGCGTGGCGCGCGGCGGCGAAACCGCGGTTGAGGGCCCGCCCGTAGGTGAATTCGTCCCGGCGGATCGGGACGATCTCCGCGCCCGCATCGCGGGCCAGGGTCACGGTCCGGTCGGTCGAGCCCGAGTCCACCACGATCAACTGGTCGGCCGGGTCACGTCGCAGTTGCCCGAGGACGTCCCCGAGGGTGTCGGCGGCGTCCAGGGTTCGGATGACGATGCTGAGGGCGGGGCGGGCCATGCGGGTTCGTGACGCCAAGTTGGCAGAAGCGGCGGGCGGCCGGAAGAGTCGAGACGCTCCCGGCATGGATTGCGGCATCGGGCTGGAGGGTTTTCCGATCCGGCATCGTCCGGCATCCCCAGCGGAGGAGGTGTTGAGTCCCGGGGTTGCATGCCAGGCAAATCCGGTTTTCCATACGACTCAAGGAATGAGCGAGCAACTCGACACCCACCAGAAGGCCCTGCAGATCAACCTCGACCCGACCAAGTACGGGGTCTTTGCCGAGATCGGGGCCGGCCAGGAGGTCGCCCGCTGGTTCTTCCGCGTCGGCGGTGCCAGCGGCACCATCGCCAAGACCATCTCGGCCTACGACATGACGGTCAGCGACGCCATCTATGGCCAGAGCGACCGGTATGTCAGCCGCAAGCGCCTGATCGCCATGCTCGACCACGAGTACCCGCTGCTGGTCGAGCGCCTCAAGGAGCAGCGCGGCTCCACGACGCGTTTCTTCGCCTTCGCGACCACGGTCGCCGCCAAGAGCTTCCAGCGGAAGGACGAGACCCACGGCTGGATGGGCATCCGTTTCCAGAGCGAGCCGGGTTCCGAGCCCAGCGACATCCTGCTGCACGTGGCGATGTGGGATCGCGACAGCCTCCAGCAGGCCGAGGCCATCGGCATCCTGGGCGTGAACCTGATCCACGCGGCGATGTACCTGATCTCGAATCCCCAGGCCATCGTCAACGCCCTGCTCGACAGCCTGTCCATCGACCGCATCGAGGTCGACATGATCGAGTTCCGGGGCAAGGAGTTCGCCGGGGTCGACAACCGCCTCCTGGCCCTGCAGTTGGTCGAGAAGGGCCTGACCAATGCGGCGATGTTCATGCCCGACGGCCGCATCGTCCAACCGGCCGACGCCCTCTACAAGAAGAGCATCCTGGTCGAGCGCGGCTCGTTCCGGCCGGTCACCCACGTCACGGTGGACATGCTGCGCGGCGCCCAGGCCCAGTTCATCCAGGAGCCGAATGTCGACGGCAAGAACCTTGTCGTGCTGATGGAGATGACCCTCAAGAACCTCAGCGCCGAGGGCCGCATCGACCACCAGGACTTCCTCGACCGGGTGGACATGCTCGCGACCCTCGGCCACCCGGTGCTCATCTCCAACTATGGCGAGTTCCACCGCCTGGCCACCTACCTCCACCGCTTCACCAAGAATCCCGTGGGCTTCGTGATGGGCATCCCGACCCTCAAGGAACTCTTCGAGGAGCGTTACTACACGGGGCTTTCCGGCGGCATCCTCGAGAGCTTTGGGCGCATGTTCAAAAACGACCTGAAGCTCTTCGTCTATCCCTTCAAGGACCCCCAGAGTGGCGCGATCATCACGGCGGGCAACCTGCGTGTCGCCCCGCACCTGCGGCATCTCTACCTCTTCTTGATGGAGAACTTCTTCATCCAGGGCCTGCGCGACGTCAACGAGGCGAACCTCACCGTGATGAGCAGGAACGTGCTCAAGATGCTGCAGGACAACGAACCCGGATGGGAACCCATGGTGCCCAACGAAGTCGCCGCCCTCATCAAGCAGCGCCACCTGCTGGGGTACCAGGGGTAGGCCTCAGAACGGGTCGCGACCGTGGATCGGAACCGCCCCACGGTGGAGTTCCCGGATGTCGTCTTCCGTGAAACCGGCGTTGAACCGGCGGACCTTCAGTTCCAGGCGTCGGTCGTGGAGGCACCCCGGGTGCTGGAGGTGGCGCTGGGCGGCGATGACGAAGATCGCGCGGTGGTTCCGGTGGATGGGCAGATCGGGTTGGTGGCCTCGTTGACTTGGCCGGGGTCCGTTCGTAGCTTGGCCTCACACGATGATCGCAGGAAAAATCGGAGCCGCCGCCAGTCAGCAACCCTCCTTCCGCGTGGGTGACGAGCGGTTGATCAAGCTCACCGACAGCGCCGGACGCAAGGTCTCCGGCCTGCTGACCAAGCAGGGCAGGCCGCAGGGTGTGCTGCGCGTGTCGGTCGTCGGGGGCGGTTGCTCGGGCCTCCAGTACAAGATGGACCTCCAGGACAAGCCGCAGAACCGCGACATCCTGGTCGAGAGCGCCGGCGTCCGCGTGGTGGTGGATCCCAAGAGCGCCCTGTACGTGACCGGCAGCGAACTCGATTACGTCGATGCCCTCCAGGAGGGCGGCTTCAAGGTCAAGAACCCCAACGCGGCCACGAGCTGTTCCTGCGGCGAAAGCTTCAGCGCCTGACCCGCCAAGACCAACATCGTCGCACCGAGCGCTGTCGAAACCAACACCCCCGGATTCGCCTCCGGACGATCCGCCCATGCCGGAAAGCCCGACCCCACCGATCGTCCGCATCCGCGACCTGTCCAAGGTCTACCGGCAGGGCGACATTGACGTGACGGCCCTCAACGGGGTCTCCCTCGACATCTCGCCGGGCGAGTTCGTGGTGCTCATGGGACCCTCCGGCTCCGGCAAGTCCACGCTGCTCCACATCCTCGCCGGCATCGACACCGCGTCCCGGGGCACCGTGGAGGTGCAGGGCGTGAACGTGGCCGGCCTCAACGAGTCCGAGCTGGCCGACTGGCGCAACCAGAACGTCGGATTCGTTTTTCAAAGCTTCAATCTCATCCCGGTGCTGACGGCCTTCGAGAACGTCGAATTGCCGTTGCTGCTCACGGCGCTGTCGCGCTCCGAGCGCCGACGGCAGGTCGAGACCTCCCTCGAGCTGGTGGGCCTGGCCGACCGCGGTCACCACCGGCCCGACCAGATGTCCGGCGGCCAGCAGCAGCGCGTGGCCATCGCCCGGGCCATCGCCACCGACCCGGCGCTCATCATCGCCGACGAGCCCACGGGCAACCTGGATTCGAAATCGGCCGCCGACGTCCTGGGGATCCTGAAGTCGCTGGCCCGCGACGCCGGCAAGACCGTGGTCATGGTCACCCACGATCCCAAGGCGGCGGGCTACGGCACGCGCAGCCTCCACCTCGAGAAGGGCGAGTTCGTGGCATGAGCGACGCCGGGGGGCATCCGCAGGCGGCGGCGACCCCGACGGGGCGCCCCCGGTCGCCGGGCATCAGCATCCCGGGCTTCGTGCTGAAGAACGCCCTGCGCAACGGGCGCCGGGCCCTGCTCACCGTCCTCAGCGTGGCCATCAGTTGCGCCCTGCTGGTCACCCTGATGACGCTGCAGCGCGAGTTGACCGTGCCCCCGGAGAGCGAGTCGGCCTCCTTCCGCATCATCGCCCGCAACAAGGTGTCGCTGGCCCAGCCCCTGCCGGCCCGGCAGATCACCACCATCGAAAAGATCCCCGGCGTCCGGCAGGTGTCTCCCTTCACCTACTTCGGCGGCCTTTTCCGCGATGAGACCGTCACCAGCTGGGCCCAGTTCGCCGTCGATCCGGCCCGCTTCCGGGAGCTCATCCTCGAGGGCAAGATCCTCGAGGGCACCTATGAAGCCTGGGTGCGGGACCGCAACTCCTGCCTCATGGGGGCCGACACGATGAGGCGATACGGCCTCCGGGTGGGCGACTCGCTGCGGTTCCGTGGCACGTTCTACCCGGTGGACCTCCAGCTCACCATCGCCGCCGTCTATTCGGGCACGGTCGACGACCGCAACTGCTTCTTCCACCACGCGCTGCTCGACCAGCTCATGGATGACTGGGGCATGGTGGGCACCTGGTACCTGATCGCCGATTCGGCCGACGCGGTGGACGGCGTTCTGGAGCGCGTCAACGCGGCCTTCGAGAACACCTCGGCCGAGGTGCGGGCCGAGACCGAGCGGGCCTTCCAGCTCGGGTTCATCAGCATGATCGGCAACGTCAAGCTGCTCTTCGGCAGCATCAGCGCGGTGGTGGTCTTCACGCTCATCCTCGTCTGCGTGAGCACCATGAGCATGGCCATCCGGGAGCGCTTCCGGGAGTTGGCCGTGCTCAAGGCGCTCGGGTTCCGGCGGCGCGAGCTCTTCGCCTTCATCCTGGCCGAGAGCTTCGGCCTGTCCATGTTGGGAGCCGTGGTCGGGATCGGGGGCGCTTGGCTCTTCTGGTCCACCATCAACCTGCAGAAGCTCACCCAGGGGTTCCTGGTCTACTTCGAGGTGACCCCGCGCATCATGGCCACCGGTGGCATCGTCGCGGCGCTCCTGGGCATCCTGGCGGCCATCGGGCCGTCGATCGCGGTGGCGCGCACCAGTGTCGTGGCCGGCCTCAAGACCCTCGACTGACGCCATGGCCCTGCCGCTCAAGTACAACTACCGCAACGTCCTCATCCGGTGGCGCACCACCCTCTTCACGGTGGCGGGCGTCGCGGCGGTGGTGTCGGTGGTCATCCTGCTCAAGGCCCTCGCCAAGGGCATCGAGTCGAGCAGCGCCCGCACCGGCGAGCCGGGAAACCTGCTCGTCGTCCGCAAGGGTTCGCAGGCCGAGTCGGGCAGCCTGGTCACCCGCGACCAGTTCCGCACCCTCCAGTTCTTCGAGGAGATCGACCGCAACGCCGCCGGGCAGCCGGTGGTGTCGGCCGAGCTGGTGATGATCATCAACGCCCCGCGACGGGGCGAGGCAGGTTCGGCCAACACGCTGATCCGGGGGGTGACGCCCCGTGGCCTGGAGCTGCGCCCGAAGGTCCGGCTGGTCGAGGGCCGGTGGTTCAACCCGGGCCAGCGCGAGGTGACCGTGTCGCGCAAGCTGGCGGGTCGCTTCGAGGGCTTCGAGGTCGGCGGGGTGCTCAAGGCCGGGCCCGATCGCCTGAAGGTCGTCGGCCTGTTCGAGGCCGGCGGCAGCGCCTTCGATTCCGAGGCCTGGATGGATGCCGACGAGGCCCGGGCGATCTTCGACCGGTCGGAGATGTATTCGAGCATCCTCCTGAGGCCGCGGGACGAGGCGGCGATGCGGTCGCTGACCAACCGGATCGCCCAGGACAAGCGCCTCGGCCTTCGCGTCGAGCCCGAGACCGACTACTACGCCCAGCAGACGGCCACGGCGGTTCCCTTCAACATCCTGGCGGGTCTGCTCGGCACGGCGATGTCCGTCGGGGCGGTCTTCGCGGCGATGAACACCATGTACGCCAACGTCGCCTCACGCACCCGCGAGATCGGCACCCTGCGGGTCCTGGGCTACTCGCGGGGGGCGGTGGTGGTGTGCTTCCTCATCGAGGGGGTGATCCTGTCCGGACTGGGTGGCCTCGTGGGCTGCGGCCTGTCGCTGGGCGTGTACACCTATGTGGTGGCCCGGGGCGTGACCTTCGGGACGATGGATTTCCAGTCCTTCGCCGAGACCGTGTACCAGTTCCGCGTGACCCCCGACCTGATGCTCCTGGGCCTGGGCTTCTCGATGGCCATCGGGCTGGTCGGCAGCCTGCTTCCGGCCCTGCGCGCCTCACGGTTGCCGGTGATCTCCGCCCTCAAGTCCCTGTGAACTTCCTCCCATGAGCGACGAACGCCTTGAACGCCTCCGGATCGCCTCGCACCAGAAGCGTCGGTCGTCCCTGCCGACCCTGATGATCGTGGGAGCGGTGGTCCTCATCACCGGGGCGGTGGCCTGGTGGGCCGTGCCCCGGGCGGGCGACGACGTGCGCTCGGGCATGAAGTCGGGCTCGAGGAACTCCGGCAGCGACCCGGCCGCATCCACCGCGAAGCCCCCGGCGGCCAGCCCCCCCGGACGGCCGGGTCCGGGCATCGGGACCAATGCCGTGGCCGGTGGTGGTGGGGCCGCCGGGGTCGCATCCAGTCAGGCCACCGGGTCGCAGGCCGGATCCCTGCTGACGGTCTCGGGCTACATCATCGCGCGTGAGCGCATCGAGATCAGCCCGCGCTTCATGGGGGTGGTGCAGTGGGTCGGGGTGAAGAAGGGCGACGCGGTGACCAATGGTCAGGTGGTCGTCCGGCTCGACGATGCCGAGTACCGCGCCCGCCTCGCCGAGAACGACGGCGCGCTGGCGGTGGCCGAGGTGGCCATCGAGCGCGCGCATGTCGACCTGCGGCGGTCCGAGCCCCTGGTGTCCGAGCGGGTGGAGACCCAGAAGGCCCTCGACGACGCCCGGTTGGCGCTCCGGACCGCCGAGGCCCAGCGGCTCCAGGTGCTGGGGGCCCGCAAGAGCATCGAGACCGTGATCGACTGGTGCATCATCCGCTCGCCGGTCACCGGCGTCGTGCTCGAGAAGCTGGTCGATCCCGGCGAGTTGGTTACCCCGCAGACCTTCGGCGGCACCCGGGGCCCGAGTTCCTCGCTGGTGGCCGTGGCGGACCTGCGCGACCTGCAGGTCGAGGTGGACATCGACGAATCCAAGCTGGCCCGTGTGGCACTGGGCCAGGGATGCCTCATCTCGCCGGTGTCCTATCCCGACAAGCGTTACCAGGGCCGTGTCGCCGAGATCGCACCCGAGGCCAACCGGGCCAAGGGCACCGTCCAGGTGAAGGTGCAGATCCTTGAGCCTGACCGCTTCCTCACCCCGGAACTCAGCGCCACCGTCGACTTCCTGGGCGGCGGGAAGTGACCGGTGGGGCGGCCTTCCCGGGAACGCCGTGTGTCCCGCGCACCGGTGGAAACCGAACCGTGGCTCAGGCGGCCAGGCGCCGCGCCAGGCGCTCGATCTCCTCGTCGCCCCGGGCGCCCTTCCAGCGCAGTTCGCCCATCCACCAGTGCCGCACATAGCCGCGCCGGTCGATGACGTAGACCGTGGGCCACATCGTGGTGCCCCAGGCCTCCCAGGTGGCGCTCTTCAGGTCCACCAGCACGGGGAAGTCGAAGCCCGCCTTCTTCGCCGCGGCCACCACCTTGCCGGCATCGCGCTCGTCGTCGGTCTCCGGGGTTTGCACGCCGACCACCTCGATGCCCAGGTCGCGCAGGGACCGGTGCCATCGGTTGTAGACGTCGAAGTTGGCGTGGCAGTTGTGGCACTGGAAGGCGTAGAAGTGCAGCAACACGACCTTGCCCCGGAGGTCGGAAAGGCGAGCCTGCCGGTCGGCCTCGACCCAGACCCCCGAATCGACGAGTTCCGGGGCCATGGGCAGGACGCGCTCGAAGGTCCACGGCTCGCGCGCGTCGCCCAGGCACGACTGCCAAGTCGACCATTGGCCGGCATCCAGCAGCTTCTTCATCGCCTCGGACTCCGCCGTCCGCAGGCGCGCGACCGTGGCCTGCCGGCGCGCACGCCCCGCCGCACCCACCGAGGCGACCTGGGACAGCGTCCGGTCGGATCGCTCGAACAGCGCATCGAAGCCGGAGCGCTGTCCCGCCTTGAGGGCCAGGTGCTCGGCCACCTCGGGCCTGAGCATGGCCCGGGCTCCCTGAGCCTGCAGTTCCAACTGGCGGAGTCGGGTCACCGCCGCGCCGCCGAACCGCCGCCGTACCT
>Ga0068872_10001835_pt1 | contig 16865 bp, 14 predicted proteins | sample NOAtaG_7_FD_66441 | JGI IMG/M metagenome (GOLD analysis project Ga0068872, IMG submission 66441) | Freshwater lake microbial communities from Lake Erie, under a cyanobacterial bloom - NOAA_Erie_Diel1S_2200h metaG | ecosystem: Environmental > Aquatic > Freshwater > Lake | place: USA: Ohio, Lake...
TAGCGCACCGTCTTAAGGTAGAACCAACTCCCATGGTGTGACGGGCGGTGTGTACAAGGCCCGGGAACGTATTCACCGCGGCATGCTGATCCGCGATTACTAGCGATTCCGCCTTCATGCACTCGAGTTGCAGAGTGCAATCTGAACTGAGATGGCTTTTTGAGATCGGCGCAGGGTTGCCCCCTTGCTTCCCACTGTCACCACCATTGTAGCACGTGTGTAGCCCAGCCCGTAAGGGCCATGAGGACTTGACGTCATCCCCGCCTTCCTCCGGCTTGTCACCGGCAGTTCCTTCAGAGTGCCCAACTAAATGATGGCAACTGAAGGTGAGGGTTGCGCTCGTTGCGGGACTTAACCCAACATCTCACGACACGAGCTGACGACAGCCATGCAGCACCTGTGTGCGAGCCAGCCGAACTGAAGGACCACGTCTCTGCGGTCCATACTCGCCATGTCAAGGGCTGGTAAGGTTCTGCGCGTTGCATCGAATTAAACCACATGCTCCACCGCTTGTGCGGGCCCCCGTCAATTCCTTTGAGTTTTAACCTTGCGGCCGTACTCCCCAGGCGGTGCGCTTAATGCGTTAGCTGCGACACCGGCGAACTAGGTCCGCCAACGTCTAGCGCACATCGTTTACAGCGTGGACTACCAGGGTATCTAATCCTGTTTGCTCCCCACGCTTTCGCGCCTCAGCGTCAGTTGCAGTCCAGATGGCCGCCTTCGCCACCGGTGTTCTTCCCAATATCTACGAATTTCACCTCTACACTGGGAATTCCACCATCCTCTCCTGCACTCTAGCTCCGTCGTATCGAGCGCCGTTCCCGGGTTGAGCCCAGGCCTTTCACGCTCGACGCACAGAGCCGCCTACGCGCCCTTTACGCCCAGTAATTCCGAACAACGCTAGCCCCCTTCGTATTACCGCGGCTGCTGGCACGAAGTTAGCCGGGGCTTATTCTGCGGGTACCGTCATCATCGTCCCCGCCAAAAGGGCTTTACAACCCGAAGGCCTTCATCACCCACGCGGCATTGCTGGATCAGGGTTTCCCCCATTGTCCAATATTCCCCACTGCTGCCTCCCGTAGGAGTCTGGACCGTGTCGCAGTTCCAGTGTGGCTGATCATCCTCTCAGACCAGCTACCGATCATCGCCTTGGTAGGCCGTTACCCCACCAACTAGCTAATCGGACGCGGGCCCCTCCCGGAGCGAATTGCTCCTTTCGCCCTCAGGCCGTATCCGGTATTAGCCGCAGTTTCCCGCGGTTATTCCGAACTCCGAGGTAGGTTCCCACGCGTTATTCACCCGTTCGCCACTGACTGTATTGCTACAGCCCGTTCGACTTGCATGTGTTAGGCATGCCGCCAGCGTTCGTTCTGAGCCAGGATCAAACTCTCAAGTTAACGGTCGGTCCGTGGACCGACTGTCGAGCCCGTACTCGTCATTACAAACGCGCGTTCCGCTGGCCTGGTGAGACCAGAAGAACGCTGTCTTCTAGAAGACGCGCGCTGCATGCGAGCACGAAACTCCCGTGCCGCCGCCCGCGCATCCCTTTCATCGTTCACTTTTCAAACAGCGCGCCGACGGAGGTTCTTTCGTTCCGCCCGTCGGCGAGGGGGCGGTGTATACGCCCCACCCCAAGGCGTGTCAAAACTTTTTTCGGTCGAGTACGAGATTCCTGCAGTGCGATGAAAAACCGCATGAATCCGCGTTAGGCCTTGCCCCATGTCCGTCGTTCGAACAATGTGAGCAGGTCGCATGCGATCGGCGCATGGCTTGACGGGCCGGAGCGAGCGATCCTCCGTCCGCGGCGAAGGATGGCACGGCGCGATGCGCGATAGAATGCAGCAGGGACGGAGCTTTTCGCGCGGTCGCGCCGCCGTGAAGCTCAGCCTCTTCGCGGTCGCGCTCGCCGGTGTCCTGGTGGTCGCGGATCGCCGCGAAACGCCCGAGCTCCAGTCGCCGGAAGCGGCGATCGAGCCGAGAGCGCCGCAAGATATTGCGATCGATGTGACGCGCGACACTTCCGATGGTGATTCGACGCGATCGATCTCGCCCGACGGCACGAAGGAGGATGTCCCCTCCCTTCCCGGGAGCGCCGGCGCGCCTCGCGGTGTCGCCGAGGGCCCGCGCGACGCGCCGGCGATCCAGCCGGAGGATCCCCTCGCGCATCCCGCGCTCCATCCGCAGCGCGTCGTCGCGGTGCGACGGGGGGACACGCTCATGGACATCCTCCTTGGCCTTGGACTGCCGCGCGCCGAGGCCCACGAGGCGGTGAGCGCCCTCGCGAGCGTCTATGACGTGCGCGGCCTGCGCCCGGGCCAGGAAATCACCTTCACCTTCGCGCCCGGGCTGCCGGGCGAGGGCCAGCCGCTGCTCGGCGCGTGGATGTCCGCGCGCGCCGATCGCGACGTTGGGCTCGCGCGCAACGAGCGCGGCCGCTTCGTCGCGCACCAGCACGACAAGCAGCTGACGCTGCAGCCGACGCGCGCCACGGCCCATGTGAACAGCAGCCTCTACGACGCCGGGCTCGCCGCAGGCATTCCAGCGCAGGTCATGGTCGACATGATCCGCGCGTTCAGCTTCGACGTTGACTTCCAGCGCGAGATACAGCCTGGCGATTCCTTCGAGCTCTTCTTCGACCGCTTCGTCGATGGCGACGGAAAGGTCGCCAAGACCGGCGAGATCCGCTTCGCGAGCCTCGTGCTCTCGGGGCGGCGCCTGTCTCTCTACCGGCATGCCGACCGCGACGGACATGCCGATTTCTTCAACGAGAAGGGCGAGAGCGTGCGCAAGGCGCTGCTCAAGACGCCCATCGACGGCGCGCGCCTCACCTCGGGCTTCGGCAATCGCTCGCATCCGATCCTGGGCTACAGCGCCTTTCACAAGGGCGTCGACTTCGGCGCGCCGACCGGCACGCCGATCCAGGCCGCGGGCGACGGCGTGATCGAGAAGAAGGGCTGGTTCGGGGGCTACGGCAACTACGTGCGCCTGAAGCACAACTCGGAATTCGCCACGGCCTACGCGCACATGAGCCGCTTCGCCCCGGGCATCGCCGAGGGCAGCCGCGTCCGCCAGGGCCAGGTGATCGGCTACGTCGGATCGACGGGCATGTCGACCGGCCCCCACCTGCACTACGAGATCCTGAAGCGCGGCGCGCAGGTGAACCCGATGGGCGTGAAGTTCCCCACGGGGCGCAGGCTCGAGGGCGTGGACCTGGTCAACTTCCGCCACGCGAAGGCGCGGATCGACCAGGCCTTCGCCGAGGCGACCACGGTCCTGCGCGTGGCCGCGAGGCTTCCGGAACCGGCGCCCGCGCAAGCGGACGCACAGGCGGCGCAGGCCGCGCTGGCAGAGGGCGCGGAGCGGCGCTGACGCGGCGCGTCCGCGCTAGAGCAGGTTCGCGTGGCGCGCGCGCAGGTCGGCGAAGCCGAGCCCGCGCATGCGCATCGCCTCGAGCACCACGAGTTCGCAGAACACCGCCAGCGCAAGCTCGTACTGGCTGCCCATCGGCATCGCGGAGGGACGCGCGGCGGTCATGTCGTCGCGCATCGTCTGCCCCGGCAGCAGGACGAAGCGGTCGGCGAGGTCCGAGGCGGCGCCGCGCGCGACCGCGCCGATGACGAGCACCCGCGCGCCCGCGGCGCGCGCGACCGCCGCGTGTGCCGCGCCGGAGGGCAGGTCGCCCGTGGACGCGTTCACGACCAGGAGGTCGCCCGGCCCGACCGGCGGCGCGGTCATGTCCCCGACCATGTGGGCGTCGAGCCCCGCGTGGAAGAGCCGCATCGTGAGCCCGCGCAGCACCAGCCCGGTCCGTCCGGCGGAATGGAGCAGGACGCGCCGCGCGGCCAGCAGTTCCCCGGCGACGACCGCAGGCGCATCCGCCGGCATGCGCGCGAGGACGGAGTCGATCTCGGCGAGCAGCGGCGCCGCGGCGTCGCGCAGGGTCGGCTTCGCGCTCACGGCATGGCGCCGTCCGCGGCGCCCCTGGTGAGCACGCCGCGCGCGAGGAAGAGGTCGGTGATCTCCTGCGCAAGCTCCGCGAAGCGCGCCGAGCGGCGCGCGGCGAGGCCCCTCGGCCGCGGCAGGTCGACGTCCAGGATGCGCTCGATGCGGCCAGGGCGTGGCGACATCACGACGACGCGGTCGGAGAGCAGCACCGCCTCGTCGATCGAGTGCGTGATGAACACCACGGTCTTGCGCGACGACAGCCAGAGCGCCTCGAGGTCGATGCGCATCTGCTCGCGCGTCAGCGCGTCCAGGGCGCCGAAGGGCTCGTCCATCAGCAGCAGCGGGGGATCGTGCAGCAGCGCGCGCGCGATCGCCGCGCGCTGGCGCATGCCGCCGGACAATTCGTGCGGGTAGCGGTCCGCGAACTCGGCCAGCCCGACCTGCCGCAGCAGCTCGATGGCGCGCGCGCGATGGGCCGCGGGATCCAGACCGCGCATCTCGACCTGGAACAGCACGTTCGAGAGCACGTCCCGCCAGTCCAGCAGCACGGGGCTCTGGAAGACGATGCCGAGATCGGTCACCGGCGCCTCGACGCGCCGGCCGAGCACGGAAGCGTGGCCGGCGTCCGGCGCCATGAGGCCGGCGACGATTCGCATCAGCGTGGACTTGCCGCAGCCCGAGGGCCCGACGATCGAGACGAACTCGCCGCGGCCGATCTCCAGCGACACGTCGTGGAGCGCGACCGTCTCGCGGCCGTCGCGGCGGAACGTCTTGCCGAGGCGCGAGATCGAGATTCCGTCGCTCGCGTGCATCGCGGCCCCCGTCACGCGCTCGCCGCGAGCGGCACGGTCGCGCCGCGCGGCCAGCAGTCGCGCAGGTCCGCCGCCGCGCGCGCCAGCGCCGCGGCGAGCTCGCGGCGTCGTGCCGGCGGCATGCGCACCACGGGTCCGGCGACCGAGAGCGTGCCGAGCGCCCTGCCCCCCCGCGCGTCGCCGCCGACGGCGACCGCGACCGCGGCGACGCCGGGCTCGGCCTCCTCGTCCGCGAGCGCCCAGCCGCGGCGACGCACGAGGGCGAGGTCGCGCAGCAGCGCCGTGGCGTCGACGATCGTGCGCGGCGTCAAGGCCGCCATGCCGCGCGCGCGCAGCAGCCTGCGCACCTCCACGTCGGGCAGCGTCGCGAGCCAGGCCTTGCCGTTCGCCGTCGCATGGAGCGCGACGGGGCCGGTCATCGCGGGCTCGTAGCGCAGGCCCGGCGGCGCGCCCTGCGCCGAGCACAGCCAGCCGAGCCCGCCATCCTGCGCGAGGGTGAGGCGCACCAGCTCGCGGCTGTCGCGCGCGAGGCGGTCGAGCACCGGCTGGCAGACCTCGTGGAGGCCGGTGGCGTCGAAGAGCCTGCGGCCGAGCGCGGCGAAGCGCAGCGAGAGCCTGTAGCGCCCCGTCGCGGGATCCTGCTCCGCCCAGCCGCGCGCGCAGAGCGGGGCAAGAAGTCGATGGACCGCGCTCTTCGGGAGCTCGAGCCGCTGCGCGATCGCGGACAGCCTCTCGCCCTCGGGATACTCCGCGAGCAGCTCGATGACGTCTACCGCCCGGGCGAGCGAGGAACCGATCATGCGCATTGACGGAACGGTGTTCCGCTCAATACGCTTTCGTCAACTGCAAAAAGGAATTGGGGAGTGGACGCGACCACGACCATCGCCGCGCGCCTGCGCAAGCCCGCCCTCGTCGCGCTGGGGCTGGGCGGCACGGTCGCCTTCTGGGAGGGCGCGGTGCACGCGCTCGCGATCAAGCCGTTCCTGCTCCCGGCGCCGTCGCTGGTGCTGCGCCAGCTGGCGCGTCGCTGGGACGTCGTCCTCGACGCGGCGATGTTCACCGCGCAGTCGATGCTCGTCGGCTTCGCCGCCTCGGTCGTGGTCGGCGTCCTGCTGGCCCTGGTCGTCGCCTTCTCGCGGCGGCTCGAGGAGCTCGTCTACCCCGTGCTGGTCTTCCTGCAGATCGTGCCGAAGATCGCGGTCGCGCCGCTCTTCCTGATCTGGATCGGGTACGGCCTCACCTCGAAGGTGCTGATCGTCTTCCTGCTGTCGTTCTTCCCCGTGCTGGTCAGCAGCATCGCGGCGTTCAAGTCCGTGGACCCGGAGATCATGGACCTCGCGCGCTCCACCGGCGCGCGGGGATGGCGGATCTTCCTCAAGGTGCGGCTGCCGCACGCGCTGCCGATGCTGTTCACGGGCATCAAGGTCGCGGCCGCGCTCGCGGCGACGGCGGCGGTCGTCGCCGAGTTCGTCGCCTCCGACCGGGGCCTCGGCTACAAGATCCAGGAGTACACGAACAACTTCGACACGCCGATGACCTTCGGCGCGATCCTCGTGCTCTGCGCGATGGGGCTCGTCCTCTACGGCGCGGTCGAGGTCGCCGAGCGGCTGGCGATACCCTGGCACGTGTCGCGCCGCGACGCGCAGGGCGGATCCGCCACGACGTGAGACAACCAATCCAAGGGGAGGACAAGACGATGATGCTTCGACTTCTTGCCACCGGCTGCGCCTTCGCCGCGGCCATGTTCGGCGCCGCGACGGCCTTCGCGCAGGACAAGGTGACCTTCCGGCTGAACTGGATCCTCTACGGCTTCCACACGCCGTTCTATCTCGGGCTCGAGCGCGGCTACTACCGCGAGGAAGGCATCGACCTGACGATCGGCGAGGGCCAGGGCTCGGTGCGCGCGGCGCAGACCGTGGGCGCCAAGGGCGACATGTTCGGCCTGTCGGATGGCCCGAGCGTCATCAACGTCGCGACCAAGGGCGCTCCGATCCGCGCCGTGATGTCGGTCACCAGCTCCTCGCCCTACGCGATCGGCGTGCGCGCCGACGCCGGCGTGCGGACGCTGAAGGACCTCGAGGGCAAGACCATCGCGACCGCGCCCGGCGAGGCCGGCCTGCAGCTGCTGCCCGCGGTGTGGAAGGCGAACGGCGTCGACGGCGAGAAGGTCCGCATCCTGCGCGTCGAGGGCGCGGGCAAGAACGTCGCCGTCGCCGAGAAGCGCGTCGAGGCGCTGATGGCGGGCCTCGACAACCAGTCGATCACGCTGCCGCGCCAGGGCGTGCCGCTGGTCAATTTCGGCTACGCGGCCTTCGGCGTGAACACGGTCGGCCTGCAGGTCCACGCCCACGAGGACACGATCCGCAACAACCCCGACCTCGTGCGCCGCTTCGTGAAGGCGACCGTGCGTTCCTTCGAGGCCGCGATGGCGGACCCGATGGCGTCGATCCGCGCCGGGCAGAAGGTCAAGTCCGACCTCGAGACCGAGCTCAGCCTCGAGCAGCTGAAGGTCGGCATCGGCCTGATGCCGTCCAAGGCCACGCAGGGCAAGCCCATCGGCTTCATGGCGCCCGAGGACTGGACGGACACGCTCCAGCTCATGAAGCAGTACATGGGCCTCGAGACCGGCCAGAAGGCCGAGGACTTCTACACGAACCAGTTCGTCCCCAACGCGCCGCGCGGCTGATCGCATACGTGCGCGCAGGCATGGCCGCGACGAACCGCCACGACCTGGCCGGGCGGAGGATCGTCGTGACGGGCGGCGCGGGCGGCATCGGCCTCGCCTGCGCCGCGCGCCTCGCGCGCGACGGCGCCGAGGTCGAGCTCTGGGACCTCGGCGGCGGCGCGCTCGATGCCGCGCGCGCCGCGCTCCCGGGCGCGGTCGCCCGCGCGCTCGACGTCACCGACGCCGCGGCCGTCGACGCCGCGATGGCGGCGGCGCGGCCGCGCGGCGTCGTGCACTGCGCGGGCATACTCGGGCCGGTCGTGCCGGCCACCGATCTCGCGGCGGCCGACTTCCGCAGGCTGGTCGAGGTCAACCTCACCGGCAGCTTCGTCGTCGCGCGCGCGGCGGCGGCGGAGATGCTGCGGCTGCCGCGCGAGGGACGGTCGGGCCGGATCGTGCTGATGGGCTCGATCCAGGGCAAGGAAGGCATGGCGCTCGGCGCTGCCTACTCCGCCGCCAAGGCCGGCGTGGTCGCGCTCGCGAAGAGCATGGCGAAGGAACTCGCGGCCGAGGACATCTGCGTGAACGTCGTGTCGCCGGTCGCGGCGGAGACGGCGATGGCGCGGCAGATCACCGCCGCGCGGCGCGCGGACATCCTGTCGCGCATCCCTTCCGGCCGATTCGTCGAGCTCGAGGAGATCGCGTCCATGGTCGCGTGGATTTGCTCGCCAGAGGCGAGCTTCTCGACCGGCGCGGTGTTCGACCTGTCGGGCGGCCGCGCCACCTACTGAAACGCAACGCAAGTGGATCGGAGCGGGCGATGAGCGGACTGGCGGGCGAGGCTTTCGTCGCGATTTGGCACGACATCGCGCCCGAGGGCGTCGACGAGTTCCTCGACTGGCACCATCGCGAGCACATGCCCGAGCGCCTCGGGATCCCGGGCTTCCGGCGGGGGCGGCGCTATGTCCGCGTCGGCGGCGAGGGCCAGGAGTATTTCAACCTCTACGAGGTGGACGCGTTCGAGGTCCTGGTCGGCCAGGACTATCTCGGCCGGCTCAACGCGCCGACGGAATGGACGAAGCGCGCCGTCCGCCATTTCCGCGACGTGACCCGCGGCCTCTGCCGCGTCGCCGGCTCGCAGGGCATCGGCCAGGGCGGCATCGCCGCCACGCTGCGCATCGTCGCCGCGCCCGATCGCGGCGACCAGCTGCGCCGCCACCTGCTGCGCGAGGCCATCCCGTCGCTCCTCGATCGCACGGGCATCGTCGGCGCCCATCTCGGCTTCACCGACGAGGCGGGCTCGCGGCTCGAGACCGCCGAGAAGAAGGCCCGCGGCAGCCTGACCGGCATCCCGCCCTGGGTGCTGGTCGTGGAGGGCATCTCCGCCGAGCGCGTCGCGGCCGCGGTGTCGGCGGCGCTGCCCGAGCATGTCCTCGCGGCGAACGGCGCCGCGGGGCCGGCGACGACGGGCATCTACAGGCTCGAGGCGGCGCGGCTGAAGACGGGCTGGAGCGCGGGCTGAGGCTTGCATCCGGGGGACGCCGGGGCCATGGTCCCGGCCCCGCGAGAGGCGGGAATCCCCTTCGAGGAGCAGCCATGTACCCGAGCACGCAGCTTCTGATCGACGGCAAGTGGGGCCCGGCCGCGAGCGGCCGCACGATCCCCGTCCTGAACCCCGCCACCGAGGAGCAGATCGGCACGGTCGCCCATGCCGGCACCGAGGACCTCGATCGCGCCCTCGCGGCCGCGAGGAAGGGCTTCGAGGCCTGGCGCAAGGTGTCGCCCTACGACCGCGCGAAGGTGATGCGCAAGGCCGCCGACCTGATGCGCGCGCGCGCCGACGACATCGCCAGGCTCATGACCCTCGAGCAGGGCAAGCCGCTGGCGCAGTCGAAGATCGAGGCGATGCTGGCCGGCGACATCATCGACTGGTTCGCCGAGGAAGGCCGCCGCACCTATGGCCGCGTCGTGCCGGCGCGCATGCCCAACGTCCACCAGCTCGTGCTGAAGGAGCCCGTGGGCCCGGTCGCGGCCTTCACGCCCTGGAACTTCCCGATCAACCAGATCGTGCGCAAGGCGTCGGCCGCGCTCGCGACCGGCTGCTCGATCATCGCCAAGTGCCCCGAGGAGACGCCGGCCGCGCCGGCCGCGCTGTTCCAGGCCTTCCTCGACGCGGGCGTGCCCGACGGCGTCGTCAACCTGGTCTATGGCGTGCCCTCGGAGATCTCCGAGTACCTCATCAACCACCCGGTGATCCGCAAGATCTCGTTCACCGGCTCGACCGCGGTCGGGAAGATGCTCACCGCGATGGCGGGACGCCACATGAAGCGCGTGACGATGGAACTCGGCGGCCACGCGCCGGCGATCATCTTCGACGACGCGGACCTCGACCAGGCCGTGAGCGTGCTGTCGACGAACAAGTACCGAAACGCCGGACAGGTCTGCATCGCGCCGACGCGCTTCCTCGTGCAGCAGCCGGTCTACGAGAAGTTCCTCGAGAAGTTCGTCGCCGTGTCGAAGGCGCAGAAGATCGGCGACGGCATGGACCCGGCCACGACGATGGGGCCGCTCTGCCATGCGCGCCGCATCGACGCGATGGAGGGCTTCATGGCCGACGCCGCGAAGTCCGGCGCGAAGGTGGAGACCGGCGGCAAGCGCATCGGCAACAAGGGCTATTTCTTCGAGCCGACCGTCCTGACCGGCGTGCCGCTCTCCGCGCGCGTCATGAACGAGGAGCCGTTCGGCCCCATCGCCGTCGTCAGCCCGTTCAAGGACTTCGACGCCGCGATCGCCGAGGCCAATCGCCTCGAATACGGCCTCGCCGCCTATGCCTACACGCGCAACACCAAGCTCGCCACCGCGGTGGGCAACGCGATCGAGAGCGGCATGGTGTCGATCAACCACCACGGCCTCGCCCTGCCCGAGGTCCCGTTCGGCGGGATCAAGGATTCGGGCTACGGCTCGGAGGGCGGCACCGAGGCGCTCGAGGCCTACCTGAACACCAAGTTCGTCAGCCAGCTGTCGATGTGACGCACGAGGGGCCGGCGGCTTCGCCGGCCCCTCGCCTGCCCTCGCCCGTGGCTCAGCCCGCCTTGCGGCGCGCCGCCGGGGCTTCCGGACGCGGCGCGATGTCGAGGCCCCTGGCCCCGACCCGCACCTCGACCACGTCGCCGTCCTTCACGTCGCCGCGCAGGATCGCGCTTGCCAGCGTGTTCTGCAACTCGCGCTGGATCACCCGCTTCAGCGGCCGCGCGCCATAGACAGGGTCGTAGCCCGTCTCCGCCAGCCAGGCCTTCGTGGCCTCGTCGAGGTCGAGGACGATCTTGCGGTCCTCGAGCAGCTTCGACAGCCGCCGCAGCTGGATCTCGACGATGCCGGTCATGTGCGCGCGGCTCAGCCGGCGGAAGAGCAGGATCTCGTCGAGCCGGTTGAGGAACTCGGGCCGGAACGCGCGGCGCACGACCTCCATCACCCCGGGGCGCGCGGCCTCGACATCCTCGCCCTCGGCCTGGCTGGCGAGCAGTTCCGAGCCGAGGTTCGAGGTCAGGACGATCAGCGTGTTCCTGAAGTCGACCGTGCGCCCCTGCCCGTCGGTGAGGCGCCCGTCGTCGAGCACCTGCAGCAGGACGTTGAAGACGTCGGGATGCGCCTTCTCCACCTCGTCGAAGAGCACGACCTGGTAGGGCCGGCGACGCACCGCCTCCGTGAGCGAGCCGCCCTCGTCGTAGCCGACATAGCCCGGCGGCGCGCCGATCAGGCGCGAGACCGCGTGCTTCTCCATGTATTCCGACATGTCGATGCGCAGCAGCGCCTGGTCGTCGTCGAACAGGAAGGCCGCGAGCGCCTTGGTGAGCTCGGTCTTGCCGACGCCGGTCGGCCCGAGGAACAGGAAGGAGCCGATCGGCCGGTTCGGGTCCTGCAGCCCGGCGCGCGCGCGGCGCACCGCCTCGGCCACCGCGGCGACGGCCTCGTCCTGGCCGACGACGCGCCCGCCGATCGTGGCCTCCATCTGCAGCAGCTTCTCGCGCTCGCCCTCGAGCATCTTGTCGACCGGCACGCCCGTCCAGCGCGAGACCACGCCCGCGATGTCCTGGTCGGTGACCTCCTCGTTGAGCATCCGCTCGCCCGCGCCACCGCCCTGCGACGCCGCGAGCTCCTTCTCCAGCGTCGGGATGACGCCGTACTTGAGCTCGCCTGCCTTGGCGAGGTCGCCGCGCCGCTGCGCCGCGTCGAGCTCGATGCGCGCCTGCTCGAGCCGCTCCTTGAGCTTCTGCGAGCCGGCGAGCTGGGTCTTCTCCGACTTCCAGATCGCCGTCAGCTCCGCGGACTCGCGCTCCAGCCCCGCAAGCTCGCCCTCGAGCCTGCCAAGCCGGTCGCGCGAGCCGGGATCGGTCTCGCGCTTCAGCGCCTCGCGCTCGATCTTCAGCTGCACGATGCGCCGGTCGAGCTCGTCGATCTTCTCGGGCTTCGAGTCCACGGCCATGCGCAGCCGGCTGGCCGCCTCGTCGACGAGGTCGATCGCCTTGTCGGGCAGGAAGCGCTCGGTCACGTAGCGGTTGGAGAGCGTCGCCGCGGCGACGATCGCGCCGTCGGTGATGCGCACGCCATGGTGCAGCTCGTACTTCTCCTTCAGCCCGCGCAGGATCGAGATCGTGTCCTCGACGCTCGGCTCGGAGACGAAGACGGGCTGGAAGCGCCGCGCCAGCGCCGCGTCCTTCTCGATGTGCTTGCGGAACTCGTCGAGCGTGGTGGCGCCGACGCAGTGCAGCTCGCCGCGCGCCAGCGCAGGCTTGAGCATGTTCGAGGCGTCCATCGCGCCGTCCGCCTTGCCGGCGCCGACGAGCGTGTGCAGCTCGTCGATGAACACGATGATCTCGCCGGCCGCGGCCTGGATCTCCTGCAGCACGGCCTTCAGCCGCTCCTCGAACTCGCCGCGGAACTTCGCGCCCGCGACCATCGCGCCGAGGTCGAGCGACAGCAGCTTCCTGTCCTTGAGCGATTCCGGGACGTCGCCGTTGACGATGCGCAGCGCGAGGCCCTCGACGATCGCCGTCTTGCCGACGCCGGGCTCCCCGATGAGCACGGGGTTGTTCTTTGTACGGCGCGAGAGGACCTGGATGGTCCGGCGGATCTCCTCGTCGCGTCCGATCACCGGATCGAGCTTGCCCGCCCGCGCGGCCTCGGTCAGGTCGCGCGCGTACTTCTTCAGCGCGTCGTAGGACTGCTCGGCCGAGGCGCTGTCGGCCTTGCGGCCCTTGCGCACGCCCTCGATCGCGGCGTTGAGCGCCTGCGCGCCCGCGCGCGCCTCGGACAGCGCCTTGTGCGCGCCCGTGCCGGGCACGATGGCGAGGGCGAGCAGCAGCCGCTCCGCGGCGACGAAGCTGTCGCCGGCCTGCTGGGCGGCCTTCTCGGCCTGCTCGAGGACGCGCCCGAGCTCGGGCGAGAGGTAGACCTGGCCCGCGCCGGATCCCTCGACGCGCGGCTGCTTCGCGAGCTCGGCCTCGATGGAGGCGAGCGCCTTCTGCGGGTCGGCGCCGGCGGCGCGCAGCAGGTTGGCGGCGAGGCCCTCGCGGTCGTCGAGCAGGACCTTGAGGAGATGCTCGGGCGCGAGGCGCTGGTGGCCGCTTCGCTGCGCGAGGGTCTGCGCGGCCTGGAGGAAGCCGCGGGAACGTTCCGTGTAGATCTCTGGATTCATGGCATCGAGCCTTTCGAAGGGTCCCCATGCGGGCGACGCTGGATCGAGGGCCCCGTTGCGGCGGCCCGTCGGCGATATGGAGGTGCTGCGCGCGGGCCGCAAGCCCGGGCGCGGGTTGACACGCGGCGCGGCGCGCGGATCATGCGCGCCCCGCGAAGGAAACCGCCATGGAACCCAGCGTCGCAAGCATCCATCGCTATCCGGTGAAGGGCCTCTCGCCGGAACCGCTCGCCCGCGTCGAATTGTCGCCCGGCGAGGGCCTGCCACACGACCGGCGCTACGCGCTGCATGTCGGCGCGGGCGGCTTCGATCCCGCGGCGCCCGCCTGGATGGCGAAGACCAACTTCCTGATGCTGATGCGCGACGAGCGCCTCGCGCGGCTGCGCACGCGGTTCGATCCGGCGACCTCGGTTCTGTCCATCGAGCGCGACGGCAAGCAGGTCGCGCGCGGCAACCTCGAGGACCCCGCCGGGCGCATGGTGGTCGAGCAGTTCTTCGCCGCCTACCTGGGCGACGCGCTTCGCCGGCAGCCGCGCGTGGTCTCGGCGCCGGGCCACATGTTCTCGGACGTGGCCGCGCGCGTGGTGTCGATCGTCGGTTTGGCGAGCGTGCGCGACCTCGAGGGCGTGATGCGCGCGCCGGTCGACCCGCTGCGGTTCCGGGCCAACCTCCATGTCGAGGGACTGGCGCCGTGGGCGGAATTCGAGTGGATCGGCCGCGAGATCGCGATCGGCCCGGCGCGGCTGCGCGTGACCAGGAGGATCCGCCGCTGCGCGGCCACGGACGTCGATCCGTCGAGCGGCGCGCGCGACCTCAACGTGCCGCTCGTCCTCCGGCAGGCCTATGGCCACGCCGATTGCGGCGTCTACGCCGAGGTCCTGTCGGGTGGATGGATCGCGCGGGGCGACGCGCTCGCCCTGACCTCGGGCTGAGCGCGCCGCGTCGCGTCAGTCCTGCTGGCCGTCGGCGTTCGCCGGCGCCGCGGCGGCCGCGGCCGCGGCCGCGGCATAGCCCGTCGGCGTGACGGTCGCGCCCTGCTGCGGCCCCTGGCCGGGGCCCTGACCCTGGTACCCGCCGCCCTGCTGGCCCGGCCCCTGGCCCTCGCCGCCCTGGCCGAAGCGGCCATCCTGGCCCTGGCCACCCTGCATGTTCGGGTTCTGGCGCTGCTGCTGGTAGCCGCCGCTCTCGTTGATGAGGCGGTAGTAGTGCTCGGCGTGCTGGTAGTAGTTCTCGGCGGCGATGCGGTCGCCCGAGGCGTGCGCATCGCGCGCCAGCGCCACGTATTTCTCCAGAATCTGGAAGGCGTTGCCGCGTACCCGCACGTCGGGACCGTTCGAATCGAAGGTCTGCGAGCGTATCGGCAGGTTCGGGTTGTGGGGCTGGTGGTGGTGTGGTTTACGGCCGCTGTGGCGGCCCCGCTGGCGCTTCATGTGTCCCGACCGGTTAGGTTGATCCAAAGCCCCTTCAGGGCTGCGCGTTTCCGAGGATCGCCGGCGCCTGCCGGCCTCGTCGCTCTTCCCTGGGCCGCCTTGCGACCACCGGGCCTGGCCATGGCCAGGAAGCGGATGCGTTCCAGCCCGAAGGCGAAACCTGCCGAAGATTAGGCGGACGAAGCCGGATTTCCAAGGCCGATCTGTCGCCTCGCGAGGACTACGACCCGTTCGACCCCGGCGAGGTCGCGGCGCCTTGGCAGCGCGCGCAGGTCCTCGATTCCGGCAGCCAGCGCCTCCACGGCATCGGCCTGCCCCGCCCCCACCTCGAGGAAGGCCTGCCCACCCGGCGAGAGGATGCGCGGCAGCAGGGGCAGGACGAGGCGGAAGACATCCAGCCCGTCGGGCCCGCCGGAGAGGGCGCTCGCCGGCTCGTGGCGCGCGACCTCCGGCTCGAGCGCGGCGATCTCGCCCTCGGGAATGTAGGGAAGGTTCGCGACGACGATGTCGGCGGGCGCGTCGCCGGGCTCCCAGGCAGGACCGAGCCGCCAGCGCGCACGGCCCGCGAGGCCGAGCGCGGCGGCGTTGGCGGCGGCGAGTTCGAGCGCCGCGGGCACGATGTCGACGCCAAGCCCGGTCGCGCGCGGAAGCTCGTGCAGCAGCGACAGCAGCAGGCAGCCCGTGCCCGTGCCGATGTCGAGGAGGCGCAGCGGCGCGGCGCGATCGGGCAGGGACTCCAGCGCCGCCTCGACCACGCTCTCGCTGTCGGGGCGCGGCACGAGCGTCGCGGGCGACACGGCGAAGGCGAGGCCCCAGAACTCGCGCGTCCCGACGAGATGGGCGAAGGGCTCGCGCCGCGCGCGCCGCGCGACCAGCGCGTCGAAGGCCGCGCGCGCCGCGACCGCCACCTCGCGCTCCGGCCAGCCGAGCAGCGTCTCCTGCCGCGTGCCCGTCGCATGGGCGAGCAGCAGCCGCGCCTCCAGCGCCGCGGAGGGGATGCCGGCCTCGGCAAGGCGGCGCCGCGCGTCGGCCAGCGCCTCGCCGACGCTGCTCACGCCGGCAGCTCGGCGAGGCGCCTTGCCTCGTCCGCGGCGACCAGCGCCTCGACCAGCTCGTCGAGGGCGGAGCCGTCCATGACCTGGTCGATGCGATGGAGCGTGAGCTCGACGCGGTGGTCGGTGACCCGGTCCTGCGGGAAGTTGTAGGTGCGGATGCGCTGGGAACGGTCGCCCGACCCGACCTGCTCGTGGCGGTCCGCGGCGCGCGCGCTCTCCTGGCGCTGGCGCTCGGCCTCGTAGAGCCTGGCGCGCAGGATCTTCATCGCCTTGGCGCGGTTCTTGTGCTGCGACTTCTCGTCCTGCTGGGTCACCACGATGCCGGTAGGCAGGTGCGTGATGCGCACCGCGCTGTCGGTGGTGTTGACGTGCTGGCCGCCCGCGCCCTGCGCGCGATAGACGTCGACGCGCAGGTCCTTGTCCTCGATGCGGATGTCGATGTCCTCGGCCTCGGGCAGCACGGCGACGGTGGCCGCCGAGGTGTGCAGGCGGCCCGAGGACTCGGTCGCCGGGACGCGCTGGACGCGATGGACGCCCGATTCGAACTTCAGGCGCGCGAAGACGCCGGGGCCGGAGATCGAGGCGATGCCCTCCTTGAGGCCCCCGAGGCTGGTCTGCGCGAGCTCCATCACCTCGAAGCGCCAGCCACGCAGCGCCGCGTAGCGCTGGTACATGCGGAAGAGGTCCGAGGCGAAGAGCGCGGCCTCGTCGCCGCCGGTCCCGGCGCGCACCTCGAGGATCGCGTTGCCCGCGTCCGCCGCGTCCTTCGGCAGCAGCATGAGCAGCAGCGCGCGCTCCATGGCGGGCAGCCGCGCCTTGAGCTCGTAGTATTCCTGCTGGGCGAGCGCCTTCATCTCGGCGTCGTCGCCGCAGACAAGCTGCTCGAGGTCGGCGAGCTCCGCGCGCGCGCGCCGCAGCGCGCGGATCGCCTCGACCACGGGCCCGAGCTCGGCATGCTCGCGGGCGAGGCGCTGGAACTCCCGCGCGTCGTCCTGCGGCCGGGCCAGCCGCGCGGCAAGCTCGTCATGGCGGCGCAGGACGGCGTCGAGGCTGGCGTCGATGTTCACCGCGGGCCTCCCGCGCCGGCATGGCGGGACGGCGCCGCGCGCGCGGCCCGTCGCATGTCAGCGCAGCTGGGAGAGGCGCGCGCCGAGCTGGTCGAGCGCGACCTCCGCCTGCTCGCCGGTGTCGAGGTCCTTCACCGCCGCGGCGCCGCGCGCGAGCTCGTCCTCGCCCAGGATGACGGCGGCGCGCGCGTTGCGC
>Ga0068872_10001845_pt1 | contig 16821 bp, 18 predicted proteins | sample NOAtaG_7_FD_66441 | JGI IMG/M metagenome (GOLD analysis project Ga0068872, IMG submission 66441) | Freshwater lake microbial communities from Lake Erie, under a cyanobacterial bloom - NOAA_Erie_Diel1S_2200h metaG | ecosystem: Environmental > Aquatic > Freshwater > Lake | place: USA: Ohio, Lake...
AATTAGTATATTTGCATTCCTAATTTATAAGGTTCCGTAGCTCAACTGGATAGAGCATCGCACTACGGATGCGAAGGTTTGGGGTTCGACTCCCTACGGTACCACCCTTGAAGCAGAAAAAGCCCTTTCCATTTATTTTGGAGGGGCTTTTTCGCTTCATGGTCCTGAAGCGAACGAGGAACAAAGTTCTGCTTCAGGATGACATCGAACTTTTTAATTAGAAAAACCAAAACATTCTAGGCTTTTTTTAGTTTTACATATGCCATTACCATACTGTGTTTATATTTTATTTAGTGAAAAAGATCATCTTCTTTATATTGGTTTTTCAACAGATATTGAAGAAAGAATTACCAAACATAATTCAGGGGCAAATAAAAGCACTGCGCCAAGAAGGCCGCTAAAACTAATCTTTTGCGAATATTATCTTTTTAAGGAAGATGCATTAAAAAGAGAAGGCTATTTTAAAACTAACATGGGAAAAAAAGCGATCAAACTCATGCTTGCAAGTACTCTAGAAAAATTGGACTACAAAAAACCACTAAACGAAAAAATCGCTATACTTTATGATTAGGAAAGAAACTTTATCCTACCTTTGAAACTGAAATGAATCCAAGTAGAGATCAAAATAGCGAAAAATTAAAAGCAGAGGTGGCAAAACGCATTGCGCAAATTGAAAACGGCGCCGATGCTGATGGTACTTTTGCCATTTTAAAACAATTGCAAGCTCTTTTTGAAAAAAACAGTAGTACGCATAGTCAGGAGCTCGACCTGATCAATTCTATCATTAAAAAAGAGATGCGCGTTTATTGGCGAACTAAATTTGCAAAGGACAAAAAGCCTTTGGTTACGAGGTTGTATCAGCTGTTGTGATCACTCAAATGTGATGGCGTTTTCTAATTAAACACGAGCAAAGACCAGTTTCATACTCATTCATACTCCCTAAAACCCTTGATAATAGGGCGTTTTGGGTCCTTTGGTCAAAATAAAAGATTTTATATCAATTTATTGTCGTATATTTGTGTTCTTCATTAGAAGATTGTATTTCAATCTATTGTAGCTTCTCAATTACAATTCGGTATCTTACACTTTTCTCGTTAAGGAAAAGGTATTTATGCACTAATGCATAAGCCCGAATAAAGTATATTAATAATAAAATGACATTTTCAGAATTAAAGCTTATCAAGCCGCTTATTGTGGCTTTAAATAAGATCGGATACAATACGCCCACTCCCATCCAAGAAAGATCCATCCCTTCTATTTTAGAAGGAAAAGATATTTTTGGTTGCGCACAAACAGGTACAGGTAAAACTGCCGCGTTTGCACTCCCTATCTTACAATTATTACAGAACAAAAAAACAGAAGGTTCTAAACGCGTTATCAAAGCGCTTGTTTTAGCACCAACACGCGAACTTGCACTACAAATAAGCGAGAGCTTTACATCGTACAGTAAAAATTTAGAGCTATCGCACACAACTGTGTTTGGCGGTGTATCTCAGCATTTACAAGTTAAAGATCTTAAAAAAGGCGTTGATATTTTAATTGCAACTCCGGGAAGATTATTAGACTTGATGCAACAAGGATTTATTGATCTAAAACACATCGAATTCTTTGTGTTGGATGAAGCAGATCGTATGTTAGATATGGGTTTTATTAACGACATTAAAAAAGTGATCGCTAAACTTCCTGCAAAAAAACAAACATTATTCTTTTCGGCAACAGTAGCACCCGATATTTTAAAATTGGCGAATACCCTTTTAAAAAATCCGGTAAGTGTTTCGGTTGATAGAGTTTCTTCTACTGCAACTTTGGTTGAACAAAGCGTTTATTATGTGGCAAGAGAAGACAAACGCTCTTTATTGAAACATGTTTTAAAGAACAGCCAAATTGAACACGCTTTGGTATTTACACGCACCAAACGTGGTGCCGATAAAGTAGCAAAAGAATTGAACAGTAACGGAATTAAAGCCGAAGCAATTCATGGTAATAAATCGCAAAATGCGCGCGAGAGAGCTTTAAAAGGCTTTAAGAACAGAACTATTCGTGTATTGGTTGCAACAGATATTGCCTCAAGAGGAATTGATGTAGATAAATTATCGCACGTGATCAATTACGAAATACCTGAACAAGCCGAAACTTATGTGCACCGCATTGGAAGAACAGGTAGAGCCGGAAGCTCAGGAATTGCCTTATCGTTTTGCTCACAAGAAGAAAGAAATTTTTTGAAAGACATAAACAAATTGATCAAATCAAACATTGAAGTAGTTACTTCGCATCCGTTTGCTTGATCGATACAAACAAATAAATAAAAAATAACCGTTCGCGTAAAGCGGACACAACAAAACAAAACAATGAAAAAAGGAACAGTAAAATTCTTTAACGAAGCAAAAGGCTTTGGATTTATTAAAGAAGAAGGTGGACAAGAAATTTTTGTACACGTAACCGGGTTAAAAGAAGAAATTCGTGAAAACGACCAGGTAGTATTTGAAATTGAGAATGGCAAAAAAGGCTTGAACGCCGTAAATGTAAGCCTAGCAAGTTAATACTTACACAGAAGAGCAGGTCACAAGGGCCTGCTCTTTTTAATTTAAAAAAATGAGACAACTAAAAATAACCAAATCGATCACCAACCGTGATGCCGCGTCGCTTGACAAATATCTTGCCGACATCTCGAGACTTGAGCTAATTACTGCTGAAGAAGAGGTTCGCTTAGCGAGGCTAATACGTGAAGGTGATGAAGCTGCCCTGGAAAAATTAACTAAGGCCAACTTACGATTTGTTGTTTCGGTTGCAAAGCAATATCAAAACCAAGGTATTAGTTTACCCGATCTTATTAACGAAGGAAACGTTGGTTTGATCAAAGCAGCAAAACGCTTTGATGAAACCAGAGGATTTAAATTCATTTCATACGCAGTATGGTGGATCCGTCAATCGATCATGCAAGCTGTATCAGAGCAATCGCGAATGATCCGTTTGCCATTGAACAAAATTGGTGCATTGAACAGAATTAAACGCGCACAAGGCGTATTAGAACAAAAATATCAACGTACCGCGAGTTTGTTTGAACTTTCGGAAGTGTTGGATATGTCGCAAGAAGAGATCCAAGTAACATTAGCTGCTTCTGCATTACACGTTTCTTCAGACGCTTCTCTTCCCGGAAATGAAGAAAGCACATTAATGGAACTTATTTACGATAAAAATGAAGTAAAACCGGATGACCTATTAATGGAATCATCCTTACAAACCGAAATAAAAAGAGCACTTAATACACTTAGCGATAAGGAAAAAGATGTGATCTTATTATTCTTTGGCATCGGTCAGCAATATCCTCATACTTTAGAAGAGATCGCTGAAAAATATGATCTTACCAGAGAACGCGTACGTCAAATAAAAGAAAAAGGAATTCGTAGGCTTAGAATGGAATCGAAAAGTAAATTACTAAAGACCTACCTAGGTTAAGCCTTAATGATAATACAGCCCATGCAATTCATAAGTGGAGACAAGAAAGACATTCTTTTCTTTTCTACACTTCGCCAACGAATTGATCTTTATTTTAAAGACAATAAGATCTCGAAAAATTATAACGCACAAATGGTTCTTAAGACCATTATTCTACTCTCTTCTTATATACTTCCTTTTGCGGCTTTGTTGATATTTCAACCACCATTTGCTATAGCTATCATCATTTGGGTGATCATGGGCCTAGCTAAATCGGGAATTGGAATGAGTATTATGCATGATGCAAATCATGGCGCATACTCGCCAAAAGCAAAGATCAATAAATGGCTAGGATTTACGATCAATCTTGTTGGAGGAGTAGCTTATACTTGGAAATTACAGCACAACATCATGCACCATACATATACAAATATTGTACATATGGATGATGATATAGAAGATAAAGCCATCATGCGCTTTTCGCCGCACACAAAAGTATTGAAGGTTCAAAAATTTCAATTCATCTATGCATTCTTATTTTACGGTATATTAACTTTGTACTGGAGTTTTATGAAAGATTTTGTTCAATTCCATAAATACACAAAAAGCGGTGTTAGCAAAGAAAAAAGATCAAAGAACAAACTCATCCTTGCCAATATTATTCTATGCAAGATCTTTTACATTTTCGCTTTTTTTGTTTTACCACTTGCCATTCTTAAAATGCCGGTGTTGCCTTATGTTATAGGATATCTTAGCATGCAATTCATTTCAGGCATTTTACTTGCCGTTATTTTTCAATTAGCCCATACGGTTGAGCAGGCCTCTCACCCTATTCCAAATGAAACCGGAAACATTGAAAATAACTGGGCCATTCATCAAATGAATACCACGGTTAATTTCTCGCAAGAAAATAAATTAATTACATGGTACGTTGGAGGTTTGAATTTTCAGGTAGAACATCATTTGTTCCCAAATATTTGTCATGTGCATTATCCAAAAATAGCAGGCATCGTTAGATCAACTGCCACAGAATTTGGAATACCCTACTTAGAGAACAAAACGCTTTGGAAGGCGCTTAAATCGCATGTGCGAACTCTTCAAAGATTCGGAAAAATGCCATCACTGAACGAAACTATTTCCTAATTAACTCCATTTTTTAGTTCATTTAATTAGATAATGATCTAAATCACCACTTTACAAATAAAGCTACAACTTACTATATTTCAGATAATTATCACTGTTTCAACAATACCAACTTGATGAAATTATCTTTGAAACTCACTTTATATAGGTATCTTTGTGCTGCATTAATATCACACATGGCCACTACATCAGTACGTTTTATAGACCCGGATAAGGACAAAACAATTTTCTTTGCAACCTTACGCAAACGGGTTGATGCTTATTTTAAAGAGAGAAATCTTTCGAAGCATTACAACACGCAAATGGTAATTAAAACCATTATTTTAATGGTGGGGTATATTGCTCCATTTGTACTTTTACTTACCCTTAAGCCAAGCTTTGGCATATCCATGTTACTTTGGGCAATTATGGGTTTTAGTTTAGCCGGAATTGGAATGAGTATTATGCACGACGCTAATCATGGCGCGTATTCATCAAGTCATAAAGCAAATTACTGGTTAGGGCATACACTTAATTTACTCGGTGGATCTGTATTCAATTGGAAGCTTCAACATAATTTAATGCATCATACATATACAAACATCATTAATCTTGATGATGATATAGATGATAAACTTGTTCTACGATTTTCGCCCCATACCAATGTAAAATGGTATCATAAACTTCAATTTGTTTATGCTTTTTTCTTTTATGGCATACTTAGTTTGTATTGGACCTTATTAAAAGATTTTGTTCAATTTCATAAATACACTAAAGACGGCGTTAATAAGAGTACACCGGCTCAAAACAGAGTGGCATTCGCTAAGATCGTATTAAGCAAAGTAATCTACTTCTTTGTGATCATTTTTGTTCCTTATTTTTTCTTTCACTTACCATTATGGCAAGTTATTGTTGGGTTTTTGCTCATGCATTTTATAGGCGGACAAGTATTAACTGTAATTTTTCAATTGGCGCATACAGTGGAAGGCACAACACATCCTTTACCAAATAGCGATGACACCATTGAGAATAATTGGGCCGTGCACCAAATGAACACAACAGTTAATTTTTCAAGAAAAAACAAATGGATCTCGTGGTATGTTGGAGGATTGAATTTTCAGGTTGAACACCATTTGTTCCCAACTATTTGCCATGTGCATTACCCTGCAGTTTCTGAGATCGTAAAAAGTACAGCCGAAGAATTTGGAGTACCTTATCTTGAGAATGAAACATTTTTTGATGCGCTTGCATCACATGTGAGAACCTTACAGAGATTTGGTAAATTACCGGATATGAACGAGGCCATCGGATGATCTTGAATCAATTTTAAATAAAATAACAATGAGAATTCTTTTAGTTTGCTTAATGATCTCCATGGGATTAAGCGCTCAAAACAAAAAACAAAACAATAATTCTACTAAAATTGAGAAGCACGAACCAATGTCGAACACCTTTGAAAAGGGACAAGTTGACGTGAACTTAGGTATTGGTCTATTAGCCAACAGATATTACTATAATAGCGGCTGGAGAACAAGTCCCCCGCTCAATATCTCTATTGAAAAAGGGATCACAAAAAACGTGAGTATTGGTGGATATTTGGCTTATGTAAGGTCTTCGTATAAATATTCAAGTGATTATATCTATTATAATGGAACAACTTTTGTGAGTGCCAGATACAATGATAAATATACCGTTAGTTATGGTGTATTTGGATTTAGAGGGGCTTTTCATTTTGCAGAATATATACAAGTAGAGAATCTAGATTTATATGCAGGCGCAATGCTGGGGTATTCATTTGCAAAATATACATGGACCACTGATAATGCAAATGGCAGAGTTGACCCTTACTCAAGCAGAACATACGGTGGCTTAGTTGGCTCGTTCTACGCCGGTGGACGTTACAGATTTAACGAAAAAATTGGTGTTTACGGTGAGTTTGGATACGGTTTAGCTTACGGTAACATTGGCGTTAACTTCAAATTCTAAACGTCAGTAAACTAATCAAAGCTAATACCGTTTGATAATAGATCTTTTCCATTATCAGAACAATTTTCTGCAAGAAGCAATTACTCTATTCCAAAATAAGAAAGCACATGAGCCAGTTCTGTATCATTACTGAACGAAATAGTTAGCTTTCCTTTACCATTAGCACCACGTTTGAAACTATAGTTCTTATCAAAGATAGCATCCAGTTTTTTTGCAACCGCTTTATCTTCGATGGTCAATGGTTTTTCTTGACGAGTGATCTTAGGAGTTAATTTTATTTTTTCGCCACGGGCAAGTTCCTCAATTTGACGCACAGACAATTCTTGCTCCAATGCTAATGCAAATATGGCTAATTGACGGTCTTCGTTATCAATATTGATCAATGCTTTAGCATGACCCATAGTGATCTCGTTATCACGTAATGCTTTTTGAATTGGCGCAGGTAATTTTAATAAGCGTAAAAAGTTTGTAACGGTACTGCGTTGTTTACCCACTTTTTCACTTAACTGCTCTTGCGTTAAATTACACTCATCAATTAAACGTTTGTACGATAAAGAAACTTCAATAGGATCAAGGTCCTCACGTTGAATATTCTCAACCAATGCCATTTCCAACATAGCTTGATCATCAGCTACGCGAATATAAACAGGCACTTCGCGTAATCCTGCCATTTGAGAGGCACGGAAACGACGCTCACCTGAGATTAGTTGATAGCGATCATATCCTAGCTTACGAACCGTTATTGGCTGAATAATGCCATGTTGTTTTATACTATCCGAAAGTTCTTGCAGAGCTGTTTCTTCAAAATTACTTCGTGGTTGAAACGGATTTGTTTCAATGTCGGCAATTTTAATTGTAGAAACCGAGTTCACCGTTGGGCTTCCTTCTCCTACTCTCTTCGTTGTAATGTCTGTTTTAGCGTTCTCTAAAAGGGCGCTTAATCCTCTTCCTAGTGCTGGTTTCTTGCTCATCGTCATGTCTTATCTTCTTAAATCTTACTACTTATACTTGCTACTAAATGTCTTCACTTAGCTCTTCTTGTTCGCTTAAAGCAATTGTTCTGCTCTTGTCGCTTATCTTGGTCATACCGTTGCGTTGTAATATTTCACGCGCTAAATTTAAATAGCTATTAGCGCCTTTTCCGGCAACATCATGCATAATGATCGTTTTACCGAAGCTCGGAGCTTCTGCTAATTTTGTATTGCGGTGAATCAAGGTATCAAACACCATATCTTGGAAATGTGTTTTTACTTCTTCCACTACTTGGTTTGCTAAGCGTAAACGTCCATCATACATCGTTAACAACACACCTTCAATATCTAAACTTGTATTTAAATGTGTTTGAACAATTTTAATGGTTTGTAAAAGTTTACCCATTCCTTCCAATGCAAAATACTCACATTGTACAGGAATAATAACGCTATCTGCTGCAGATAATGAATTGATCACCGTTAATCCTAACGAAGGGCAGCAATCTACAATGATAAAATCATATTTATCTTTTATCTTATCTAGCGCTTTCTTCATCATGAACTCACGATTGGTAAGATTCACTAATTCCAATTCAACACCAACCAGATCAGCGTTGGTAGGTAACAACCAAAGATTTGGTGTATCTGTTTTTAAGATCACATCCTTTGGATGAACGCTATCAATGATACATTCGTACAATCCCGCTTTTACGTTAGCAGAATCGATACCAACACCTGATGTAGCATTTGACTGTGGATCGGCATCTATCAATAACGTTTTATATTCCAATACCGCAAGGCTGGCTGCTAAGTTGATTGCTGAAGTTGTTTTTCCTACGCCTCCTTTTTGGTTTGCTATGGCTATTATTTTTCCCATGTTATGTCGTTTTTTATGATGAAGCGAACCTATTCTGCTTCAATATTTTTATTTACTTCTTTAAATTTGCTCCAATGTCCATAAGGGTTAATTTTTTTCCTGCCCTTTCGAATTTAGAGATCGCTTCGTTCTTATCTATTTTAATATACCCAAATGTATCATAATGCATTCCGATGATATTGTTACAACGAATAAAATCGCATGCAATGATCGCGTTATCTACACCCATTGTAAAATTGTCGCCAATAGGTAAGAATGCAAAATCTATTTTTCTGTAATCACCTATTAACTTCATCTCATATGTTAATGCTGTATCACCAGCATAATAAAAATTCCCTTCCGAACTTTCCACCACAAAGCCCATTGGATTTCCTCCATTAGACCCATCCGGTAAACTACTGCTGTGTTGCGCCACTACACATTTGATATCGCCAAAATCCAACTTCACCTTTCCACCATAATTCATAGGATGCACATTCTCTACACCTTGCTTAATGAACCAATTATGTACCTCCCAATTGCAAATGATCTTAGCCTTTGTTCGTTTTGCTAAAACAACCGCATCTGCAATATGATCTTCGTGCCCGTGGCTGATCAAAATATAATCTGCGGACACCTTGTTCACATCAATGCTTTTTGCAAGCTCATTTGGCGTAATAAATGGATCAAACACCAAGTTCTTTCCATTAACTTCAATACCAAAACATGAGTGACCGTAATACGTAATATTCATAAATGCTATAGCGGAATTGATGTAAACTCCTTGTTTGTAAAGTTAACCGAATATGGCAATGAAGCAGGGCAGAGTTTTTAACAAGAGCGCCCTATTATTGACAGTATGTTGATAAATAATAAGCCCATTCAACATGATAGACGTGAGGTACTTAAAGAAAAAAAGAGGCTTTTGGGCCTCTTTTTTTAGTTTTATTTTTCAATATTTTGTTATTCGAACATGCGGTTATACTCGCGTACCGAATTTGCTATTGCCTCAGGCTTAAAAACAAATTTGTCCAAATCGCTCCAGATCATAGCTTGGTCTTTCATGTAAGGTTTTAATTCCTTTTTATAGAACTTCTCATTAAGCTTCTTCATATCCCTTAACTCTTTGTTCTCTTCATCAGCTTTACTATCTTGAATATAATACTCAGCAACCATAGTAGCTGTGCCCGCTACTGTAGATGGATATTTGAATTCCATAAAGTTTAAACGTCCTTTAGCAAGGTAACGCATGTAAACCTCATTTTGTGCGTCGGCCGCATACAACATAAAGTGATTATTTCCATAACCATATGCCTTAGCTTTTTTAGTGGTGATCACAACAACTTTTGGCGTACCAGGTGCTTTAAAATTGATCTGCTTGTAAATATCTCCCTCATTATCAGGATTGGTTTGTATCTCACCTTTAACCGTATCGCCTTTAGCGGTTACATAATAACCCGGCTCTAATGTTGGTGCCATTTTTGGAGTGCCTTTTTTACCACCCGGCTGTGCAATTGCTACTGTAGCTGCGGTAATGAATATCAATGAAAGTAGTTTTTTCATGCGTGATTTTTTGAGATAATTATTAGATGTAAATATATATTTTATAACAGAAATAAGCAATTATCGTGCCTCATAATTAAGCCTTTTTATGCTAAATTATATTAAAAATCATTTATCAAGGTTGATCCTGCCTTGTCGCCAATAATCAACCATATCAAACCACGGTGCTTGATAAATGTATGAGCGCTGCAAAATATAATCGTTCTCACTAAATGGATTTTCTGTTTTCCTAAAAATAAATTTCAATGAATTAGCATCGGTCTCCGGTCCATAGATCCAAATTTCCTCATTCTTACTTCTGTATAAATTAACAGGGTCGCCAAAATTCACATAGATCATTCCTCTATCGGTTTTCCAACCTTGCGTATAACTAGTGTAAGCTTTATTAGCCTGCATAACTCTGTTATAGTATTTTCGTAAAAGCTCCTTTGCACGTTCGTTACTTCCTCCAATGGCAAGCCAAAAATTATCAATACATAACTTTTGATCGGAGGCGTTCTTGCAGTTCTCAAACTCTACCTTATTCATTATATAACGAGTACAATTTACCATCTCGCCAATATCGCTTACGCCGGGATAGGCTTTTTCAAAAACGTACAAGGACAATCCTTCTTTTTCTGTACTAGATGATCTTATATGATAAAAACCTCGTGAAGGCATCTTTAGTTCAGTGCTGTTTTCGAGCCTAAGTGTAAACGTGCTGTCAGGTTTGTATTTAAACTCGTCTGGTTTTGCGGTTGAAAAAGGAGGCAAGGCCGGACCGTATTCCTTTAAAAAGCAATCCACATAAACTATTTGACCTTGATTAATATTTGATTCTATTTTTACAACCTCCCCGGCAAAAAAGTTATTGGTATAATTGATCTTGTTATTAATTGACACAATATAATACTGCCCAACATTCCTACTCTTCTTATTAATAATAATTGGTTTTGAATGTTTCAAATTCTTGTAATTATCAATAGCCCAAAGGTCAACATATGCAAAATTTGTAGGTTTTATTTTCAAACTAAAAACGCCTTCAACAAATTTATCCTTCCCTGGCTCGGGGAATTTGAACGACAAGCCAACGGAAGCGCTATCAATAATTGTGCGACTGTTGATCTCGGGCAAAACTTTGCAGCCAACCAGCAAATTCGCATAAAAATTTGATGTTGTATCGATCCGTTTAAAAAGTAAGTTTTCTGTGCTGATCTTAAAATAGATGCGCGTAAGGCTATCGTTCACATGATAAACCCTATGTTCGAAATCAACTTGATCTTTTTCATTGGCGAAGATCTGATTCTTTAAAGGCTTTGAGTTGTAAGATCTTACAGACCTACAAGAATTAAAGGCTGTAAAAACAACAAGACCAATGATTAAAAAAGAATATGAAGTTCGTTTAACGATCACCAAGTAAAAATACTATTATTTATTGAAATTCGCTTACGTATCACAACAATTAGACCTTGATACATAGTGTTTTAATTCCTAAAAATTCATACCTTTAAAGCAATGAAGACAAGGTTTTATTTATGGCGAATTGCGGGGCTTATCCTTTTATTGCTATTCGCCTATATTTTCTTCAACATTGTGATATACATCCTCATTTCGGCCATACTATTTTTAATAGGATCGCCTATCACAAAAAAAATGGAGAACATCAAGATATGGGGTAGACAAATTCCTGATGGTATTTCGGCCGCACTTACCTTGTTTTTAATAGCTGGTGTTATTTCGTTGTTATTTAAAATGATCTTACCTCCACTTATTTCACAGGCAAATCTTTTATCTGATTTAAATTTTTCGGATGTGTTACATAATATTTTGGCACAATTTCCGAGTTTAGAAGGCGCACTTAAAAGTTATGGAAGTGAAGATGAACTTAAGACAGAGCTTTCGGCGCAATTAAACTCCTTTCTTAATTTTTCGAACGTGAGTTTAGTAGTGAATGATCTTTTTAGTTATACAAGTACAATTTTAGGCGGCACTTTATGTGTGCTTTTTATCACATTCTTCTTTTTAAAAGACGAAAGATTATTAAAAGAAAGTATTTTAACCATCACACCGAGTACTTATGAAAATTCAATCCAAGATGTTTTACACACATCCAAAAAAATGCTAAGTAAATATTTTACCGGACTTTTTATTGACATGCTCATTGTAGGCACCATATCAGGGTCATTAATGTGGATCATGGGAATTGAGAACGCGCTGATCATAGGGTTTACAGCAGGTATTTTAAATGTGGTACCATACATAGGCTCAATGATCACCATGATCGTTGCGGTATTTTTAGGGGTGAGTGGTTGTATTGCAGCCGGCGAATACATGCTTATTATGGGAACCATCACTAAAATTTTCTTTGGTTTATTAAGTATCAATTTAGTTGATGGTTTTATTTTTCAACCTTTTATTTTTTCAAACTCTGTAAAAGCTCATCCCTTAGAAATATTCATAGTTACACTAATGGGAGCAACAATTGGGGGTATAGCAGGAATGATAGTAGCCTTACCGGTTTATACAATTTTTAGAATTGTTGCAAAGGAATTCCTTTCGCGTTTTAAATTCTTTAAAAAATTAACCGAAAAGTTAGAGAACTAATATGCAGCTCACATTAAAATTTTTAACAGCGCTTAAAAAGAAAAACAATAGAGATTGGTTTGAAGCAAACAAGGAAAAGTACCTTGCTGCCAAAGCTGAAACAGAACTATTATTAGACAAGCTCATCCCCGGTATAACTAAATTTGATAAAAGAATAAGCAAAGAACTTCAAGGAAAGGATTATCTTTTTAGGATCTATAAGGATGTTCGCTTTAGTAAAGATAAAACTCCTTATAAAACGCACATGGGAGCAAGTGTAGCCCCTGGAGGCCGCAAATCGAGTGTGCCTGGTTATTACATACATATTGAGCCAAACAATTGTTTTTTAGCAGGGGGTTTATATGGTCCGGAACCCGATATGCTTAAAGCGGTAAGGCAAGAAATTGACTATAACGGAGCTAAATTCGTAAAGATATTAAATAGCAAGCCTTTTAGTAATTACTATAATGGCTTGGATGAAATGGATGTTTTAAAAACAGTTCCTAAAGGCTTTGAAAAGGATAATAAATACCTTGAGTTTCTGAAGCACCGCCATTTTATTGTGAGTACCAAAATTAAGGACAAAGACCTAGAGAACGCGGCCAAGCTAGTTGATGCCTTAAAAGCCATGTATCCCTTTTTAGAATACTTAAGGCACGCCACCGAGAAATAATGCTTAATTTTTATTACTGAATCCAAAAAAATCACTAATTTTGGGGCTCCAAAATGTCACGAGCTTGTTTAACAAGTAACGGCAATATGGTAGATGTAGCTCAGTTGGTTAGAGCATCGGTTTGTGGTACCGAGGGTCGTGGGTTCGAATCCCATCATTTACCCTAACAATTTTAACCCCCGCCTTTTCGGCGGGGGTTTTTATTTTTCCTAACGAAGCGTTGAAAGTTCTACTTTCATAAACTGAGTAAGGAAAGATAAAACAAACCTTAAAAAGGTTTGAAAATTGTTAAGCAGCAACTCCTTCAGGGATCGCGAGCGTAGCGAGCAATCCACTTTTTTGCCATTTAGTCTCGAAGACTCAAAGTTTATAATAACTAGTGAAATTCATTGCTAAAAATCCCTCATCAAACAATATCTTTTACTTATTTTAGTTTCTCATTCAGATGTTACGAAAGGTCATACAAAGTTTATTTACAAAAGGCAGTGTTGCTGTGGTAAACTTTCTCATTCTAATATTTACTGCGAAATATCTGGGTATGACAACTCGTGGTGAAATTGGTTTGATCATGCTTAACTTAGCCATTATTCAAATGGTGAACGAGATCTATACAGGGTATAGCCTTGTACATTTCATTTCTAAATTCAACATTAACAAGATCTATCTCAACGGAATGTTTTTTACCCTTGTTTCCATCGTTGGTACAAACCTTGTTCTAATATTACTTCAAAAACAGCCATCAGAATATGCGTGGCTTTTGCTTGTTACTTCACTCATCATTATTTTAAACACCTTTAATTGTGTAATTATACTGGCAAAGGAATATTACAAGATGTATAATTTTCTCAGTATCTTTCAGCCTCTTGCTTTATTAGTTGGGATATTTGTATTCACAAATGTCTTCGGCAATTTCACGCTGGATGCATATCTATGGCCATTGATCATCTCGTTTGCTATTTCATTTCTAATCTCCTCTTACTTTGTGCTTGCATTTATTTTAAAACCAGATGATAAAAATGAGTTTAAAGTTGGTCAAATTTTAAAAAATGGATTATACTGCCAAGCGGGTGTATTAATGTATCTTTTAAGCAGTAGATTGAGTTTTTATATTTTAGAAACAAAAGATGATGTTGGTTTATATTCTACTGCATCATCCTTAATAGAAGCGGTTTTGATCATTACCAATTCGGTAACTCCTATCCTACTCTCGCGTGTAGCTATATTGGGAAAATCTAGTAACAGCATTAAACTAACATTGATATTTGCCAAACTTTGTTTTTTCTTAAGCATACTAGCAGTTGTGGCCATTTATTTTTTACCGGTACAAGTATTCACTGCCTTATTAGGAGATACATTTATTCAAAGCAAGTCAACGATGCTGATGTTATCTCCGGGAATTATTTTCCTGAGTTTTTCCGGAATTATTAGTCATTACTTTTCAGGAATTGGAAATATTAAAATGGTTAGTTTCTATAATTTCTTTGGATTTGTTTCAACCTTGATATTAGCACCGCTATTAATTGCCAAATATGGCGTTGCTGGAGCGGCTATCACTACAAACATTGCGTACTTCATTACCTTTGTAGCATCAACCATTGTTTTTCTTAAAGTTACCGGAGTCCCTTTTCTTAGTTTATTCAATATAAAAGAAGATCTTAAGGAATTGAAAGCTGTTTTTTCAGGAGACTAGCTTTATAATATAGCTAACTACCATTATCCCTACAGAAAGCATAAAACCCCACATAGCATATTGTGCGCCATTTTTAAACTTAAAGATCAAATGCGTCACCATTAATAGTATTGTTGCTAAATAAGGCAGTAATGCAGGGAAAAGGCGCAAAGAATGCATTAGCTCTCCCCTTAATAAAGCAATGAATGCCCGTTGTATTCCACAACCCGGGCATTCAATATTAAAGTATGACACAAACGCACAGGTTCCCATGTGCGCTTCTAACCAATCGATCATTAGTGCATATTACCCCAAGGCATCATTGAAAACGCAGCACCAAGGATAAGTACGTAAACAATGATAAATACAATATATAATGCGCTTAAACAAATACCGATGATAGCACAAACCCTTCCGGCTTTTAAGTTCTTATACGAACCTTCAATATAGTTTCCGGGATTAGCAGCATACAATGCAAGATCCTTTTTAGCTAATACCAAAGCAATGATGCCGCAAATAATACCTACGATACCATAACAAAAGCAGCCCGGAAAAATTGAACATATACCTAATACCAAAACTGCAATAGCGTTTGGTAGATTCTTAGGTGCTCCGAAACCACTTCCTAAGTTAGTGTTTACCGGGTTGTTACCCTGTGGGTTATTTACATTATCCATATTGTTGTTTTTTTTTATGAGAACTAATATAGGGTTTATTTTGGATTTGATTTGCACTAATTAACAAAAAATTGTTCCTAACTAATATTCGTAAAAAGCGAACTTTTTTAAATTACACACGTAGAAAATAGTAACAAGCAATATCAAACACCCTAAAACCCTCGTCAAACCTAGGTTTCAAAGGACGGGTGAAAAAACAAAACAAAAACAAAAAACACGTTAATAATGAGAACACAAACATTAAAAATGGACACATTACAAACAGTATTAAGGAAAATACTAACCTGCTTAAAACTAATTTCCTATGAAAACAAAAATCTACGCCACAGCTTTATTGGCATTTATCATTCAGGTAATGGTACAAAGCCAAACACCCGCCAACCAAACCACAGAGTACAGTTTTGAATACTGGAAAGGTTATGCGAATAAACAAAACTGGAACACCGCCGAAAAAGAAGAATTTCTTAAGGCAAAACAATATGATCTAAACAGAAAACCAACTTCTGTTATAAACTCTGGTGCCAATCAGAAACCAGCACTAAACAACTCTAGTAAAGTGCAATCAGCTCCTCCCGGATGTAATAACATAGATTTTGAAGCGGGAAGCACAACAGGATGGACCCTCAGCTCAGGATTTCACCCCATATATAATGCACAAGGTTGCTGCCTAAACCCGGGCGGACAACAACTGATCACCACTGCAACTAATGCAACTTTCTTAGATCCATTCGGTGGTTTTCCCTTTGTAGCTCCGGGAGGTAATTTCTCCTTAAGAATTGGCGATAATAATGTGAACGGACAAGCAGATAGAGTTGAACAAACATTTTTTGTTACAGCAGCCAATGCAAACTTTACTTATAAATATGCTGTTGTATTTGAAGATCCTGGACACACTGCTGCTCAACAACCGGCTTTTGTAGTGGAGATGTTTGACACCACAAATACGGCAATTCCTTGTACCTATTATAATGTGTCGGCCGGACAAAACATTCCAGGCTTTTTAAATGGACCAGGAAATGTGGTTTATAAGCCTTGGACCAATGTTGTTGTAGATCTTACCAATTATATAGGACAAAACGTAACCATTCGTTTTACAACTTACGATTGCGCTTTAGGAGGACACTTTGGATACGCATACATTGATGGCGTGTGTGCAGCCTTTACAACCGGTAATTCACTTACCATGTGCGCCGGCGCATCAAGTGTTATTTGTGCTCCAACAGGTTTTGGTTCTTACACATGGAATGGCCCAAACACTAACAATGTACAATCGCAATGTTTAAATGTATCTGCCAGCGGAATCTACA
>Ga0068872_10001846_pt1 | contig 16818 bp, 16 predicted proteins | sample NOAtaG_7_FD_66441 | JGI IMG/M metagenome (GOLD analysis project Ga0068872, IMG submission 66441) | Freshwater lake microbial communities from Lake Erie, under a cyanobacterial bloom - NOAA_Erie_Diel1S_2200h metaG | ecosystem: Environmental > Aquatic > Freshwater > Lake | place: USA: Ohio, Lake...
TTCTGGCGCATGCCCGATGAGCATATCGGCTATCTCTACGGCGGTTGGCTCACCATGGGCCATCTGCTCACGCTGCCGATGCTGCTGGCGGGTATCGCGCTGATGGCGATCGCCTATCGGCGCGGCGAGGCCTCGGGCAACTTCCGCGCGGCGGGCGCGGGCTGACGGCGCGGCACTGCGATGCGCCAGTACCATGACCTGATGCGATTGGTGCGCGACCACGGTGCGCGCAAGGCCGATCGCACCGGCACCGGTACGCTGTCGGTGTTCGGCCACCAGATGCGCTTCGACCTGCGCGAGGGCTTCCCGCTCGTCACCACCAAGAAGGTGCACCTCAAGTCGGTGGTGCACGAGCTGCTCTGGTTCCTGCGCGGCGACACCAACACCGCCTACCTGCGCGAGCATGGCGTCAGCATCTGGGACGAGTGGGCCGACCCGCAGGGCGAGCTCGGCCCGGTCTACGGCAAGCAGTGGCGTTCTTGGCCGGCGCCGGATGGCGGCAGCATCGACCAGATCGCCGAGACGGTCCGGCTGCTGCGCACGCAGCCCGATTCGCGCCGCATCATCGTCAGCGCCTGGAACGTGGGCGAGCTCTCCAAGATGGCGCTGATGCCTTGCCACGCGTTCTTCCAGTTCTATGTGGCGGAAGGTCGGCTCTCCTGCCAGCTCTACCAGCGCAGCGCCGACATCTTCCTCGGCGTGCCGTTCAACATCGCCTCCTATGCGCTGCTGACGCACATGCTCGCGCAGCAGTGCGACCTCGGGGTCGGCGACTTCGTGTGGACGGGCGGCGATTGCCACCTCTACCTCAACCACCTCGAGCAGGTGGAGACGCAGCTCGCGCGCGCGCCGCGACCGCTGCCGCAGCTCGTCATCCGACGCCGTCCGCCCTCCATCTTCGACTACGCCTTCGAGGACTTCGAGTTCCAAGGCTACGACCCGCACCCGGCCATCCGCGCGCCGGTGGCGGTCTGACCCATCACCTGACAGGAGAGCCTTCACCGTGCCTATCCCCGAGATGCGTACCAGCCGCTGGATCGAAGTCCGCGAATCCCCCATCCATGGCAGCGGCGTGTTCGCCGCGCGCCGCATCCCGAAGGGGACGCGCGTCATCGAGTACCTCGGCGACCGCATCACGCACAAGGAAGCCGACGACCGTTACGAGGACCACGACCCGAACGACAACCACACCTTCCTGTTCATCGTCGACCGTCGGACGGTGATCGACGCGGGGGTGAACGGCAACGCCGCGCGTTTCATCAACCACTCCTGCGACGGCAACTGCACCTCGGTGATCGAGCAGCGGCGTGTCTTCATCGAGTCGACCCGCGAGATCGCCAAGGGCGAAGAGCTCGGCTACGACTACGAGATCGGCCGCGAGAAGGACGACCCGGAGAACGTCGACGAGATCTTCGCCTGCCGCTGCGGCAGCCCGAAGTGCCGCGGCACCATGCTCTATCCGGCCGAGAAGCCCGCCAAGAAGAAGAAGGCCAAGAAGAAGGTCGCGAAGAAGAAGACCGCGAAGAGGCCGGTCAAGAAGCCGACCAAGAAGAAGACGCGCCGCGCCAAGGGCGGTCGCGGACGCTGAATGCACGCGTCGCCGCGCATCACGCTGGCGGTCGCCGTGGCCGACAACGGCGTGATCGGCCGCGGCGGTGAGCTGCCGTGGCGGTTGCCCGAGGACCTGCGGCGCTTCAAGGCGGCGACCCTCGGCAAGCCGGTGCTGATGGGCCGCAAGACCTTCGAGTCCATCGGCCGCGCGTTGCCGGGGCGGCTCAACATCGTGCTGACGCGGCAGCCGGGTTGGCAGCCGACGGATCCCGCGGTGCGGGTCGCCCCCGACCTCGACGCGGCGCTCGCGCTCGCGGGCGACGCAGCGGAGGTCACCGTGATCGGCGGCTCGGAGATCTACGCGCTGGCGCTGCCGCGCGCGTCACGGGTGCTGCTCACCGAGGTGCACGCCGCGCCCGAGGGCGACACCGTGTTGCCGCGTTTCGACCCGCGCGAGTGGCGGGAGGTGTCCCGTGAGCGTTGGGCTGCCGACGGGCGTCATGCACACGACATGAGCTTCGTGGAACTCGAACGCATCGTCGACCGTCATCGGAGTGCAACGGTCGGGTAACCTCACCGAAACATCTCGCGGCGAACATGCGCGCCTCGGACGATCCAGTCCTTCCCGGGGTAGCCCATGTCCAACCTCTCGGGCGCGCGAGCAGCGTGCCGCTCCGTCGCCATCGCCATCTCCGCTTCTGTCGCCGCGCTCGTCGCGCCGTCCGCCGCCCAGGCGCAGTCGCCCGCGACCGCCCCGGCGCCGGAGGTCCTCGAGGAGGTGGTGATCACCGCCATCATCGATTCCGCGAAGCGCGCCGCCGACCAGCAGAAGAACTCGCGCGGCGTGACCAATGTGGTCGCCGCCGACGCCATCGGACGCTTCCCCGACCCCAACATCGCCGAGGCGCTGCAGCGCGTCGTGGGTGTCGCCATCTCCCGCGACCAGGGCGAGGGCCGCTACATCAATGTGCGCGGCGGCCCGTCGGAGTTCTCCGCCGTGACCATCGACGGGGTGAGCATCGCCGCGCCGGATCCGACCACCCGCGCCATCGACCTCGATACCGTGCCCTCGGACATCGTGGGGTCGCTCGAGATCACGAAGACGCTGCGGCCTGACCAGGACGCCGACTCCATCACCGGCGCCATCGACATCAAGACCCAGTCGCCTTTCGACTACAAGGGTTTCCGGGCCCGCGCCTCGCTCGGCGGCTCCTACAACGAGTTCGGCGGTACCCATGACAAGCGCGGCTCGTTCTCGGTGAGCGACATCTGGGAAGGTGAGCAGCAGCTGGGTCTGCTCCTGTCAGGGAGCTATTCGGAGACCGACCGGCAGGTCGACAACATCGAGACGGCCTGGGCACGACTGACCCGGCCCGAGGGCGGGCAGGTGTTCGGCGTCGTCGAGAACCTCTTCAAGGATTACGACACCAAGCGTGAACGCATGGCCTTCACGGGCGCAGCGGAGCTCCGCACCGAGGATGGCTCGAGGCTGTTCGCGCGCGGCACCTGGTCCCGTTTCACCGACGACGAGTACCGCAATCAGCTGCTCGTCCTCTGGTCCGAGGGCGTGCTGCTGCCCGGCGCGACCGACGAGAAGGCCTCGTTCCGCAACATCCGTGTCGCCAAGCAGATCCGTCATCGCATCGTACGCAACGACATCGTGACGGGCGAGGTCGGCGGCGCAAAGGATTTCGGCGGGTGGACGCTCGATGGTTCGGTGTCGATCGCCAGCACCGAGCAGACCTATCCGCGGCGTGACGAACTGCTGTGGCGCACCGCGGCGCTCGGCACTGCGACTGCGCCGATCAGCTACGACTACTCGGCGTCGGCGCGCGAGCCGGCCATCTCGCTCTTCACCACCGGCCAGCACCTCAACCCTGCCAACTTCTCCTTCCGCGAGAACGCCTACCGCACCTCCGAGACTAGCGATGACGCTCTGGGCGCGAAGGTGAACCTGGCCTTCCCCGTCGTGATCGGCGGCGGCGAGGGCGAACTGAAGTTCGGCGCCAAGTACAAGGCCAGCGAGCGCAAGGCTGACGAGGACCGGTTCCGCGACCGTGCTTCGACCGCTGCGCCTGCGACCCCGTTGGCGGGCTTCCTGACCGCGGAACCCAGCCGCAACTACGGCTACGACCTCGGATTCAAGGTCGACCCCTCGCTCGCCGACGCTTATTACGACGCGACCAAGTCCCGCTCGCCGATCCGAGCCGAGCAGTCGGCGACCGCCGACTACACCGCTGACGAGACCGTGCTCGCGGGCTACGGCATGGCGGACCTCGACTTCGGTCGCTTGAGCCTGGTGGCCGGCCTGCGTGTCGAACGCACCGAGACCGAGGGGTCGGCGCCGGTATTCAACCAGGCGACCGGCACGATCGCTGCGCGCACCGACAAGCGCAGCTATACGGATGTCTTCCCGGGCGTCACGCTGCGCTACGAGATCAGCGACGCCTTCATCGCGCGAGCCGCGGTGACCCGCGGCATGATGCGACCGGACTTCACCGATATCGTGCCGCGCGCGCTCGAGTCCCAGGAGGGCACGCTGCTCGTCGTGCAGCAGGGCAATCCCGAGCTGAAGCCGACGCTGTCGAACAACCTCGATGCCTCGCTCGAGTACTACTTCGAGCCGATCGGCGTGCTCTCGGCGAGCGGCTTCTACAAGGACCTGAAGGACTACAACTACACCCTGCGCAGCTCGGGCAGCTATCTCGGCACGCCTGCGGCGATCATCACGCCCGAGAACGCCGATGGTGAGCTGTTCGGCGTCGAGCTCGCCTGGCAGCAGCAGTTCACGCAGCTGCCGGGTTGGCTGTCCGGTTTCGGCGTGTTCGCCAACTTCACCTATGTCGACGCGTCCATCGACCTCGGCCGCACCTACGGCGGTCGGTCGTCGTTCCCGCTGCCGGGGCAGTCGGAGACGGTGTCGAACTTCGCGCTGTTCTACGAGAAGGGTCCGGTCAGCCTGCGCCTGAGCTACACCGACCGCAGCGACTACCTCGACGAGATCAACGCCGAGGACGGCGCCCTGGACCTCTACTGGGCCGGCCGCGACCAGATCGATTTCACCGGCAGCTACCAGTTCAGCAAGATGTTCGAGGGTTTCGTGGAGGCCAAGAACCTCACCAACTCCAAGGGCATCCGTTACTACGGCAAGCCGAGCCGCGTCTACGAGTACGAGCAGTTCGGCTACAGCGTATTCGTGGGTGCACGGCTGAAGCTATAACCTCCAACGCATGCGTTTCGTCACAGAGCTCAAGGCCACGATCTTCGGCATCGCGTTCGCCGTGGGCACCCAGTGGGCGGCCGCGGCGGCGGGTGCTGCCCCCGCCGCCGGCGTGGTCCAGCCCAGGGTGGTGACCGCGCCCGTGCGCCACGACACCGACGATCCGGCGATCTGGGTCGACCCTGCCGACCCGACGCGTACGCTCGTCGTGGGCACAGACAAGGATATCGACGGCGCGCTGTATGTGTTCGGCCTCGACGGTCGGGTGCGCGAGGACCTCGTGGTCCGCGGCCTGCTGCGTCCCAACAACGTCGACATCGCCCGCGGCGTCATGCTCGGTGGCAAGCCGGTCGACCTCGTGATCATCGCTGAGCGTTTCGCTCATCGGCTGCGCGTCTATACCTTGCCGGACATGCGGCCCGTCGATGGCGGCGGCATCCCGGTGTTCGAGGGCGAGCGTGCGCGTGATGTCATGGGCGTCGCAGCGTGGGTGCGGCCGGGCGACGGGGCGCTGTTGGTGACCGTCAGCCGATCGGATCGCCACGCGCCGAAGCAGGGCTACCTGCACCAGTACCGCCTCGTCGATGACGGCAGCGCGCGGTTGCGGGGTCTCCTGGTCCGTGCCTTCGCCGAGTGGAGCGGCCGCAAGGAGATCGAGGCGCTGTCGGTGGATCCGGTCGGCGGCCATGTCTACGCCAGCGACGAGGGCTTCGGCCTGCGCAAGTACCGCGTCGATCCTGCGGTGGAGGACGCCGACGAGGAGCTCGCGCTCTTCGGCACGACCGGCTTCGCGCGTGACCATGAGGGCAGCGCGGTGATGCGCGACGCCTCAGGGCGCGCTTGGCTCTGGGTGTCCGACCAGCAGGCCGGCACGCTGCGGGTGTTCGATCTGGCGGGCTCGCCGGGCAGGCCGGAAGAACCGCGCTTCATCGGTCATGTGCCTTTCGCAGCGCGCGAGACGGACGGCATCGACCTTGTGGTCGGCGATCTGCCGGGGTTCCCGGGCGGGTTGCTGGTCGCGATGTCGGACGATCGCACCTTCCATTTCTATGCGATCGACGACCTTTTGAAGGCCTTGGTGCCCGCTGCGGCGCCCGCGCGTCGCTGAGCTCCCCTGCCGAAAGTCATTTGACTGTCCGTTATGGCGGCGCGGGGCCGTATGCCATTACGCCATGAGAACAAAAGCCTTCGAGCAGAAAGCCCCTGCGCGCGCAGGGACCTCCATCCCCACCGCCCGCGCCGCCTCGGCGCCCGCGAGGGCCGGTTCCCCGGGCTGTCAGCCCGGTCGCGGCCGTTGGGCGGCCTTCGGCGAGCGCGGCTGGTGGTACGCGCCGCGCTGCGCCTCGCTGCCGCGGGCGCGCGGCGAGGTCAGTGCAGTTTCACCCGCGGTTCTGTCTGCGCGGCGATCAGGCGGGCGAAGGTGGTGAGCGAGGTACGCCACCAGCCGTGCAGCGCCACCTCGTGCATCTTGTAGAGCGACTGGTACATCCAGCGCGCGAAGAGCCCTTCCAGCCAAAGATTGCCGCCGACGAAGTTGCCCATCAGGTTGCCGACGGTGGTGTATTCGCCGAGCGAGACCAGCGAACCGAAGTCGCGGTAGCGCCAGGGCGGTGACTCGCGCCCGGCGAGGCGGCGGCGCAGCGCTTTCACGAGATACATCGCCTGCTGGTGTGCGGCCTGCGCACGCGGCGGCACATTGCGCCCCTCGTGGCCGGCCCAGGCGGCCGCCGCGCAGTCGCCGAGCGCGTAGATGCAGGGGTCGTCGAGCGAGCGCAGTTGTCCGTCCACCTTGATCTGGTTGAGCGTGTTCACCGCGAGCCCGAGTTCGGCGAGGAAGGGCGCGGCCTTCACGCCCGCGGCCCACACCACCATCTCCGCCTCGATGATGCGGCCATCGGCCAGGCGCACCGCTTTCGGCAGCACTTCGGCGACGCGGGCATCGCAGTGCACCTCCACACCGAGCTCGTCGAGCATGCGCCGCGCCGACGCCGAGATGCGCTCGGGCAGCGCGGGCAGGATGCGCGGCGAGGCCTCGATGAGGTGCAGCCGGATGTGCTTGTCGGGGTCGATGTTGTCGAGGCTGTAGGAGACGAGCTCGCGGGTGGACTTGTGCAGCTCCGCCGAGAGCTCGACGCCCGTCGCGCCGGCGCCGACGATGGCGACATCCAGCTGTCCCGGCGCGAGCGGTCCGGACTGCGCGTGGGCGCGCAGGAAGGCGTTCACGAGACGACGATGGAAGCGGTCGGCCTGCTTGGTGCTGTCGAGCGCGATGGCGTGCTCCGCGACGCCGGGCGTGCCGAAATCATTGACCTGGCTGCCGATCGCGAGCACCAGGAGGTCGTAGCCGATGCGGCGCGCCGGCACGATCTCGAGGCCGGTGTCGTCGAGCACCGGACCGACCAGCACCTCGCGCGCCGCCCGGTCGAGGCCCACCATCTCGCCGTAGCGGTACTTGAAGCCGTGCCAATGCGACTGCGCGAGGTAGTCGAGCTCGTGCACATCGAGGTCGACCGTGCCCGCGGCGAGCTCGTGCAGGTGCGGCTTCCAGAAGTGGGTGCGACCGCGCTCGATGAGCGTGATCTCGGCGCGGCGCTTGCGGCCGAGGGTGTCGCCGAGGCGGGTGGCGAGCTCGAGCCCGCCGGCGCCGCCGCCGACGATGACGATGCGCGGGTGTGAGGTCTCGGTCTTCATGCGGGTTGGAGGTCCATGCGGGGCGGTGCCATGTTACGCCGCGTCCGTCCGGCTGTCTTGCGCGGATGCGGCTGCGTCCCGTCGGTCGCGGACATCGCGCGGATGGTGTGTAATCGCTTCATGGAACACACCGCAGATGCACCCCGCCGCCTGCTCCGTACCATCGCGGCGCAGCGCACCTCCGACGGCGCCGGCGTATCGCTCTGGCGCAGCCTCGGGCAGAGCCAGTTCGCGCGCCTCGACCCGTTCCTGATGCTCGACGAGTTCGGCAGCGACAAGCCGGGCGAGTACATCAAAGGTTTTCCGCCGCATCCGCACCGCGGGTTCCAGACCGTCACCTACATGCTCGCCGGGCACATGCTGCACGAGGACCATATGGGCAACCGCGGCCATCTGCGCGCGGGCGATGTGCAGTGGATGAACGCGGGCCGCGGCATCATCCACTCCGAGATGCCGCAGCAGGAGAGCGGGCTGATGCGCGGCTTCCAGCTGTGGATCAACCTGCCGGCGCGCGACAAGATGTCGCCGGCGGGCTACCAGGACATCCCGGCGGCCTCGCTGCCGGTGGTCGAGGATGCTGCGGGACTGCGCGCGGTGGTGGTGGCAGGTGATTGGGATCATGCGGGCGCCAAGGCCGTCGGTCCCGTGGCCGGGCTCGCGACGCAGCCGCTGTTCGTCGATCTCGCGCTGCCCGCGGACGGTCGGCTGGCGCTGCCGTTGCCCGCCCTGCACAACGCCTTCGTCTATGTCTACGAGGGTGCGCTGTCGCTGCCCGGTGGGTCGCTCGCAGCACGCCACGGCGGCGTGCTCGGCGCCGGTGCGCGGCTCGAGGCCACCGCAGGCCCGGCGGGTGCGCGCTGCCTGCTGCTCGCGGCGCGCCCCATCGGGGAGCCGGTCGTGCAGTACGGACCGTTCGTGATGAACACCCGCGAGGAGATCGAGCAGGCGGTGCACGACTACCAGACCGGACGGCTCGCCGTCGGCTGATCGGGCTGCGCGCGATCAGCGGCGCGCGATCAGCGGCGCGCGATCAGACGAGGAAGATCGCGCCCAGGCCGAGCAGCGTCGCGAAGCCGATGCAGTCGGTGAAGGTGGTGATGATGACGCCGGCCGAGAGCGCCGGATCGATGTCGAGGCGGCGCAGCGTGAGCGGCACCAACACGCCCACCGCCGCTGCCGCGAGCAGGTTCACCAGCATCGCCGCGCCGATGATGAACGCGATCTGCCAGGTGCCGAACCAGGCGACGGTCACGGCGCCGACCACCAGCGCCCACAACAGACCGTTGAGGCCGCCGACCGCGATCTCCTTGAAGAGCAGCCAGCGCGCGTTCGACCACTGCACCTGGCCGAGCGCGAGGCCGCGGATGATGAGCGTCACCGTTTGGGTGCCGGCGATGCCGCCCATCGAGGCGACGATGGGCATCAGCGCGGCGAGCGCAGCGACCTTCTCGATGGTGCCCTCGAAGGACTTCACCACCGCTGCGGCCATGAACGCCGTGACGAGGTTGATGCCGAGCCACAGCAGACGGCGGCGGGTCGAAGGCACGATGCCCGCGAACAGGTCCTCCTCGTCCTGCAGGCCGGCCATGGACATCACCGAGTGCTCGGCCTCCTGGCGGATGACATCGACGACATCGTCGATGGTGATGCGGCCGAGCAGGCGCCCTTCGGCGCCGACCACCGCCGCGGACACGAGGTCGCGGTCCTGGAAGAGCTGCGACACCTCGTGCGCCGGGATCGCGGGGTCGATGCGCGGCGCCTCGGCGTCGAGGTTGTCGCCGACCATCGCCTCGGGGTCGCCGGTGATGAGGCTCGTCAGGGCGATGGTGCCGAGATAACGGTCGTCGCGGTCGACCACGAACAGGCTGTCGGTGCGCGTCGGCAGCTCGCCGCGCATGCGCAGATAGCGCAGCACCACCTCGAGCGTGACATCGGCGCGCACGCTCACGGTGTCGGTGTTCATCAGGCCGCCGGCGCTGTCCTCCGGCCACGAGAGCACGGTGCGCAGCCGATCGCGGTCGCGCTGGTCCATGGACTTCAGCACCTGCAGCGTGACCGCCTCGGGCAGCTCGCCGACGAGGTCGGCGAGATCGTCGACCTCGAGCTCCTTGGTGGCCGCGACGAGTTCGCCGGGCTCCATCTCCTCGATGAGCTCCTGACGGACGCTCTCGCTGAGCTCGACCAGCACCTCGCCTTCGAGGTCGCTGTCGACCATCTCCCACACCAGTTGGCGCTGCCGAGGCGGCACGGACTCGAGCAGCAGCGCGATCTCCGCCGGGTGCAGCGCGGCGACCATGCGCTCCGCCGGCCGCAGCGTGCCGGCGTCCAGGGCCTGGCGCAGCGCGCCGAGCCGCACCTGCTTGCCGACGACGGCGTTCACGCGCGTCCCGGCAGGTCGAGCGAATGGTGGCGACGGCCGATGCCGGGCGCCTGCGCGGCGAGCCGCTCGGCGAGACGGTCGACCAGATAGACCGAGCGGTGCTGGCCGCCGGTGCAGCCGATGCCGATGGTCAGATAGCGGCGGTGCGCGGCGCGGTGCTCCTCGATGCGCGCGGTGATGAAGCGCTCGAGGTCGTCGAGCATGCGCGCGGCTTCGGGCCGCGACTCGAGCCAGGCCACGACCGCCGGGTCACGGCCCGTCAGCGGGCGCAGCGTCGTGTCCCAGTAGGGGTTGGGCAGCGTGCGCGCGTCGAACACGAAATCGCAGTCGCCGGGGACGCCGTGCTTGAAGCCGAAGGACACGAGGTTCACCGAGAGTTCGGCGAGCCGTCGCGTGTCGATGCGCCGCACCACGATCTCGCGGAGCTGGTGCACGCCGAGATGCGTGGTGTCGATGACGAGGTCGGCGGCCTGGATGACCGGGTCGAGCATCTCGCGCTCGCGGGCGACCGCCGACTGGAGCGTCTCGGCGCGCTGCGCGAGCGGATGGCGGCGCTTGGTCTCGCCGAAGCGCCGCAAGAGTTCGCCGTCGTCGGCGAGCACCACCAGCAGCTCGCAGCGCAGGCCGCTGCGGCGCAGCTGGTCGAGCGTGCGTGGCACGTCCGTCATGCCGATCGCGCTGTCGCGGGCGTCGATGCCGATGGCGGTCTTCTCGAAGGGGCCGGCTTCACCGCTGCGCAGCGTGTGCGAGACGAACGACTCGAGCATGCTCGCGGGGAGGTTGTCGACGCAGTAGTAGCCGATGTCCTCGAGCGCGTTGAGCACCACGCTCTTGCCGGCTCCGGAGAGACCGCTCACGAGGATGATGCGCATCGTGGCCACGCGGCGGCTCCCCCGGGTGCGCGCGGTCAGTGCCGCGCGGCACGACCCTCGTTGGCGTGATGGTCGGTGTTCTTGTCCTTGCGCTTCTTGACCAGCCGATCGAGCTTGTCGGCGAGCGCGTCGATGGCGGCGTACATGTCCTCGGCGACGGCCTCGGCATGGATGTCCCCGCCGCGCGCCTTCAGGGTGGCCTCGGCCTTGTGGCGCAGCTTCTCCACCGACAGCACATAGTGCGCGTCGAGCAGCTGGTCGAAGTGGCGCACGATGCGGTCCATCTTCTTGTGGACATAGGCTCGCATCGAGTCGGTGACCTCGACATGGTGTCCGGTGACATCGATCTGCATGGCATGTCCCTCCTGGGGGTGCGAAGAGGCGTAGGACGAGGTTAGCGCGTTCCGACCCGTTTGCGCTCGGCCGACGAGACGATGCCCAGAGCTTCCCGGTACTTGGCCACGGTGCGGCGCGCCACCGGGATGCCCTCGGCCGAGAGCAGCTCGGCGATGCGGCCGTCCGAGAGCGGGGCCTCGGGCGGTTCGTCGCGGATGAGCTTGCGGATCTTCGCCCGGATCGCGGTCGACGAGGTGCCCGCACCGTCGTCGCCCTCGACCTGGCTCGAGAAGAAGTATCGCAGTTCGAAGACGCCGCGCGGGGTATGTAGGTACTTTCCCGAGGTCACCCGCGAGATCGTGGACTCGTGCATGCCGATGGCGCCGGCGATGTCCTTGAGGATCATCGGCTTCATGTGCTCCTCGCCGTGGGTGAGGAACCCGCTCTGGCGCTCGACGATGGCGCGGGTCACCTTGAGCAGGGTGTCGTTGCGGATCTCGAGGCTTTTGAGCAGCCAGCGGGCCTCCTGCAGCTGCGAGCGCAGGATGGCGTGGCCGCCGCCGCCGCTGCCGCCACCGCGGCCCAGCATGCCTGCGTAGTCCTGGTTGACCCGCAGGCGGGGCAGGGTGCGGTCGTTGAGCTCGACCGCCCAACCGCGGGCGGTGCGGCGCACCAGCGCGTCGGGGACGATGTACTCGGGCTTCGCGGTGCTGATCACCGAGCCGGGTCGCGGGTGGCAGTGGCGCACCAGCGCGATCGCGGCGGCCAGCGTCTCCTCGTCGGCGCCGGTGGCGCGGCGCAGCGGCGCCGTATCGCGCAGCGCCAGCAGGTCGAGGTGACGCTCGACGATGTCGCGGGCGAGCGCGAGACCGGGCGTGGCGGGGTCGAGCGGCGCGAGCTGCAGCTGCAGGCACTCGGCGATGTCCCGGGCGCCGACGCCGATCGGGTCGAGCTTCTGCACCAGCATCAGCACCCGCTCGATCTCCTCCTCGTCGCGGTCGATGCCCGGCCGCAGCGTGGCGGCGATCTCGGCGAGCGATTCGGTGAGGTAGCCGTCGTCGTTGAGCGCGTCGACGATGGCGGTGGCCACCGCCAGGTCCTCGTCGGAGAGTTTGAGCATCTCGAGCTGACCGAGCAGGTGCTCGCGCAGCGACTCGCCTCGCTCGTCGGCGAGGTCGCGCTCACGCTCCTCGTCGTCCTCCGCGCGGCCCGCGTCGCTGCCGGTGCCGGCGCGGTCGGCCCAGGTCTGGTCGACGACCTCGACCTCGACGCGGCTCTCGTCCTCGCCCACCGGCTGCGGGGTCGGCGCCACCGCCGTGAACGCCGCGCTGAGCTCGACCTCGTCATCGGCGTCGGGCTCCTCCTGCTCGAGCATCACATTGCTCTCGAGCACCTCGGCGAGGTGCGCCTGCAGGTCGAGCGTCGGCATCTGCAGGAGGCGGATGGCCTGCTGCAACTGCGGCGTCATCGTCAGCGACTGACCCAGCTTGAGTTGCAGCGACTGCTTGAGCATCGGAGGGGCTCGCGGCGGGGCGCCGATCGGGGCGCCCGTGAAGGGTCCTAGAGGCGGAAGGATTCGCCCAAGTACACCTCACGCACGCGGGGATTGGCAAGGATTTCCTCCGCCGATCCGGCGGCCATCACGGTGCCCTCGCCGATGATGTAGGAGCGCTGGCACACGCCGAGCGTCTCGCGCACGTTGTGGTCGGTGATCAGCACGCCGATGCCGCGCGCCGCGAGCTCGCGGACGATGCGCTGGATGTCGAGCACCGAGATCGGGTCGACGCCGGCGAACGGCTCGTCGAGCAGCAGGAAGCGCGGGTCGGCGGCGAGCGCGCGCGCGATCTCGACGCGGCGGCGTTCGCCGCCCGACAGCGCCATGCCTGGCGAGGTGCGCACATGGTCGATGCGCAGGTCGGCGAGGATCGCATCGCAGCGCGCGCGGCGCGCGGCGCCGTCGAGCCCCGGCCGGGTCTCGAGGATGGCGAGCACGTTGTCCTCGACGCTCAGCTTGCGGAACACCGAGGCTTCCTGCGGCAGGTAGCCGATGCCGGCCTGCGCGCGTGCATGGATGGGGCGGTGGGTGAGGTCGGTGTCGTCGATCAGGATGCGGCCGGCGTCCGCGGGCACCAGCCCCACGATCATGTAGAACGCCGTGGTCTTGCCGGCCCCGTTCGGGCCGAGCAGACCGACCACTTCGCCCGCGCCGACCTCCAAAGAAAGATCGCGCACGATCGTGCGTCTGCCGTAGGACTTGGCGAGGTGCTGTGCGACGAGGCGGCTCATGGCGTGCCCTGCGGGCGGATCACGATGCGCACGCGGTCGTCGCCGCCCGAGGCCTTGCCGGCCTGCACGCGTTGCGCGTTGATGTCGTAGACCAGCTGCTCGCCGCGGATGTCGCTGCGCCCGTCGCTCAGCGAGGCGTCGCCGCGCAGCGTGACCTTGCCGAGGGCGGTCTCGTAGGTCAGCGAGGCGGCGCGGCCGCGGGCTCTGCCGCCGTCCTTCAGCTTCTGTTCGAGCTCGGCCGGCTTGCCGCGGACCACCGCCCGCGTAACGCGGTCGGCGACGAAGGTGACGACCGCCTCGTCGGAGCGCAGCTCGCCGTCCTGCACCGTGATGCGCACCTTGCCGCTGAAGGTCCAGGTCGCTTCCTTGAAATCGAGGCCGGTCGCGCGGGCGCGTTCGGCCTGCACCCGCACCGCGCCCTGCGTGATGACGACATCGCGGAACAGCAGCGTGCCGCTGCGGTAATCGACCTCGGACGAGGCGGCGTCGAGCACGATCTCGCCGTCGCGGGCCTTGGCCGTCTTGGGCGGGGCGGCCTGCGCCGCCGGCTGCTGCGCCGAGGCGATGATCGACGCCGCGGACGCCGCGGTCAGCAGCAGCGCTGCGGACAGCGCGCCGATGAGGGGACGGCGGACATGGGAGCGGTCAGGGTGTGAAGCGGCCATGGACGCGCGAGCCGAGTTTCGCCTGTTGGGAGTCCAGATCCGCCTCCAGACCGTCCGCCTCCAGCGTGCGGCCTGCCATCTCGAAGCGCACCTCGCCCGGAGCGGCGACGCGGTTGTTCTGCAGGTCGTAGGCGAGGGTGGCGGTGCGGATGCGCAGCGCCTCGCTCTCGAGACGCACATCGCCCTGCAGCGTGACGCGGCGCGCATCGGCCGGCAGTTCGCCGCGCTCCGCCTGCACGCGCCAGCGGTCCGCGCCCGGTCGCGACACGGTCATGTCCACGCCCTCGAGCGCCACCGTCCCGGTGGCCGGATCCTGACGGACCTTGTCGGCGCGAAGCCGATACCGCGGCAGCCCGTCGGCGCCGGTCTCGATGACCTCGGCCCCGCTCGCCGAGTAGCCCGGATCGTCGTTGGTCGCGAGCCGACCGGGGCCGTCGCCCTCCGAGGTCGTGCAGGCGCCGAGCAGCAGCGCCGCGAGCGGCGGTGCGACCCGCGACAGGGGGATGCGCATGGCGCGGCTCACACCACGCCCGCGCGCAGCAGGTCATGGACGTTCAGCGCACCGACCACGCGGCCGTCGTCGTCCACCACCGGCAGGCCGTTGATGCGGTGCTTCTCCATCAGATACACCGCCTCGGCGGCGAGTTCGCGCGCACCGATGGTCTTGCAGGGGTGGATCATCACCTCGCTCATGCGTGCGGCGTGCACATCGAGCCGCTTGTCGAGCGAGCGGCGCAGATCGCCGTCGGTATAGACGCCGACCGCACGGTCGTCCGCATCGACCACGACGGTCATGCCGAGGCCCTTGCGGGACATCTCGAGCAGGCCGTCGGCGAGCGTGGTGTCGGGCCTGACGCGCGGCACCTCGTCGCCGCGGCGCATGACATCTTCGACATGCAGCAGCAGACGCCGGCCGAGCGAACCGCCGGGGTGCGAGCGCGCGAAATCCTCGGCCGTGAAGCCGCGCGCCTCGAGCAGCGCGACCGCGAGCGCATCGCCCATGGCGAGCGTGGCGGTGGTGCTCGCGGTCGGCGCGAGGTTGAGCGGGCAGGCCTCGGCCGGCACGCTGACATCGAGATGCACGGCCGCCGCGCGCGCGAGGGTCGAGGCGGGGTTGCCCGTGACGGCGATGATCGGTACGCCGAGGCGGGCCACGGGCGGCAGCAGGGTGAGCAGCTCAGGCGTCTCGCCGGAATTGGAGAGCGCGAGCAGCACATCGTCGCGGGTGATCATGCCGATGTCGCCATGGCTGGCCTCGGCCGGGTGCAGGAAGAAGGACGGGCTGCCGGTGCTGGCGAGCGTGGCGGCGATCTTGCCGCCGACATGGCCCGACTTGCCCATCCCGGTGACCACGATGCGCCCCCGGCACCCGAGGGCGAGGCGGCAGGCGGCGGCGAACGCGGCGTCGATGCGGGCCTCGAGCGCAGCCAACCCCTGGCGCTCGGTGGCGATGGCGCGGCGCCCGGCCTCCACCAGGTCCTGATCGCGGGTCGTGCGCGGGGTGGTCATGGGATGGCATCATATCGCGATGGGCATGCCTCCCGACAAAGTCGCCGACCTCATCCGCGCCGGTCTTCCGGGCGCCGAGGTGCGGGTCCTCTCCGACGACCAGACGCACTTCACGGCCCGCGTGGTCGCGCCGCAGTTCACCGGCCAGCGCGCCATCGCGCGGCATCAGCTGGTGTATCGGACCCTGGGCGCGCTCGTCGGCCGCGAGATCCACGCGCTCTCCATCGAAGCGCTCACCCCTGAAGAGGCCGGCTCGGGCCGGCCGGCCTGAGGGCCTCCGCCATGGACAAACTCCATGTGCAGGGGGGCATCCCCCTCGAGGGCGAGGTGCGGGTGTCGGGCGCCAAGAACGCTGCGCTGCCGATCCTCGCCGGCATGCTGCTGCCCTCCGAACCGGTCAAGGTCGGCAACGTCCCGCATCTGCAGGATGTGACCACCATGATCGAGCTGCTCGGCCGCATGGGCGTCACGGTCACGGTCGACGAGCGCATGAACGTCGAGGTGGACGCCACCACGCTGCGGCAGGCGGTCGCCCCCTACGAGCTCGTCAAGACCATGCGCGCCTCCATCCTGGTGCTCGGGCCGCTGCTCGCGCGCTTCGGCGAGGCGGATGTCTCGCTGCCGGGCGGCTGCGCCATCGGTGCGCGACCGGTGAACATCCATGTCGCCGGCCTGCAGGCGATGGGCGCCGAGATCTCCATCGAGAACGGCTACATCCGCGCCCGCGCCAAGCGTCTGCACGGCGCGCGCCTCGTGCTCGACACCGTGACCGTGACCGGCACCGAGAACCTGATGATGGCGGCCGCGCTCGCCGACGGGCAGACCGTGCTCGAGAACGCGGCGCGTGAACCGGAGGTCGTCGACCTCGCCAATTTTTTGAATGCGATGGGCGCCAAGGTGCGCGGCGCGGGCACCGACACCATCGTCATCGACGGCGTGGAGCGGCTGCACGGCGCCGAGTACCGCGTGCTGCCGGACCGCATCGAGGCCGGCACCTTCCTCGTGGCGGGCGCCATCACCCGCGGTCATGTGCGCCTGAAGCAGGCCGCGCCCGGTCATCTCGACGCGGTGCTCGCCAAGCTCACCGAGGCCGGCGCGACGGTCACGACCGGCGAGGACTGGATCGAGCTCGACATGCGCGGCCGCCGCCCGAAGGCGGTCGATCTGCGCACCGCGCCGTATCCCGCGTTCCCGACCGACATGCAGGCGCAGTTCGCGGCGCTCGACACGGTGGCCGACGGTGTCAGCACCATCATCGAGACCATCTTCGAGAACCGCTTCATGCACATGCTCGAGATGCGGCGCATG
>Ga0068872_10001850_pt1 | contig 16810 bp, 15 predicted proteins | sample NOAtaG_7_FD_66441 | JGI IMG/M metagenome (GOLD analysis project Ga0068872, IMG submission 66441) | Freshwater lake microbial communities from Lake Erie, under a cyanobacterial bloom - NOAA_Erie_Diel1S_2200h metaG | ecosystem: Environmental > Aquatic > Freshwater > Lake | place: USA: Ohio, Lake...
AGTAAAAAATTCTAGTAATTCTAGTTATCATAAAATTTTTTAATGTATCTAGAAAATGGTTTTTAAAATCCTTTCTAGTGAAATAAAGTAAAAAAATCTAGTTGTTCTAGTTATCATAAAATTTTTAAATGTATCTAGAAATGGGTTTTTAAAATCCTTTCTAGTGAAATAAAGTAAACAAATCTAGTTGTTCTAGTTATCATAAAATTTTTAAAGTATCTAGAAAATGGTTTTTAAAATCCTTTCTGGTGTCAAAAAGTAAAAAATTCTAGTAATTCTAGTTATCATAAAATTTTTTAATGTATCTAGAAAATGGTTTTTAAAATCCTTTCTAGTGAAATAAAGTAAAAAAATCTAATTGTTCTAGTTATCATAAAATTTTTTAATGTATCTAGAAAATGGTTTTTAAAATCCTTTCTGAGTTTTTGCTAAAACTTTTTTCTAAAAAGTTTGTCAAAAAGTAAAAAAATCTAGTTGTTCTAGTTATCATAAAATTTTTAATGTATCTAAACTTTTTCGAAAAAAGTTTTAACAAAAATCCTAAATAGTTTTTAAACATCCTTTCTAAGTTTTTTTTAGATAAAATTGAATTTATAAAATCTGTATTATTTAATGGTAAAAAATGTATATTGCATGTGGTAATAACACGCAAACATATGAAAAATATGAAAAACAAGTTCGATCACTTATTGATTCCCTAGCACATGTATCCCCTCTATTAAAACCTTTAGATGTTATAAGTATTCAGGAGTTGATTAATCTAAAAAATTTTTCTGAGACGTATGTCGGAATAGATGATCCAAATGTAATAAAAGAAACAGATTCAGAAACAGATACAGATTCTGATGATTTTAGTCGAGACACAGATCCTTATGATTTTAGTTTGGACTGGATACAAGATGTAGAAACATCTGGAGTATGTACTTCAAAAGTAAAATCATTATCTAGACTAGCATTAGAAGAAATTTGTAAAGATCAATCACAGATGAATCATCTATTTACACTATTTCCAAATAAAAGAATATGGTTGTCTGATAAAGGCATTAATATAAAAAAAGTAATGTCAATCAACATATCACAATCAATTATTAAAGAATTTGTTAAAAATGTCAAAATAGACTATAGTAAAAATCATAATGTAATTGATGAATGTTTGAATAAAAATCACTCAGATAATATCATTTTTAATACTAGAATTGCTATGTTCATTTTAAATGAACTATATGGACGACATTCAATAGTTTTACCAACATCTGGATTTATGCAAACATTAGATGAAATTCATACTAACGTTAAAATAAAAAAGTCATGGGAAGGTGAAATAGGATCTTATAAATTCAAACCACTAGCAATATGGGAAGATGAAGAATGGATCATTCCCAGGAAAGATGAAACAATATTTGTTAAACCTTCAGATGAAAATTCCAGGATTTACATTATAACATTCGAAAAACCATTTAATTTAATTGGTAATGTATCATATAGAATAGTAAAAAACTAAACCTTTACACTTTCTAAACATTTACACCCCCCTAAACATTTACACCCACTAAACATTTATAGAATATAATTCACAATTTTTTAATATTAGTCTTAGATATCCTTTTTTTGATTGAAGTGTAGTAGGAACATTTATAGTGTAATTTATGTTATCACCAATAATATTTTTGTGGGTGGCTATGGTATCAAGGGTAGTATTTAAAAATTCTAAGTGAATATATCCATTGGATTTCACATGATAATTCAGAATTATTTGAGTAGAAAAATCTAATTCTTTAGTTTGTATAAATCCTTCTAGATCATCAACAGATATTGAAGTAAAACCATCTATACGAATGCTATGTCTCCAAATAGAATTTGATTCCTTTTTAATATTATTAAACCTATTACGATGTTCATATAAATAAAATTCGGATCCATCATCAGATATTATTAAACCATATACTAAATTACTAGATATTTGGTCTTTTGTTAAAGAATCTTTTGATATCATGGGTTTAACTAGATGATTGCATATTTTCCAGTTAAATCCATCTTCAGAAAACCCTAACCCTATAAAAGATTCTTTACCATTTTTAGCTTTTTTTTTATGAAAAACAGGAAAGCTTATATATATAGGATGTTTGGTAGAGATATTGGGATAAATCATCGCATTAAGAGATTCATAATTATCATAATTTAGGTTAAATGTTGGGTTAAAATTTAGAAACTTCAGAGGAGACCAATCAATCAAATTAATAGATCTTGAAACCTGAATATGTTTTAAACCATCATTTATATTGCTTCTGACATATAATAAATATTCTTTTTTGAATGGATCATAAAAACAATTGGGTTGTGATTGAAATGTTGAACAAAAATAAAGATTATCATAATGTCCTTCTTTCATTCCAGAAATAATAGGTAATTCATTTAAAATATTCCAGTTATATCCATCTTCAGAAGTATATAGATAAAGACCATTTGCATGATATTTTAAATCAGATTGAGTTGGATCTAGAAATTTAAAAATTCCATCAATATCATTTTTATTTCTTTTTATTTGTGAAAATCCAGGATGGGGTAAGTCATCTTTAAGAGTATTATTAAGAGTATTATTAAGAGTATTATTAAGAGTATTATTAAGAGTATCTTTAGAACTGAATGGTTTCAGATTCATTAGGGGTTTCAGATTCATTAGGGGTAAATTTTTAAAACTAGAAATGTCTTCTTTGGCACCTAGTTCTTCAAAATGCCATTGACTTAGATGACATCCTCCAATTGCTTTATAACGATATTTTGCTATACATACTGGATCTATAAAAACTGTCATATTACTGGAGAATGTTTTTTTTGAAATTTCGATATCATGTTGTTTGAAATGGATTCCATCTTTACTGATTAGGAATCTAGATGTAGATAAAAAAGGATTAATAGTATTTGTAGAGTAATATAAATAAATTAATTTTGATTTTACGTTTCTAAAAATACTAAAATTTCCAGGATGTTCACATTTAATTGAATCTTTTATAATGTTTAAATCTATGTTTAAATCTATTACTTTAGATGATGATGTTAAACCATGAAATTTAATATTAATGTTCTTGTATCTTTCTAATTGACTCAACTGAAAAAATATTAATTTCATTCCAATTTATGAGCTAATTAATTATTACACTAATTGATATTATGTAAGATATAATAATAAAATTTATATTTTACTAAAAATAGAAGAATTAAATTAGGGTATGTTTCGTAATTTTGTTAGCCTTATTCTTAAATATGTGTTTAATCTTACTAATAAATTCTTCAATTTCCATAGGGGTATCAATAAACCACATTTTTGTGTCATTTTCATTTACATAATGGGTATGAGAAAATGAATAATAAATACAATTTTTTTTCCCAGAATTAATCCTATGTGCAAATTGTTTATATAAGAAGTAATATAGATCGGATATATGAATATTAATATACATTTCACAAGGAGTTTTAAGATTTTCATCAGAATAATAATAATATTCTTCATTGAAATGGAATCCGATGGTACATATATTATTTTTACTATCTAGTTCTTTATAAATAGGAAATGATAGTAATATTTCAAATAGATTCAACACATTAATAATTGCATTACTATCATGATGGGATATTACAAATGGTGTTGTTTTACTTTTGAAGCAAATACGCATCATAAATTGATTTTGCATAGAGTTAATGCTATTTTGACAAAAGTTTTCTAACCTACATTTGCTTTCTAGGAAGAATAATTTAATATTATTAATGGTAGGATTGTTTAGATGATATGTATTAATCTGATTATTTTTGTCAGTTAGCACAAAAAGTATAGTAGAAATATTATCAGGTGTAAAATAATAATAGGCATCAGCTGAAGATGAATTTATTTTAGTAATTTTAGAAACCAGTGAGGTGTATACTGATGTGAAGTGTATTGATGCATATGATGGTGGGTTTTCATATATATCAAAATTATTCTTAGTATTGTCTAATATTTCAGTATTTTTAGAAGATTTACAACATAGTAGTCCCATAGTATCAATTAATAAACCTCATTACTGTTTATGTAAATCAATTTTTAGACAATATATTATAAGATAAAATTGATTTATATGTTAAGTGTTTGGTATTAAGTATTATTATTAATTAATTATTAAGTATTTAATGGATGCTATTGTAAAAGTCAAAAATTATCAAGAGATGATTAATCACTATGGTAAAAGTAGAGGATCAAAAAGTGATACATATCAATCTAGGAAAAGAACTAGAACAGAATCGTTGCACGGTGAGGTTGAACATTTAGAAATAGTGCCAAAAAGAATTAGAGTTGATGAATATGATTCCCCTAGAAAAATATTAAAGGTCGAATCTGTAAAATATCATAACATGTTATCATGGTGGTCATTAGATACAAAAGATTATTTTATAAGAGAATATCTAGCAAAAATTATACTTCAACAACAAAATTTTGAACTGAACCTGAATAATGGTATGTTTTACGATATTGGATCATCACAATACGTTTTACATCAAAGAATTTCAAAAATATATATTAATGATATAGATATTAATGATTGGTCAATGGTGATTTATTCAGCCGGTGAAACATTAGGAAAATTACATTCAAAATTATGGAAAGATATAGAGAATGACATACCAATCGCAAATAAGGTTCAACTAAAAGAATTAAATTCATTTGAACTGGATGATGTGTTTAGTTTTTATGCAAAAACATTAAGGGATATGGGTTATTCTGGATATATTTTTCCAGGTTTAGATAATTTAAGATATCAATTCAAAATGTTATATGAAGAACTAGGGATAGAAAGTGATCCTCAGGTATTTGTTCATGGAAATTTTACAACATCAAATATTTTAATAGACAAAAAAGAAAAAAAAGTCAAAGGCTTTATAGATTGGGGTGAAGTTGGTATAGGATCACCTTTAGCTGATTGGGTAAATATACATCTGAGTTTAGTTGATTATGGTTTAAGAGATCCTATAATAATGGATTGGTTCCTTCAAGGATATCAAAAACATTGTCATTCATCTATTATACCACTCGTTCAGAATTATAAAAAAATTCTAAAATTATGGGGGCGTCTAATGGCTTATGCAATGGAAACTATCAGTTTATGGATAAATGATGATAATCATCCAGAAAGAAAAATAAAATATGCAAATTGGAATGAAACCGTAAATTAGTTTATATCTTAGTCTACCTCAAGATCAACAAGATCAGTTATGGATTCTAATTGATAATCTGAATCATCATCCATATCAATATCATCAATAATTAAATTCGTATTTGATGCTTTTTTTGTTAAGGGTTTTTCATTTAAGGTTAAGGGTTTCTCTGATTTAATAGTGTGATCCAAAAGTTGATCTTCTAAATCAAGATCATTCACTAGATTACCAAATGAAGGATCATCACTAATGTTATCATTATCTATACCATCATCTATAAAAGGATCTTCTGGTAAAAAATCAGGATGTTTCACAGATAATTTAGCTACTTTCCATGACAATCCCCATTTATTTTCATATGTCCATAAACCATTACAACGTATTAGAGCTTGCACTTTAGCACCAGCTTGTATATATTGACTAAAATCAGATACTTTTCGATCATATAAATCAACAATTTTAGTATCTTCCTCAAAAATTTTTAATTTAATTGTTGGAGGATATCTAGGATTATTCTTATTATAACGTATTTGTTTATTATAAATGTATTTATTTTGATTAATTCCTAGTAAATCTGGATGATTATCTATAAAATTAATTATAAAATTATCGAGACTTTCGATAACTCTAAAAAAATTTTTAATTTCTGTATCATATAAATAACCACCAAATGATAAATCTAAATAATACTTTCCATCCTCTTTATCTTTATCATTGTTATATTGACATATACCAAAAGGTGCATCCATCCAAGGAGTCTCAAATAATAAATTATTTAAAGTTAAAGTAGGTGTTCGATATGATATTGGATAAAAAGAAGCATTACGACTATTTAAATTAATATATAAAAATTTAGGGGTAAAATGTTCTGTTTTAATTGATAATTCCATTTACGTAATTAATCTTAAATATTATTCATTTTAAGTCAATTTAGAATTAATAGTTTAATGTTAAGAGTTTAATGTTAAGAGTTTTAGGTTAAGAGTTTTAGGTTAAGAGTTTTAGGTTAAGAGTTTTAGGTGTATTGTTGTAAAACTTTAAGAAGCACAGATGGACGTGTGATCATTGTGTCGTTATCTGGAACATCATTAATGTTCAACATACGTAATCCAACATAATATCTAAAATCATAGTGTGTAATATACTTATTTTTTTGTGGTAATTTTTTTGGTATAAATATTTCTTGACATGATCTTTCAGATGATTCTTCAGATAATTTTTCATATACAGTCAAAGCTCTCATTAAATTTTGTGTATCATATAAAGATAAGTTGGTGCTCCATATAATTGTAGGATCTAGATCACTTAAATACATAAACCCTAAGTGCACTCTACATCTACATTTTGTTATAGGAAGTGGCTCATACTTAAAAGTAATAAATGTTTTAAAAGTTTCATAACACAAAGTTTCACGGGATAATTTTTGTAAAATCGATGTGGGTTTTTTCCAATGTAAAGTAATAGTGCTACATGTGCCATTTTTAAGCATAAACTTGATAGAAAATTCGTCTTTTGTAGATTCATACAAATTCAACTTAGAACATAATTCAGCTCCATTCCTAATCTCAATCTGATTCTCATATTTTGTATTTGATGTATTGCCACATAGTAAAATTTCAAAAGGAGCTAATTCATCAGCTATTGTGCATAATTCCATTATAATTTAGCAGTATAAAAAAATTAAGATTCTAAATTAAATCAATTTTTTTCTTTGGTTCACATTAGACGTTCACATTAAACGTTCATACATGGATTATTACAATATTCTAGAACTTTTAATATCTTATATGGATTACTATATTTATTATCTTCTGAACACACTCGAGATACGTGTAAAAAACGTACACTAATATAATATCGCACTTTATCAATATTGTTATCACAAAATGTTTCATTGAACGGAAGTAGTTTTTTTATGAGATCTATTGAATCAGTAAGTGATAAATAAGTATTCCAAAAAAGGTATGCATTCTTATTATAAAAATATCCAAAACTTATTTTACAATCACATTTAACTACTGGAATAGGTGTATATCTAAATGTTAAAAAGGTTTTCATTACTTCATATTTCATATTTGCATTATTAGTTAATTTAGCATCTTTTCTAGTCCATGTAATATCATTATTAAATATATTACCTATTTGACTAAAATAAACATCAAATGGATTTAACTGAAAATTAACTGTAAATGTTAATTTTGTTGATTCTAGGAAATTTAGTTTATAAATTAATTCATAAACACTTCTTATTTCACATGAATCTTTAATACTACCATCATTTCCTTTTATTAATAATTTTAATGGTAGCAACTCATCTATAATAGATACTAAATTATCATTTTGGGATAACATCATAGTTTCGTTATAAGATGGTAAATCGCTCATAGACATCTAACTTATATATTTATATTATAACATAAATATATCATATGCTTAATTCAATTTTTTACGTCATCTGAAACAAATTTTAAAAAGTCTAAAATGTTAGATGGATTACTAAATTTATTAGTGATGTAAGAAGGTTCATGTAATATACGTAATCCAATATAAAAGCGCATCTCATTTCCGACAGAATTATCATCTGAAATAAATTCTTTATTATATTTAATGAGAGATTGCATCAATGCAATTGAATCATCAAAAGACATATTAACTCGTGTTAATACAAATTGCAACTTTTCATTTGCTGGTATATATCCAAAAGTAATACGACATTTTGCTTGTGTAATTGGAATAGATTGATATCTAAACATTAAAAATGTTTTGAATAATTCATATTTTGAAATGCTATTGTCATCGTATTGTAATGTAATAGGTCGTCTTTTATCAACCTTTAAGTCAAATGATTCATAATAATCATTAATATTTGGTTGAAAAGTAATCAATAATTTTTTATTCTTATTGGCTTCTAAATATTTTAACCTTGACACTAACTCATCTTTATTTCTTACTTCATTTAAATTTATACATTTATTATTATTATCTGAAATTTGAACACCAAATGGGAAAAGATCATCAACTATATGTAATATTTTAGAATTTATTTTAAAATTTATATCAATTAGTTTGGTATAATAACTTAAAACCTTAGAAATATCAACCGGATTAGAACATTTATTTGCAATACAATTTGCAATATAATTTTTAGTACTAAAACCATGCATTTGTATGCCAATATAAAATGCAAACATTTTATCTGTATTAGGATAAAATAAACTATTATAAGGTGTTAATAGATTTAATAAATTTATAGTATCTTTCATAGATAATATGGTTTTCCAAAATACATTAAGTTTATTGCTATTTTCTAAAATATATCCAAATGTAATTCTCCAATCATGCTGTGATAATGTTTCTGGTTTATACTTGAATGTTAAAAATGTTTTCAATAAATCGTATGTTTTAATCGCATGTGAAGTTTTTGACGAGCGAACCCACATCTGTTCACTACAATTAAGATTTGTAAACTGGTAGGTGTCATTAAAACTTAATATGTATTTTACACATACAGTTTTGTTAGTTGATTCTATAAAATTTAACCTAGATATTAATTCATCTGCATTTCTAATTTCATGTGATTGTAAAACAGAAGTTTTATCAGAATCATCAATTAATTCCAGTGTAATTGGTGTCATTTCATCAACAATAGATATCATATCTGTTGGTTGAATTTGCGTTATATCTGAATAAGATGGTAAATCAGTCATTAAGTCAGTCATTGAGTCAGTCATTGAGTCAGTCATTGTTTTGGATTGAAATATCAACATTATATATAAACTATAAAACAATTCAATTTTTTTCTTTTACAACTCTGAAAGTAAGATTAATACGTCCTTGATCAACCTTACTTTCTATAGGTATCCCATGTTTCCAATACTTCTGTGTTTCACCAGCCATCAATACCATAGATCCATTTGTTAATCTAATACGTTTCTTTGGTGGAACTTTAATATTTTCTTTATTAAACATTAATTCTACTGGATGAAAGTCAAAATATCTAGGGGCACCTAATGATACACTCGCAATTGGTCCATCTAAATCTCTTTCATCATCCGAATGCATTCCGATATTACTAGATCCATCTGGATAATAATTTAATAAACAATAATTAAATTTCCATTTATTACCCAGAAGTTTCTCTATTTTATCCTTTATTTCTATTAATTCTGGTGTAAATATATGACCTGTATTATTAGTTCCACTATAACGAAATTTAAGATTTGGATCAGACGCAAAATGACATGAAAATCTATTTTGTTTGCAAATATGACCCGCTATCTTAATATCTTTTTTTTCCCAATAAGGTAATACCTTTAGAATATCATAAAACTTATATGATTCATCAACTTCCATAAAATTCGGATAAAATAATACATTAGCTTTATCCAACTTTACATCCTCACATTCATCAATACTTTTCTTAACACTATTCACCAAAAAACGATCCATAAAATAATAAAATTTACAAATAATTTATAATTTATATCAATTTTTTTTTATAAAGATGTTAAAAAAATTAATTAATAGTTGGGATTGGTGATGTTTGTTATTGGGGAATTGTATGTTAATCATTTAGTTAATCATTTAGTTAATAATTTAACATAGCTTAAAACCATCAATCAAAAATGATGATTGTGTGTTTACTTCTTCTTCTGCCTCATCATTTCCAGTCATAAACAACTGATAATCATCAGTCCAAGTGAAGAAACTCTTAAAATAACTATATATGTTGTAAATACTGTTTAGTCTAGAATGTTCATTTACCTCTTCTACAGATACTACTGGTGGAGGGTTCTTTAGCAATTGATTAAACAAGTGATATAGTAGAGGATATGTGTCGGCACATTTGTTAAAACATTGATAATAATGTTGAACTTCAAGTAGAATGCACCCTTCACGATAGTTTTTGTTAATCACACGTTCGCAATGTGATTTAACTAGTGAGACCTGTTCTTGAGAGAGTCGTTCCAAAAGGTAGTCATATATTCTATTTAGCATTTTCTTCGAAGAACAGGTTTGTTTTATCTTACAAAGCATTGGATCAATACAATCCTTAAAAGATTTTGATATGTGATTTGTCAAAATAGCACTCAACGGAGTATATGTATCATCATATTTAATATTTAGATAGTAGATGGCTTGAGGGTTAAGGTCATCTGAATTGAATTCGGTAAGGATTCCATCAAGCGTGGTTTTCAAGTAAACAAAAGTTTTCTTCTTGAGATCATATACTAGTTGAATATCAAACAGATGAGTATGTTTTTCAGAATACACCTTTTGACGCATAATACAATCAATCCTACCTGTAGAATTTCCTATAGATCCACCTTTATTTACACCGTAATCCCAATATCCACCTCTGTCAAGGTTAAGATCACCTATAGGATACACTTTAGAGTCTAGCTTACATTCATACAGAAATTCATAAATTTTGATAAAGTTTCCCATATCACTTTCACAATAATTCGAACAATCAAATGATGTTTTCATCTCAAGTGCAAAAGTGATATAGAATCTATTGGGAGCAAATATTTCCTTTTGCCCAAAATCTAAAAAGTAAAATCCACCTGATTCAGGAGTTTCACACTTACATTTTGATGCATACGATTTAGATTCAGTATCAAAATCAAAATTTCCATCGAGAGCAAGAATCTCACTAGATCTTTCTAAGTATTTAACTAGGTCAAACTTATTAAAGGTTGGCATGTGTTATTATATTACAATTTAATATGATAGTAATCACAGTTCAATTTTGTTAAACCAAAATAGATCTAAAAAAACTAAAAAAATTAATTAATTCTTTATGCAAATACTTATTAAGTATCCGGTATGGGAATATGAGTAAATCCATCAATGATGAATGATGACTGTTTTGTTAATGTATTTGTTAATGTAAATAATCCCTTAAACAACGAAAATAGAATAATATGCGCATAATCGTTGGATGTATTTAAAAACATATAATATTGTGTATTATCTGGTTTTTTTATTAATTCACACTTTTTAGTAATAAAATCTATAATATATTTCTCTAGATCTGTATTGGATTCAAAATATTTAAGATTGTTATATGGAATTACTAGATATTTAGTGTTTTTATAATGAGTTTTAATGAAAGTTTCCACAACCTGTGGAAACGTCAAGGACATACCATTAGTCAATATGAACGAAAGAGGTGAATATTTATGATCATACTTAATATCATTCAAAAAGTAATTTACGCTTTGATCAATCTTGTTAGGTATTTTTATCTTTCCGTTTGGCATAATCATCACATATGTAAAAGCATTACTTTTAGTATTATATACCAATTGGAGGTCAAACATGGGAATATAGTTATTTTTAACTTTTGTATAAATCATTTGACATGTAATAAAATTTGCGCTTTTGTTTATATGTTGTAATGAATCTAGCACATCTGTAATATTATCACAAAATGTATGTGTAAATCCAGAAAATGACAATTGACTTTTTACGTACATATCTATGGAATAACGCTCAAATTCCTTTGTTTCAAGATTTTTAACTAACCTAATATTTGAATCCAGTTCCATTCCACATTCAAAATAATCCACCTTGACAAAATGGTGAAACTTATGACCATTTAATCTAGCGTTTTTGAATGTAATTTCAATATATAATTTAAAATTTACTTTATAATTTTGATTATGCTCTTCGTTTATGTTTTTATCTAGTTTGGAAACATAGATATCAGATGATTGTGGACTTCCGCATTTAGATATATATACATTTAACAACGGATCCCAGTTAAAACACCATTCTCCATTGGGATTAAGGATTTTATCAGAATTCTTCAAGTATTGAACTAGGTCAAACTTATAATATTTTGACATGTTATATTACTCTGTATACATGGCAAATACATCAATTTTTTTAACTAAAAATATTACCTAAAATACCTAAAAACTATATTAAAATACCTTAAAATACCTTACAATACCTTAACTGTTGTATGTTGCAAATCCATTGTCATTTTTAACTAAAAATATTACCTAAAATACCTAAAAACTATATTAAAATACCTTACAATACCTTAAAATACCTTAAAATACCTTACAATACCTTACAATACCTTAACTGTTGTATGTTGCAAATCCATTGTCATTTCTACCATAAACACCAAATTGTTTAAATTCATGATTGAATTCGACTCCATTACATTTACGTTGTTTTTGTTTTTCATTTTGTACATTGTAGGTTTGAACTAGAGGGGCATCAGTAGTTCTTATAAAATTACTATGATTTGCACCATTGTCTGCCTTAGATTGATCTTCTAATGAACCGGATAATGTAGTTGAACCTGCTACACCATTAATATTAATAGGATTAAGTGTTGGTGATGGTGTTTTTAAAGTTTGGTTATTAGCAAAGAAAGAACTCAACCATCCATTTTGTTGGGTTTTATTGACATTAGATGAAGAATTTACAACTAGATCATCTTCATTAGTTGAAGATTCTTGTGCTAAAATAGTATCTGTAGTATTAACCGTTTGACTAGTAGTTGGACTAGCGGTGGGATTAGTCATGGAACTTTTAGTTGGAATATTTTGTATTGGACTATTTGAAACAGTAGCATTAGGGGTGCTATATGATGTGGTATGTTTTAAATCTTTTTCAGTTAATTTTTTCTCAGGATTAGACTGAGCACAACAAGTTGGGCATGGTTTTTCCTCTGGAACTGAACAAGGAGGGCAAATTTTAGGTGGGCATGCAACTGGTGCTGGGCAAGCTGGACAAGGTGCAGGAGGTGGACAAGGTTTAATTTCGGGACATTTGACTTCAGGACATCTACTAGGTGCTGGACAAGGTGGACACTTAGGAGCACTTTTACATAATCCTGCTGTCACACTAACTTTTGGACATTTACAATCGGGGCATTTCTGGGAAACTGGTAAAGTAGATTTGAGAACATATTTAGAAGTATCTAGAGTTGGACATGTGGGACAAGATTGAGGCTTTTCGGCTGCACTTTTAAGAATATATTTACTAGCATCATAATCTGGAGGAACTGGGCATGTATCCTTGGTAGCTAAGGTTTTACTGATGTAATTGTCTTTATCAATGGCGTCTTGAACACGACAAATTGGTTGAGGTTTCATTTCAGATTTTAAGGCGTATTTGCTCATATCACGACCATCTTTTAATTGAGCTTTGATATTTTCAACACCAGTTTCAATAGTATTTAATTGTGATTGATCATTAAATTTTTCTAAGTCAATGTAATCTGAAAAACCCTCACGCCCCATATATGTTTTGTAGGTATATGTTTTTACACTAGATATTAAACAAATAACTATAACAATAAAGACAAGAGCTAGAATTACTTTATTAGTTTCAATAAATTTCATTTCTAGATTAGATAATACTTTCTTTACATATTAAATTAGAAAAAAAAGTAAAATTAAAAAGATAAACTTATTCATTTAGTATTATTTATTAAGTTAATAAATTATCTAAATTACATCCATTACATGGAACTGTATTATTTTTAATATACTCAGTTAAGATTGTTGGACAATTTGGACAATTTGGACAATTTGGATTAAATTCTTCAGCTTTCTTTTGTTCAGATAACAGAACTGTATTTTCTCCGCTTTGACTTTCACCACCCTGACTTTCACCCGTAATACCAAATACTGATTTTAGAGCATCACCTGCAACATTAATGTTAATACTAACTGGTTTTTGATTCATAGCACTTTTACCGGCGTTAATATATGGATTTGTTGGATTTCCCCCTTGAACTGGATTAAAAGATCTAGGGTTAAGGAAATGATTATCTAATGAAGAATATTGAACAGTATCAAATGTTGATATACTAGCTACTGGTTCTTCTTTGGTAATATCCCATTTTTGACTGCTAAATGGACCAACGGTTTGAACTGATAAATTACTACCTACATGGGCTAATGATTTGGAAGGATCTTTAACGGAAATAACCATGAAAAAGCCATATTGAGTATCTTGATTAATGTTATAATTGGAAATACCTGAGTAAACTTCTTTACCAGCTTTAAGGACTTTTTGATAATCATCAATATTAGAAATTAGAACAACTCTCCAACGTTGAGCAATATCATTTTTATTACACATATCAGATGTATATGTTCCTTGTTCTGATACTACACTAATACATCCAGATGGATCTGTTTCACCGGCTAGCATAAAAGGTATTTGGAAATGACTATTAATACCCTTTTCTTTTTCTAAAGCTATTAAAGGAAATTTAACTCCTGTATCAAATGCTACTACTTGCTTAGGTGCTTCTGTTTCCCACCATACTTTTTGAGGACATAAACCATTATTTGGATTCGGGGTGCCATCTTCAAATCCTTCTTTAAATAAAAATTTCTTTAATATTACGTTTAATATTACAACTGATAAAGCCACTATAGCAATAAATAAAAATAACTGTTTATTGTCTGAGATTAACATTACCTTCGTCTTTTACTTTTACTTTTACTTTAGGGAAAGAAAAAAACTTAAGTCTTACTTATTTTCTGGAATATTAAAATTTATTTGAACATCTTTTTTGGATAACCCTTCTAATATTTGTTCAATCATTACAACACTATCACTTCCAGTTGTTTGTGGTGTAGTAATATTTTTCAATGGATTATTAATAGCTACACTTGGAACTACATTTTTATCACCTTGCAATTTTGTGGTAATATCTTTTCTTTGACCTTGTATTTTTTCAGGATCTAAACTATATGTCCCACCAGCTTCTGAAATAACACATGAAGAATAAACGGGTATTTTAGGGTAATTCTTTTCGTTTTTAGTTTGAATATAATTACCAAAATTATGTTGTAGTTTTGCTAGACGATCCTTTAAGGTTTTAATTCTTTCATCTTGAATGATTTGGGAAGCTTTAACATCAGCACTATCTACCAAATTTTCACTTGGTATAGTTTGAATATTTCGTATCTTTTCATCATTATCCTGATTTAATTTAGCAATCAAGAGATTTAATTTAGCTCCTACTTCATTTACTTGATTACTTAATTTTTCTGATATCGCATTTAACTCTTCAGAACTTATCTTATTTTTATCAACTGATCCTACACCATATGTAAATTCTGATATTTTTTTTAAGGTGCCTTCTAATTCAGGAATAGTTTCTAAAATAGCTTTCTTATCTTCTGGAATAGGTTGGGTAGAAACAAAACCTTCCTGATTATGAGCTAAACAGATTAAACTAGCAAACACAAAAATTACTATAAACAGAATAGTCCCAATTTTCATTTACTTTTTACTTATATTTAAGATAATTTTTTAAGATAATTTAGTTGCCCAATGATTCACACTTCTCACTTGATGATAATTATTATTCACCAAACAATACGGATCATCATATGAACAATCTCTATTTAATACACCATTATTAACTGGTTTAATAACATCATTATCTTTAATATTATTCATTTTAATTTCTAAATCATTAATCATTTTTTCAATTACATCTAAACGTTGTTCTTGATCATCCTGACTTACCCTTTTATTTTTAATATCTTTTTCTATCTCATTTAATGCATCTATTGCATTTACATTTAATACTAAAGGATTATTTGATGGTGTTGGTGTAGCATTCACTGAAAAGAACGTTTCTTTTTCTATAGTTGTCCATGAAACTAAACATAAAAATAGTAATACTAAAAACAATAATATTAATGCTTCTTTTGATAACATATTACTTACTTCTTAACCTTTGATTAGAAAAAAACTTTTTAGAAAAAAGTTTGAACAAAAACTTAACTGGTGTAGAAAAACTTATCAAAATTTTTAATGTATCTAAACTTTTTAGAAAAAAGTTTTACCAAAAATCTAAAATGGTTTTTAAAATCCTTTCTGGTGTCATAAAGTAAAAAATTCTAGTAAACTTTTTAAAAAAAAGTTTGAACAAAAACTTATCAAAATTTTTAATGTATCTAAACTTTTTAGAAAAAAGTTTTACCAAAAATCTAAAATGGTTTTTAAAATCCTTTCTGGTGTCATAAAGTAAAAAATTCTAGTTGTTCTAGCTATCATAAAATTTTTAATGTATCTAGAAAATGGTTTTTAAAATCCTTTCTGGTGTCAAAAAGTAAAAATTTCTAGTTGTTCTAGTTCAATCAAAATTTTTAATGTATCTAGAAAATGGTTTTTAAAATCCTTTCTGGTGTCATAAAGTAAAAAATTCTAGTTGTTCTAGTTCAATCAAAATTTTTAATGTATCTAGAAAATGGTTTTTAAAATTCTTTCTAGTGTCAAAAAGTAAAAATTTCTAGTTGTTCTAGCTATCATAAAATTTTTAATGTATCTAAACTTTTTAGAAAAAAGTTTTAGCAAAAATCTTAAAAATGGTTTTTAAAATCCTTTCTGGTGTCATAAAGTAAAAAATTCTAGTTGTTCTAGTTATCATAAAATGTTTTTGTTCAAACTTTTTAAAAAAAAGTTTAATGTATCTAGAAAATGGTTTTAAAAATTCTTTCTAGTGTAAAAAAGTAAAAAAATCTAGTTGTTCTAGTTATCATAAAATGTTTTTGTTCAAACTTTTTTTTAAAAAGTTTAATGTATCTAGAAAATGGTTTTTAAAATTCTTTCTGGTGTCAAAAAGTAAAAA
>Ga0068872_10001852_pt1 | contig 16805 bp, 13 predicted proteins | sample NOAtaG_7_FD_66441 | JGI IMG/M metagenome (GOLD analysis project Ga0068872, IMG submission 66441) | Freshwater lake microbial communities from Lake Erie, under a cyanobacterial bloom - NOAA_Erie_Diel1S_2200h metaG | ecosystem: Environmental > Aquatic > Freshwater > Lake | place: USA: Ohio, Lake...
GAAGCCATTTGCTCCACCGAATCCGAATTTATCTCTGCCTGAATAAGCCGAGAGAAAAATCCGGTTGTTGTCGTTGATGATGAGATTTGTTTTGGCAGTTAAATCATAGAAATAAGCAATAGAACCGCGTACAGCTTGATCGGGTGCAAAACGGAAGAATTGGTCGAAGTAGCTTCGCCTGCCTGCGATGATAAAGGAGGCTTTGTCTTTTTTGATAGGGCCTTCGATGCTCAATCGGCTAAACAAAATTCCAATGCCTGAGTTTACACGGAATGATTTACTGTTGCCTTCCTTCATGCGCACATCCAGCACAGAGGACAATCGTCCGCCATATTGTGCCGGTATTCCCCCTTTAATCAGTTTCACATCCCTGACTGCATCAGGATTAAAAACAGAGAAAAATCCAAACACATGCGCAGAGTTAAATACGGGTGCATCGTCAAGTAAAATGAGGTTTTGATCAATGTTTCCGCCGCGCACATTAAAACCTGTGGCACCTTCGCCAACAGTGGTTACGCCGGGTAGCAACTGAACAGCCCGAACAATGTCTACCTCCCCTAAAAACGCAGGTATTCTCTGGATGGTGCGGATGTCGAGTTTAGCCACACTCATCTCCATTTTTTTTACATTATCGCTACTCTTCTCTGCTTTCACCTCCACGGTTTTCAATTCATTGGCAAGCTCTTTCAGCTCAATGTTCAATACAATGTCGCGATCGAGCTGAATGGATTGCACAAGCGTTTCATATCCCAGATAGGTAAAACTGAGGGTATAACTCCCGGGCTGCATAGTGAGGGAATAAAAGCCGAATACATTGGTGGCCACGGCCTGGCCGGTTTCTTTGATCTGTGCTACTGAGCCAATCAGTGCTTCACCGCTGGCTTTGTCTTTGATGGTGCCACTGATTGTGAATCTTGCTTCAACCGTACCTTGACAAACCAACAGAAAAAAGCAAGCGAGAAATATTTTATGCATCATGGTTTAGGGGAGACAAAGAAAAGGCTTATTTTGTTACAGGAACCTGCCTTAATTAACAAATTAGGCATCTTACTTTGTGTTCCGGCGGGAAAATAGCGCTACATTTCATACTAAATAGCACAACTTATAGATAACATAAGCTTCAGACGGATTCATTGACCCCGCCTTACGCAAAAGAGTTCTGAGTCACTGTCATTTTTTAACTTAAACATGTTGGTGTCTAAAATCTAACTCCAAAGTTTAATGTTCCAACATAAATAGGTTTTTCTTCTGTTGAACCTATCATTGGATGCGGATTACTTTTTGAAGCCACATAAAAAGATCCGTGTTGGGTGCTTACATAGGGACTGAACTTCATCTTTTCTCTTTTCTCTTTTTTAATAAACTCCCAGCGATAACCTGCTAATATGCCAACTTCATAATCCCAGCTCGAATAGTCTTTTCCATCAACAGCATTATTCCGATTAAAACCAGGTCCAAAAGCGTTGTAAAGTTCCAAATGAAGTCCTTTCCAAACAAATTGTCTGTATCCAAATGTAAGTGCATAGTTTGCAAATTCGCCTTCTGCTTCTCTAAATTCATATGGTCTAATTGTTAATCCAACAAAAAGATCTCCGGCCAAATCATTTTTTCTCCAAGTTTCGTAGGTTACTTGTCCTTTGTAAATGTTTCCTGGATAAATCGGCCAAAGTAAATTTACTTCTGCCCCCCATTTTCTTGAAGGATTGTTATTTTCTTGAGGAAAAGCCGTTATGGCTGTAATTGCTATCAAAGCAATCGTTAAAATTACTCTTTCCATTGTATAGATGTTTGATGTTAAATTCTAGTGCAAAAGAAGAACTTCCAAACACCTAAAGTTGTTGACCAAAGTCAATAAATGATTTCTGAGTTAAAGTTATTTGCGTGTTCTAATACGACTTAATGTTTCTGGTTTTACACCAAGGTATGAAGCAATCATATATTGGGGTATTTCTTGAAGCAATCTTGAATTCCTTTCTATTAAATCTTTATATCTTTCTGCGGGAGTTTGGAACATAAACGAGTCTAGGCGATTAGCGACTGTGAGATATAAATTTTCAGCAATCAATCTGCCAAGTCTTTCTAAGTTTTTATGTTTATCGTATAAGGATTGTAAATCTTTCAAATTAATTACATAAATCAAAGAGTCTTGCAAAGCTTGTATATAATGGTCTGAGCGATTTCCTGTTAGAAAACTCCTGTAATTTGTAACGAAATTACTTTTAAAATAAAAGGCAGTAATTATTTCTTTACCGTCTTTGTCATAATAAAATCTAAAACTCCCTTCATGGATAAATGCGATAAAATTGCAGTTTTCACCTTGCTTGAGAATTTGCTCGTTTTTTACAATTTGCTTCTTTACTATACATTTTTCAAAGTCTGCCCATTCAATGTCATTAAGTTTTAAAAAATTGTCGAAATAGAGTCTTAAAGTTTCCAATCTGTTTTTTACTTTTTATGCATTTGTCTAAATCTTTGTTTCACAATTTCTTGGCTCCTATTGGTTCAGCACATATACCCTCCAGCTATTTGGAGGAAGGCTCAAATTGCCGTTTTGCAGGAGATTGCCGGTAAACCATTCCTTGAAGCCTGCAAAAGACGGTAGTTTAATCTCAGCCTCTTGGTTTTCATCGGATAGATTGAGGACTACCACAACCTTGTTTTTTCCTTCAGTGCGCATAAATGCCATCACATTTTTGTCGCTTCCTTTGATGAGCCATTCCAAACTTCCTTTGTTGTTCCATTGATTGATCGCAGGATTTTGTTTGTGGAGTTTTACCAAACTTTCATAGAAATCTGCATACATGTATTTGTTCCACTCAATAGGATCGCGGTCAAAAAATTTCAATCTGTGATCGTAGGGCGCTTCCTGTCCATTGTAGATCAGGGGCATACCGGGAAGAGTAAAAGCAAGAACTGCAGATGCTTTGGCATTTTTTCCAAAGGCTTCAAACTCGGTAGCATTCCAGGAGTTCTCATCATGGTTGCTGGTAAAAAACATGCGCAGGCCATCCTGAGGATAATCAGTTCTTTCTGCATCAATCACACGGCACAAATGGTTCATGTCTTTTCCTTCTTCTTTGCGGCACAAGCCCTTCAGGGCATGATATACTTTCCAAGAATAAGTCATGTTGAATGCATCATGAAGTTCGGGTTTCTCACCTTCGGCTAGCATAAATACATCGGGCTTTACATTGTTTAGAATTTTGCGGGTATTTGTCCAGAAATCCATGGGAACCATCTCTGCAACATCGCAGCGAAAACCATCTATATCTGCGCGCTTTAGCCAGAGAATCATTGAGCCCTGCATGGCAGCACGCATCTGGGCATTGTTGTAATCGAGGTCAATCACATCAGTCCAGTCAGGCACCGGCGGAATAAATTTTCCCTGCTTGTCTTTCAGGTAATATTCGGGATGCTCTTTTACCCATTTGTTGTCGGGCGAGGTATGATTTGCTACCCAATCAATGATGATTTTCATTCCATTGGCGTGCACATTTTTCACCAAGACCAAAAAGTCATCCATGCTACCAAATTCCGGATTCACTGCATCATAATCTTTCACGGCATAATAAGAACCCAGACTACCTTTGCGGCCTTCCTCTCCAATTGGATGAATGGGCATTAGCCAAAGAATATCTACACCTAATTTTTTTAAGCGGGGCAGGGCTTTGGTTACTTCCTTAAATGTTCCTTCGGGTGAAAATTGTCTGACATTGACTTCATAAATCACTGCATTTTTTGCCCACTGAGGCTGTGTGACCAAAGTGCTTTCAGGCATTTTTTTCATGGCAGTCTGTGCTTGCAAGCCAAGGCCATTGAAGGCCAGGATGGCGAGGAGGAGATTTTTTATTTTCATGTTTTTTCAGATACTCACTTTTAGGTAACCGGCCAATTGTTTGAGTTGTCGACGGTATTCCTCTTTTTTGGAGGACACCAGATCGGCTGTTTCCAGGCTCTCGATAATTTTGGGTGCAATGTAAAAAAATGCATTTTGCGATTTCCAGGTGTCGGGGGCAATTTCCAGGTTATCGAGCACGGCCAGGGCACGGTTAATGGACGCGATATACTTTGTTTCGTAAAGATGGGTGCGAAGACTTTCCATCAAGGAGAGTATTTTCTGGGCAGCGTAAAAGGCAATTTCCTCCTTGTCAAGGGTAATGTTCCAGGTTTTTACTTCCGAGGAGAGTTTTTCAAGCCGTGAAACAAAAAACTTTTCCTGCTTAAAAAAGTCTTTTATCTCCATGTTCAGCACGGTTTCCAGGTTGTTGTAAAAAGTTTTTGGCACCGGAAATCCTGCTTGCTTCAGAACTTTCATGATATCCGCATTGCGATTGAAGATTTTTCGGTATGAATCTTCTGCCTGCATGAGGTCATTTTTTACAATTTGGTTGAGCACTTTTCTTTGTTCATCCCGAAAAAGACTCCACAAAGAAAATTTTTCCGGACCAAAATACAATTGCATGGCACCAATTACATCTTCAATCCGCGACGATGAAAAAGCATCGGTAATTGAGGATTTCATCAGGTTATACTGTTCCTCTTCCATTTCACTTTGTGCGTTTCCGATGATGTGGTGCTGACCAAGATACAACACGGCAAAATAAAACTGTTTGATGCTGAAGGTGATGTTTGATCTTACTGTGGTTTTCCCTACAGCCAGCCTGAATACACCTGATTCGAGTCTTTCGTAATCTTCACTTTCCGCACGGTAGTTGCAGATGTCAATGCTTTCCGGAAAGGCTTCAAAGAGCGATGCCACGGCGTAATGCATACCTACGCTGGACAGCGTGAGCCTGGATTTGCTGACAAAATATTCGTGTATGTATGCGCCATCCTTGTATTCTAAGTCATTGGTAGGCGCTTTTGAAAGCAGTTGCAGAAAATCGGGAAGGAAGTTTTTTCCTGTTTCACTTTCTGCAAGTTGAATTGCCCTGTCGGCATACTGAAGTACCTGAATGGTTTCTATTCCTGAGATATCATCAAAAAACCATGCGCAACTGGTATACATGAGCAAGAGTTGGCGCTGCATTTCGAGCATCCTGAGAAAAGTGGTTTTCTTCTCTCCTTCGGGAATGAAGTAGCAGTTGCTCCGTATAAATTCATCTGTAGAAGTCTCGCCACGCTTGAGCACAACATGGATGTATTCATTTCTTGCTTTCCAGGGATCATTTGTGAATTCAGCAAGCTTTTTTTCATAAAGAATAGCAAGTTCATCCCTTAAAAAATCAAGCGCCTCCCTCAGGGGTTGCCTCCATTTCTGGTGCCAGCCCGGTTTGTTGCCGCTGTTGCACCCGCAGTCGGTTCTCCATCTTTCAATGCCGTGAACGCAGCTCCAAGAAGAGTTTTCAAATATTCTTACTTCATCTTCAGGAGGGAACTTTTCGAGGTAGGCTCCATAGTTGATGAGTATCGTATCGGAATTTTTTTCGAGGTAATCCAGACAAAAGGCCAGTGCCATATCTCCATGCAGGTGATGGTGACCATAACTCTCTCCATCGGTGGCAATGTGTATGAGACCTCCACGGTTATCGGGCAATGCTTTGCTGAGTTTATCGGCAAACACGATTCCATCACTCAGTATACCACCAAAAGCCACTTCTCTTGAAAGCATCCCATTGTAGAAGAAAAGCGCAATGCTTTTTCCTGAAGGAAGCTTGCACAGATAAGGTTTTGTTGTATCAACTTTTTCACCGCTCACATCTTCCCATTCTGTAGCACCTATTGATTTTACGGCAGCAGCTTGTCTTGGTGCCAGTATGGTAAAGGCAATGCCATGTTCAGCCAGCACTTCAAGTGTGTTTGTATCTACCGCTGTTTCAGCCAGCCACATGCCTTCAGGCTTGCGTCCGAAACGAAATTCAAAATCCCTTATTCCCCAGATGACCTGAGTCTCCTTGTCGCGAACACCGGCAAGGGGCATGATCATGTGGTTGTATACTTGTGCAAGTGCCGATCCGTGCCCATGGTTCATCTGTGCACTTATTTTATCTGCACGCAATATCGAAAGATAGATGTCCGGCGCATAAGTCTGAAGCCATTGGAGGAGGGTTGGACCGAAATTGAACGAAATTCTGGAGTAGTTATTAACGATATTGATAATTTCGCCCCCGTGGTTCAGAATTCTGGAATAGGCATTGGGTCCGTAACATTCAAAAGCAATCCGCTCGTTCCAGTCATGATAAGGGAATGCCGAATCCTGCTGTTCAATCATCTCCAGCCAGGCATTTTCCCTCGGTGGCTGGTAAAAGTGTCCGTGTATACAAACGAATTTTTTCATGCCCATTAAGCAGACTGCGAATGTAATAAATTGTCAATATTACACTTTGGTGAAATCCATGGTAAGACAAAGGCAAATGAGATTACTTGTTTTTTTAACATGTTTGATGCATGTATTCACCGGCTTATCCTTGAAGGCTCAGACAGATACAACATACTTCCGATGGCCACTGGATATTCCTATTAGCTTGTCGGGAAATTTTGCCGAACTAAGAAACAACCATTTTCATTCCGGACTCGACATCCGCACAAACTCCCGTGAAGGCTTGCCGGTGTATGCAGTTGCAGATGGCTATGTTTCGCGCATCAAGGTTAGCCCATATGGTTATGGCAAGGCGCTCTATGTAACCCATCCCAACGGCAAGGTGAGTGTGTATGCCCACCTAAGAAACTATGCAGACAGCATTCGCATTTTTGTTGAAGACGAGCAATACAACCAGAAGAAGTTTGAAGTTGAATTGTTTCCAAAGAAAGGGGAGCTGACCGTAAAAAAAGGAGATATCATTGCCTTCTCAGGCAATACGGGAGGCTCTGAAGGTCCCCACTTGCATTTTGAAATCAGGGACGAAAAAACGGAATGGGCTTTGAATCCTCTGACCCAGGGATTCAACTTACCGGATTCTGTTTCACCCGAATATATTACAATTAAGTTGCAGCCTATTAATGAGGCCTCCTCTGTAAATGGAAAGAAGCAGGCTGCTGAAATCAGGGTGCTCAAAAAAAATGGTCAGTACATAAGAATGCCCTCAGACACGCCAGTGGTTCATGGTACCATAGGACTATTGCTTGAGGCTTTTGATTTTGAGAATGACAACCAGAACAGAAACGGCATCTACAAGATTTCCCTGTCAATTGATGGCAAATCCTATTTTGCCATGCAAATGGATGGATTTTCTTTTGATGTTACCAGACAGATTAACGGGCATATTGATTTCAGAGAAAAAAAACTCAAGGGCAATCTTTTTCAGCGATGCTATGTGCTGCCGGGCAATGTGCTGCCTTTTTACCAAACTGATACCAAAAGAGGATACATGGCCTTTTCGGATGATAGTTTGCATCTCATTTCTATCAGCGCTTCTGATGTATCAGGCAATATATGTGCGCTTGAGTTGCCGCTTAAAAGTTCCTCTGAAGTAAGTTTTGATGCAGGTCCGGAAAATAAAACAAAGGCATCTGCCCGTTTCCGTTATGATGCAGTAAACAGGTTTGCCAAAGATGAATTTTCATTGCTTTTGCCGGAGGGTTCATTGTTTGATGACCTGGACTTTTACTTTTCAACAAATGACACATCTTCTAAATTTTATTCTCGCGTTTACAAAGTACATCGTGAGCATGAGGCATTGGCAGGCAGCATGGAGATGGCAATAAAACTTAAAAATATTCCTGCTGCTCTCACACACAAGTTATGTGTTGCCTCGGTTTCAGGTCTGCGAATGGTGGCCGAAAAAACACGCTGGGATCACGCACTTGGCGGGGTAAGGGCAGAAGTGAAAAATTTTGGGAGATATGTGGTCGCTCTTGATACAACGCCTCCCGTTATCTCTTCTCCGGAGCAGCTTAAACCAGAGAAATGCGATAGTATTTTGGTATCAATGAAAATGTATGACAGCTTTTCAGGTATTCGTACTTATGATGTTTACCTTGACGACGAATGGACTTTGTTTGAGTATGATGCCAAAAACCAATTGCTCAGCCGATGGTTTGCCGCCAACGATTCATCTCTTAATTACCAGGGTATGCGCGTTGTTGTTAGCGATCAGAAAGGAAATGAGAAGACGAGAATCTTTGGAAAACCTGTGAAGAAGAAAATGAAATCGCATGCCAAACACAGGAAGAAAAAGAAAAGGAAAAAGAAATAGAAAAAGATGATTTTCTCTTCTTAGGGCATCATGTGGATGACAGTCAGGCCCGGCACGAGAAAATCACGATAAATATTAATATTTACTCGTCCAACCAAAGTGCTTTTGCACGAGATCTGTCCTGTTTTCTCTGATAAACTCAATAAACTCTGCAGCGAGTGGTGAGTTTTTTTTTCCTTTCATCCAAATGAGGTGCCAGTCTGATTTTACGGGCAGGCCCGGTGCAGGAATAATCTCCAGATCATGCTGAGCGAGTTCGTTTTTCATGCCAATAAGCGGCATCAGTGAAAATCCGAGTCCGGCGGCAACAGCCTGCTTAACTGCTTCATTGGTACTCAGTTCGAGGGTTTTTCGGGGTTTGATATTGTGTTTTTTAAGATATCGCTCCATCACCTGCAGCGTGCCCGATCCCTGTTCCCTGAAGATAAAAGGTAACTGTTGAAGACTTTCCCGATTGAGGCGTTTTTTTTGTAATTCACTATTGGGTTTGCCAACGAGAAAAAGTTTATTTGGTAGGAGATTTACTTTTTCTACACTGAGATGTTCCGGTAAAATGCTCACCAGAGAGAGATCAGTAAGATTTTTTTCAAGTGATTCAATCACCTTTGCTTTGTTGGTTACTTGAATAGAAAATTCAACAGAGGGATGCTTTTTCATGAAGTCGTGTATAAAAAAAGGGACCAGGTATTTTGCTGTAGAAACGACCGAGATGGATAATTTTCCCGTGAGTTGTCCCTTGTAAGCAAGTGCCCTGTAATTGAGTGCATATACCTCCTCGAGAATTTTTTTAGCCGAGTCTGCAACCTCAAGACCAAACTCGGTAACATGTAGTTTTTTGCCAATGGTTTCCGTCAATGGGATTTCAAACTGCTCTTGCAGGTTCCTGAGTTGAATGGATACTGCGGGTTGTGTAAGGTTGAGCTCATCGGCAGCGCGTGTAATGCTTCTTGCTTGGGTAACTTTCAAAAAAATCTGAAGTTGATGAAGTGTGTAATGCATAAATATATTTTATGGCAAAAATAATAAATATAAATAAAAATATATGAAAAAGGTAGTGCACCTTTGCGGCACAAAATTCAAATCAAAATGAAAACCATAACAATTGCCAAAGGCGACGGTATAGGACCGGAAATCATGGATGCAACCCTCCGCATCATTAAAGCGGCAGGAGCACGCATCGAGGTGGAAGAGATAGAAGTGGGTGAAAAAGTGTACCTCTCAGGAAACACTTCCGGAATCTCTCAGGATTCATGGAACAGCATTCTTCGCAACAAAGTGTTTTTAAAAGCACCTATTACCACGCCTCAAGGTGGAGGTTATAAGAGTTTGAATGTAACTACTCGTAAGTTTCTCAGTCTTTATGCAAATGTGCGGCCCTGCAAAAGTTTTCATCCTTTTGTTTCAACCAAGCATCCTGTTATGGATGTGGTTATTATCCGCGAGAATGAAGAGGATTTATATGCCGGTATCGAACACCAGCAAACGGATGAGGTGGTACAGTGTTTAAAAATCATTAGCAGGCCGGGTTGTGAGAAGATTGTGCGCTATGCATTCGAGTTTGCTCGTCAGTATGGGCGTAAAAAGGTGACTTGTTTTACCAAGGATAACATCATGAAGCAATCCGATGGTTTGTTTCACCAGGTGTTTGATGAAATTGGAGCAGCATATCCTGATATTGAAAAAGAACACTGGATTGTTGACATTGGAGCTGCCAAGCTGGCTGATACCCCGGAGGCCTTTGATGTAATTGTGATGCCCAACCTTTATGGAGATATTCTCTCTGATGTGGCAGCACAGATTGCAGGTTCGGTGGGACTCGCCGGATCCAGTAACATCGGTCCCGAGTGCGCCATGTTTGAGGCCATACACGGATCAGCGCCGCGCAGGGCAGGGCAGAACATGGCCAATCCTTCCGGCTTATTGCATGGTGCAATCATGATGCTCAATCATCTAGGACAACATGATGTAGCAGAGAATGTGCACAATGCTTGGTTAACTACCATCGAAGAAGGCATTCATACATACGATATCTTCAAGGAAGGTACTAGCAAGCAGCAAGTGGGCACCAAAGAATTTGCCGATGCGGTAATAGCTAACCTCGGAAGAAAACCAAGTACCCTGAAGCCTGTGGTATACAAGACCGAAAAAGCTTTTACCATTCCTACCTACACTCCGGCACCCAGGGCAGAGAAAAAACTGGTTGGGGCCGATATCTTCTTGCATTACAGCGATCGTAACCCCAATGAACTGGCAGATAAGGTAAAGAAACTGGAAGGAAACGATTACAAACTATCCATGATTACCAACCGTGGTATCAAAGTATGGCCTGATGGTTTCAGCCAGACTTTTTGTACCGATCACTGGCGCTGCAGGTTCAAACCCGTAGAAGGAAAAACTTTTTCCAAAGAAAACATCATCAGTCTCCTGCAAGATGCCCAAAAGCATGGATTCGATGTGATTAAAACAGAAAATCTATACGAATTTAATGGCAAGCCCGGCTATTCACTCGGTCAAGGACAGTGATGGAAACCAGAAGCACACTTCACCTCATTAATGGTGAGTTTGAAGGCAAGGAAGCCCTGGAGCTGATCACTCATCTGGTGCATGCAAAAATTCGTTTCCTCGAAAATAAAATAGAACAATCCCATAACGAGGAGGATATCAAGATGCGTGAAACACGAATCAAGATGTTGCACGAAGAACTTTCAATATGTGCCAGAAGAATCATTAAGGCTCCCAGGGTGCATGTTGAATCTGATCTATTATTCGATTTTAACTGATACCTAAAATTCCATGAAAAACCCGGCTTATACACATAGGTCGGGTTTTTCTATTTCTTAAGAGTAAAAGGTGACCATTGTGGCTCCATAGCCATAGCTCTCATAGGGAGCATCCTTGCTTCGCAAGCCGGGTTCGTCGGCAAGGATCTTCAGTATTTCATTTTTAAGAGTGCCTTTGCCAACTCCGTGAATCACCACAAGGTTTTCTACCTTTTCAAGTCTGCATTCATTCAGTTTTTTGCGGAAGGCAGAGAGTTGCATAGTGAGTTTTTCATGTGGCTGCATTTTTTCGGAGGTATCAGTCAGCGCATCAATATGCAGGTCGATACTGCTCGTTTTTCCTTTAATACTTATGGTCGAGACATTGGTTTGCCTTTGTTTGTTCACAGAAGAATCCTTGGACGCCAGCTTGCTAAGGGAGTTTTCTAAAAGAAATGATTGATACTCCTCACTTGAGAGCAAAAGGCAAAGATTTACAGGGTGTTTGTGCTGTGGAATAAGCACTGCAGGTTCTTGCAAATATGTGCGGATTTCCCTGCTGCACCATTCGGGTATACGCTCCGTATTCTCCGGCAACCAAATGCAGGCTATCATCAGGTGTTTCAGTTCCTTGCTGCTCCTGCTGAAAAAATTTCCCGTGCTTTCGGGTTCTATCAGTCCCTTTGTAAGCAGCAAGAGTTTGTTTTTTTGGACCTCATACAATAAATACATCAGCGGAAGTGAATGTCCGTTATAAAGACATGCACCGGCTGAGATTGCATCGTATAGCAGGAAGACTCCATTTTCCGGATAAACCCTTTCCAGTAGTTCGAAAGCCTCCTCTATCGGCGGAGATTCTTTGCCGTGCAGGCTTACCAGTTCTTTTACAGGCACAGTTAATTCAAATCCATGTTCATCGCTCACCACCGCCACCTCTGACTTCAGAGAGCAAATGCGAAATGTCCCGGTCATCTGCATCAGACTAACCTCTTGTCCCACAAAAAAATGTTTGCTTTTGTCTTTCATTGCATTGGTTTCAGCATTTACATCTGCTATCGGCAAAGATAAGTAAGGGATTTCTGACCCTTTACAGCCCGGGAAATAATCACACGCAGGGTCATTTTCCTGAAAATCAAATATGATAGGAGGAGCGTTTACGAAGCCACCCCAATAATTTCATTTTTTGTAATCTAATTTTCCTATATTGCAAAAGATAAAGGAAATACAAACTTTAATTTTCCTCCCATGGCCAAGACCAAGGCAAAGGCAAAGCCACAAAATGCCACCGAAGAAAAGCCCCGCACCAAGGAGCGCTATCTTAAGTACGAGATGGAATATCCCATACATGCCTCCAAGGGCAGTTTGTATAATCTCCTGAGCTCCGCAGGAGGGCTGGCCATGTGGTTTGCCGATGATGTAAACCTCAAGGGAACTGCTTTTGAATTTATATGGGAAGACAACAAGCAACAGGCAGAGGTACTTGCAAAAAAAGAGAACCAATACATCCGTTTCAAGTGGAAGCATGAGCCGGAATATACCTATTTTGAGTTCCGAATTTCGGTTGATGAGCTTACGGGTGATGTAGCCCTGGTGATTACTGATTTTGCAGAAGATACGCAGGCTGTGGACAATGCCAAATTACTCTGGCAAAACCAAGTAAAAGACCTGCATCATGCCCTTGGTGCAAACTAAGGGAAGCCTATCTTTGCACCCACAAAAGAAGGCTTGAAGACACTCGATTCTTATATACTACGCGCATACCTGCTTCCTTTTTTGCTCACTTTTTGTATTATCATGTTTATTTTGGTGATGCAGTTTGTATGGAAGTATGTTGACGATTTAGTAGGAAAAGGACTCGACATCGGCATCATTCTCGAGCTTTTGTTCTTTGTGTCCGCTACGCTTGTCCCGCTTGCTATTCCGCTCACTATTCTTTTGTCGAGCATCATGACTTTCGGTGGATTGGCTGAGTATTACGAGATCACAGCCCTCAAAGCTGCGGGAATATCCCTGCAGCGCATCTTCAGGCCACTGATTTTTTTTACCCTGCTTCTCTCTGCAGCCGCGTTTTTCTTCTCCAACTATGTCTTGCCGCTTGCCAACCTGAAAATGGGAGTGCTACTGTACGACATTACCCATAAAAAGCCCGCACTCGAAATCAGGGAAGGAGTTTTTTACAATGGAATTGAAAATTATACACTTCGTGTAGGTAAAAAGTGGAAGGACGGAAAGTCACTCAGCAATATCATGATTTATGATCATTCCGAGAACAGGGGCAATACCAAGGTAACCCTTGCAGATTCGGGTGTGATGGAGGTAACTGCCGATAAGCGTTTTTTAATTCTCACCCTTATCAACGGCCACAATTATGAGGAAGGAGAATCTGAAAATGGTAAGAACGACTACAAACCCTATGTGCGTTCCACTTTTAAAAAACAGATTGTTCGTTTGGATTTGTCAGACTTTAAAATGATGCGTTCCGATGCATCTCTTTTCAAAGGCCATTACTCCATTCTCAGGGCCAAGGAATTGCTTGCCGCTGTAGACAGTGAGGAAGTGTATACACAGAGAAGAAACAAGATCAATTATAGTCAGCTCACCAATTTTTTGATGAGTCGTGATCTTAAACGACGGGGATTCGAATCAAGGATTCAGCCTTATGAAAAAGAAACCTATGTGGAATATCTCAGGCAGTTACCGAAGGCTGACAGGATGCAGGTATATGATGCAGCCTTGAACTTTGCGAGAAGCAATTCTTCATTTGTTGAATCCGGAAAGTTTGAGCAAGAGGTGAGAGATGGAAACAAGGTGAGGTATTATATTGAGTTTCATAAAAAGTTTACCCTATCCATTGCCTGTCTGGTACTGTTTTTTATTGGTGCACCTCTGGGCGCCATTATCCGCAAAGGTGGATTGGGCATGCCTGCCTTGTTTGCGGTGGGTTTCTTTCTGGTGTTCTATGTGGTTTCCATCATTGGCGAAAAATCTGCCAAAGAAGGCGGACTAAACCCCCATGTTGGTTCTTGGCTCGCCATTGCCGTGCTTCTGCCGGTGGGTATTTTTCTAACTTATAAAGCCACGAAGGATTCTGTGCTTTTCGACATGGAATTTTACAAATCCTTATTTATGCGACGCAAGATATATGCAACCGGTGCAAAGGATTCTGCAAATCTGTAACAAACCTCCTTGGCCTGAAAGCGACGGAGGTGCCATGGCCATGCTGGCCAACCTCAAAGGTCTTTCACATGCAGGATTTGAGGTTGATTGCTTTTACCTGAGCACCCCTAAAAACGAAAGTCATCCTGCATCATGGCCGGAATCTCTCAAGTTACTTTCTCAGCCTGAAACGGTTTTTGTAGATACGAGGATTCATCCTGTTAATACCCTTGTTAATCTTGCTAACGGCAAAGCTTTTCATGCCAGTCGCTTTATAAGCAAAGAGGCAGAAAAAAAATTAGCAGAAAAACTCAATGCTAAATCATATGACTTTGTTCTAATCGAAAGCATTTACATGGGTGTTTATCTCCCCGTCATCAAGAAATATTTCTCAGGCACCCTCATTGTAAGAGCGCATAATATTGAACATCTTCTTTGGAAAAGAGTGGCAAACGAAGAAAAGAGGAAAATGCGAAAGACTTATCTCAATATTCAGGTAAAGCGTCTCAAGCAGTTTGAGATTTCGGTATTTTCTGCAGCAGATATCATTCTTGCAATTACATCGCTTGACGCTGCTTTGATTGATAAAATAGTACCCGGAAAAAAAGTATTCATCTTGCCGTATTCTTATGGTGGCAGCTATGCCAATCCTGCCGATTTCAATCCTGAGAAGCCGGTTTTTTTTCATCTAGGATCCATGAACTGGATGCCCAATCAGGATGGTATCAGATGGTTGGTGAAGCATGCATGGCCACCTGTGCATAAAGCTTTTCCCGCTGCAACCTTGAGGCTTGCCGGAAGATGTATGCCGGAAGATATTACACAAATGCACGGAAAGATAGGGATAGAGGTACTGGGAGAAATTGCAGATTCTCATGATTTTATCAAAGCCTGCGACATCATGATTTGTCCGCTTTTTGCGGGTGGCGGCATGCGCATCAAAATTGTGGAAGCCCTTGCCCTCGGCAAACCAGTTTTCTCTACAAGCATCGGCGCAGAGGGTATTGAGCCGAATGAGCCGGATGCACCCGTTCTTTTTTTCTCTAATGAGTCCGAGTTGCTTTCGCTTGTTGGGCATGCTTCTCAAGCATCCTTCAATTATTCTCTTCGTTCAGCTTCAGCTATTGCTTTGGTAAAAGAAACCTTCGGCAGAGAGAAGCTCTATCAACAACTTGCCGAATTTATTAATTTTGAAAAAAAACCAATTCCTGCTGCTTGAAACTGCTTCTGATTACTTCCCGTGTTCCGTATCCTCTTGAAAAGGGTGACAAACTCAGGGCATTTCATTTTTTGCGGGAACTGAGCAGGTACAACGAATTGTATCTTTTTTGTATTTCCGGAAAAAAAGAAGATGAAAAAGCCATGCAGGAGCTAAAAAAGTTTTGCAAGGAAGTTCATTTCTATAAACTGCATTTTCTTTTTCGTTTTTTTTCACTTTTCAGGTCGCTGTTTCAGGGCAAACCATTTCAGGTGGGTTGGTTTTACAGTGCCTCCGCTGCCTCGGCCATTGATATGCTTGTTTCGCGTATTAAGCCCGATGTGTTTATTTGTCAGCTTGTTCGTACAGCTGAATATCTTCCGCAAGAGTATGCCGGTGTAAAGGTGATTGATTACATGGATGCGTTTTCTGTAGGAATGCAGCGTCGCTTCACCCAGTCTGGCTTTCCCATGTCTCAGGTGTATCGCTATGAATATGAAAAGCTCACTGCATATGAAGAGGCTGTGATGCATAGGTTTCACCTGCATCTGATTATCTCTGATCAGGACAAGAGGCTTATGCCAAAAGCCATGCAGCCAATGCTGAAAGTATTGCGCAACGGAGTAGATCTTGCTTATTACCGCTATGAAGATGCGCAGGAATACAAGGTGAGAAGTGAGTTGCTTTTGTTTAGTGGAAACATGTCCTATCCGCCAAATATTCAGGCTGCACATTTTTTGGTGGAAAAAATTCTGCCTCTTGTTCATCAACATCATCCCCAGGCAAAAGTTACCCTCGCAGGTGCCAGACCTTCTGCTTCTGTGAAAAAAATGGGAGGGAAGGATGTGAGAGTAACCGGTTGGATTAACGATTTGCGTCATGAATACGGTCATGCAAAAGTGTTTGTGGCTCCCATGTTTTCCGGCACCGGGATGCAAAACAAACTGCTTGAGGCAATGGCCATGGCATTACCTTGCATCACTACGCGCATGGCAGCGGAAGCCATCAACGCAGAACACATGGAAAATATCATCATTGCGGATGATGAAAAATCTTTCAGTGAAGCAATAAACTTTTTGCTGTCTCATCCGGAAGAGGCTAAAAACATGGGATTGAAAGGTAGAAAACATGTGGAGAATTCATTTTCATGGCAACATCATTTACAGGAACTTCAGAATTGGCTTATTCATGAAAAAGCAAATATTTCCCGATAGGGATCAATTGCATCTCTGCGGAAAGCTACTGCGGAAGATTGGTTACAAAGGTGAGTTATTGCTTGAGCTTCAGGATGGCTATGAAAAAATCATCAAAAAAAACACCTGGATTTTTGTAGAGATAAATCATTCTCTGGTGCCATTTCTGCTCACTGACCTGCAAAGTAGAAGTCATGATGAGATTGTCATTAAACCTGAGATTCCTTGCCCACATTGGCTGGATGTATTGCCGGGAGCACTTTGCTTTACCGAGTTAAGCGGAAAGAAAAAAAATGCAGATGTTTTTTCTTCACTCATGGGATTTATTGTGGTTGACAAACAACTGGGAGAGATAGGTAAAGTA
>Ga0068872_10001859_pt1 | contig 16760 bp, 16 predicted proteins | sample NOAtaG_7_FD_66441 | JGI IMG/M metagenome (GOLD analysis project Ga0068872, IMG submission 66441) | Freshwater lake microbial communities from Lake Erie, under a cyanobacterial bloom - NOAA_Erie_Diel1S_2200h metaG | ecosystem: Environmental > Aquatic > Freshwater > Lake | place: USA: Ohio, Lake...
AGGCCTAATAGATACATTTAAGCATAATCATGATAATATTGCCTATACATCAGATTTAGAAGTAAGTTGTATTCACAATAAGGAATACAAACTATAGATAGATAGATAGATAGATAGAAGTGTCGACCTCTTAGTTAATTATTCTTACAAAAAATTAATTAAGCTATCAATTATGAATAATGGATTTATGGATTTATAAATTATATGTTTTTTGGGGTTTTGGGCTAACCCTGCCCTTCCCCTAAAAAAAGGTAATAATGCATATTTCTACCTTCTAAACCCATTTATTTATCAATTCATTGAATTATATCAATATAATAGATTCATAGACTATAAATTAATTAATAGATTAATGATAATAAATTTTTTAAAAGTATAGAATGTACCCTAGCTATAAAGGAAAACAATATAATTGACGTATCAATTTATCAATCTTTATTGATTAATCAATTAGATTCATTAGATGGAACAGCGGAGTAAATGCCTATTTAAAGGGACAATCTGCAGGAAGAGTTTAGGAATAGGAAAATTAGTAAAAGAAATAAATTAACTGATGTTGATAAAAAATTAATTTATCTTTCACATTAATCATTATCATCTTACCTTGCAAACCACCAATGCATTGTTTAGAGTTGAGTCTAGCTTTAAGTCTAAAAGTTTTAAATCAGATTCCTTAATTTCTTCCATAAATTTTTCTTCAGAGATTAAATAGTGCTTCCATATAACCAACTCTTGTCCGCTTGAAAGCTCTATCTCTCTAAATTCACCGAACAGTTTACATTGAATTACATAATCTTTATCTAATGTTATAGTTTTTACTTTTGCACCTATTTTCTCATTAAAGAATACTTTCAGCTCGCATTTATCTAAATCAATACCTAATTCACCTAGTGGCCAAGTGTCTTGCAAGTCAGCTTCTGCATTTTTTACATAATTTAAAGAAGACTTATTTTCTAAAGTATCTAAAGTGAAACTGATAATTATTAAATCATCTTTAATCATTCCGCTTCTTAGGTTTTTTAAAACTTGAATTCTGTCATCATGGTTACTCATTGTGTTACCAATATGCAGAATAAGATTGGATACGCTGTTCGAGATTGAACTATTTTCTAGGAATATACGACTAAACCTACTTATTTCAATATCAGCCTCATAATCTTTAATTGACACACTAGCAAACCATTCTCTAACGTTTCGTTTTGTGATATCTAAGATCTCTTTGCTAATATCTATTGGAATATAACGGTTAAGTAGTTTTATTTCACCAAGAGATTCCATTAATTCTTTTACAGGGTGTCCATTTCCTGGCCCAATATCGATAATGTTAATTTTTTTACTTTTACTTACAAAATATAAAATATCTTCAAATGAATTCTTAATTAATTGATGATTTGCTGTTTTAAGAGGAGATACACCACCCCAATAATATTCATCCCAGAGATTAGCTCCGCCATCCTTATATGAATATTTTATTTTAATCTCCTTTTTAGAGTCAAGATCATTAAATATATCAATTATTTGTTCAGGTGAAAAAAGGTCATAAAACTTTTGGGTAACTTCAACTTTCTTCAGGCTTATACTACTCCTGAACTTCTTACTTTCGTTAGACAATCTACTTAGTTCCGCATGATTGTGAAGATTATCAATAACCTTTAACTTTTTATTAAATGTACTAACCTGAATATTGTTCTTTTTATTCTCCGAATCTTCAATCCATTTAATTACTGTTGGGTATGAAATGTTGTATTTAATGCTTATTTCTCGGTTTTTTAAGTAGCTCATAGTTTTAATATCCTTGACAAGGGTTTAATTATTTATTAAATGATATTCACTTTAAATTATATTACATTTTTTTAAAGCAAGAAAATTATTAATTAAATATGCTTAGTTTAAATAAAAAAAGTAGAAAGAAAAGCTATGCTTCTTTGAAGTCTTCAATAAAGGAACTTGAACTAGCCTACAATCTATCGCCAATTTTGGATAAGCACAAGAAAGATAACCTGAATAAGTTGCTTAAATTAGTTCTAAAGATTTAGGCTATACAAAAATTTAATCACATGTGTTGATTTTCATTTTTAATAAACCCTAGTTGTTTTAAACTGGTATGTTTAAAAAAGTCAATACAATAAACTTTCTGTTGCCTATTTTCCAAGCAATAATCCCCCAGCTCAAACCTTTCTAAGTTCATACTAAATATAAAAATAAGAGTTAATAACAATACTTTATGTACCAAAACAACAAATACCAACTTCCATCTATACTACAGAATAGAATTCATGAAGCACATAAATCACAAAAATTACATGCTTACGTAGATGAGGCTTTTTCGATTTGGGCAGAGTTATTAAAGGACTATAAAGTCCTTGAAGAAAAATACCAACTACCATTTGAATTAAAAGAAAAGACTAAGCTATACGCACTAGACAGCATAGTTGTAGCAGACACTCTAGGCATAAGTACCAAAAATAGAAGGCAGGCTGTTAAAGTCTATTGCTTATACTATTTAGCTGTTCATTTAATTGATGATATAGTTGAAGACCCAGAAAAATTTATTTCAAAATATTATATAAAAGAAGACTTGGCATCTTTTGAGCAGATTGATTCTACAATTGGCACCTCCTTTTTACTTCTATGCAATATATTCATAGGCAGAATATTGGAAGGGAAAAGTGATTCTCATAGATTTGAGATTCAAAATGAATTTAACTCCAGTCTTGCCTATCAAATTAAATATTTTTTGCAAGAAAAGAATACAGAGTTAAACTATAAAGCAGTTTTAACTGCTAAGCAGAGGGAGGTTTCTGGGAGGGCGTCGAGCTTTATAATTGAACCACTAATTCACTTACTAGGTACTGATAAAAATAAGATAAAATATTTAAAAAAAGCTTTGTATTATATGGGTTCTCTGACACAATTTACAGATGACTTTAGAGACTATCAAAAAGATTTAGAGACGCAAAACCTTAATCTTCTTATTACTTTGGAGCAAGATTATAATACTCTAGCCCTTGATAAATGGTTTTCTTTGTACATGGAAGAGGAATCTTATATGCAAGAACAGTTGTTACTTGCTGGAGTTAGTAATGATAGTATTGAGCTGATAAAAATTATTCCACTTTATCCATTCTTTATGAAACACCTTACTTCCAAATAATATGAAAATAATACATTTAGCTGGTGCAAAGGGAGTAGGCAAAAGTACTGTATTGGAAGAGTCAGTTAAAAGTAATAAATTTGACAGTAGCAGAATAGAGATAATTCACACAAGTAAATATCTGTTTAAAATTTGCAAAAAATACACAGATAAAGCTTGGTCAGATTTTACTGAAAAAGAAAAGGTAGCAATGAGGAGTATAACAATGAATTCAATTTTACGCTTAGATAAGGAGATTGTTATACTAGACAGTCATTGTATAGACATGAAAGGTGCTGAGCCAATAGTCATACTATCTGATGAATTTAAAAAGCATATAGATATTTTTGCTGTTCTTGAAGCATCGCCTGAAGTAATTCACTCAAGAAGGGCAGGTGATGTAAACAGGACAAGAGATAATAATATCAATAATATTGAACAAGAAGTTTTTTATGAAAAAGAATACTCTTTATTGTTCTCTATAGACAATAATGTGCCATTTGTTATAATCGAGAATATTGATCTACAGGACACTATAGCCAATATATTAAACTTAACTGAGAACATATTAACTCAAATTAACCAAGAACAACCATATGAACATAGAATTTATAACATCAAACCCTTCTAAAGTTAAACTAGCCCAAGAAAGATTTGATAGGTACAACATTACTGCCATTCAAAGGAGTTTAGACTTATATGAAATTCAATCTTTAAATGTTGAAGAAGTGGCCTTAAATAAAGCTAAACAGGCTCTTGTAATTTTAGAAAATGAATTTATTATTGAAGATTCGGGCTTTGAGATAGAAGCCTTAAATAATTTTCCAGGTGCTTTATTGAAACCAATAGTTGAGTCTATTGGGGCTGACAAAATAACTCTACTTTTAAAAGAAGAGTTAAATAGAAATGTTTTAGTAAAAAGTGTACTAGTTTATGGTAATCCAAAAACTGGAGAAGTTAAAATATTCACTGGGTTGTACAAAGGTAGTATAGCTATTGAAGCTAGAGGAGAGAAGACTAGAGGGTGGAAAGTCTCACCAATATTTATACCAGATGGTTTTGACCACACCCTAGCCGAAATGGAAGACATCGAATGGGACAAATTTCTTAATAGTTTTAGAAGCAACGATCATTACGAACATTTTGGGCAGTATTTTAGCAGTAGGTAACTTTAGATTAAATCAGTAAAAAATAAACCTGTATTCATTTAAAATAAGGTGATATGAGATTAAATGCTTAAGATTAAACCATGATCTAAAAAAAAATGTATTTTTAAAATTCCTATGCTCGGACCAAAAATTATAGTAGATAGCAATATTACTTTACGTGAATTTCATAAAGATGATACCGTGCTTTGGCTTAAGTGGAATAACGATAAAGACTTGCAAAAATACATACCTGAACCTTTTGAAGTTAGAACAATTCAAGATGAGAAAGAGTTTTTAGAAGAAGCAACCAATGAAGAAGATGGTATTTACTGGACTATAGAAGACAGCTCTACTTCAGCACCAATAGGAATAGTTTCTGTTACTGAAATAAGCACACACCACGGACTTGGTGAAATTGGTATTATCATTGGCGAAAATGCCTATCATGGTAAAGGTATTGCAAGTAAGGTAATTGCCAGTGTGTTAGACTATTGTAAAAGTAATGGTTTAAGAAGAATAACTGCAGAATATGAAGAAGGAAACATTGGTATGCAAAAAGCCTTGGAAAAAAATAATTTTATTTTAGAAGCTAAATGTATTGATTCCAGAATTAAGAATAGTCTTCCAATTAATACCTTTAGATATTATAAGTTGATTGATTAGAGTAATTATAGTTTGGGCAATAGCACTAACAACCCTCCCCTCAATTTCCTGAACTAATACTTACTCCATTTCTAAAAACGGTATTCCCCCTATTCAAAGCAACCTTAGATTGATTTAAGTTTTATTTTTGTGCTAACAAAAAACTCCCCTTTAGGGAGAGAATTATGGTGGTGGACCTTGAGGGAATTGAACCCTCCACCTATCCTTGCAAAGGATATGTTTTACCGCTAAACTAAAGGCCCGTATTTGATTTATTTAAATTTTAAGATGGAATGGGGCGATCGACGGGATTCGAACCCGCGGCCACTGGAACCACAACCCAGCGCTCTACCGGACTGAGCTACAACCGCCATACTGCGTAAATTTATCAAGCTGTAAATTTTTATTTAGCAACAATTATTACCTTGAATAATTAAGCTGTAAAAAAATTAAATTTGTCTAGTTTTAGATAAACCAAATGGTGCGCAGTGAGGGGTTCGAACCCCCGACCCTTTCCACGTCAAGGAAATGCTCTACCACTGAGCTAACTGCGCCTGCCTATTCAGCTGAAGCTGGGAATGGCTTTTTGTCAAGATCATTCAGCCTTAAAGCCTTATCAATATGGTAAGAACCTATGCTAACCCTGGTTAGGGCTTTCATGTATCCGCCAACTTTTAAATATTCACCTAAGTCTCTGGCGATTGAACGGATATAGGTTCCTTTTGAGCAGTAAATTTCTAAGTCAAAATCTTCTGGTGATTGATAGTTTAATAGTTTAATCGAGTATATTTCAACTTCTCTTGGTTTAATTTCGATTTCAACACCTTCTCGTGCCAGTTTATAAGCTCTTTGCCCATTTATTTTTACTGCAGAGAAAGCTGGTGGGGTTTGCATAATTTTGCCTTCAAAATGTTTCAGTGCATTTTCTATATCTACTCGATTTAGATGATTGGTGGAAACCAGATTCTCTTCCTCAAATTCCCTGTCAAAAGATTGGGTTGTAGCCCCTAGCCTAATTTTGGCAATATATAATTTGGGTAAATCTTGGATTTGGGTTATTTGTTTGGTAGCTTTTCCCATTGCTAGAATAAGCAAACCTTCGGCTAAAGGATCTAAAGTTCCGGCGTGACCAACCTTTTTTAGATTGTTTTGTTTTTTGAATATAGCCAGTGCTTTAAAAGAACTTAAGCCGATTGGTTTGTAAATGGGAATTATGCTATCTTCCATAATGTTTGTTTAGTTGACAAAGCTTATACTAAAGGCAAAATTTAGCTTTGTAAAGACAACCAAATGCTTAAACCAATTATCTTAAAAAATGGAATCACAGTTCTGCGGCTGCCAAGGCCCACCAGCAATGTGTTTTTAGTGGGTTTTGTGGCTATTACAGGCAGTTTATCCGAATACAGACAATTTCCCCAAGGAACTAGTTTAATAGTTGAAAAAATGTTTTGGTCTGGAACCGATAAGCACCCTTCGGCCAAAAGTTTGAATTTAGCCTTAGAAAGTATGGGTGGCCAGTTTCAAAGCTTAACCTCATTCGAGTTAACCCAGTATTATTTAACCGTTCCAAGTTATCATCAGCATAAGGCAATTTCAATGCTGGCTGAAGTAATGCAAAATTCTTATTTCGATAGTTACGAACTTGAAAATTATAAAAGAAAACAGGTTGAAATAATTAAAAATATTGAAGAAGGTTGGCAACCAGATCCTGAAAGATTATCTTTATCAAACCTTTACTCCAACACAGGGCTTGGCGAACAAATGGAAGGAACAGTAGATACAGTTCTATCTATTAATCAGGAAACAATACAAAATTATTTAGCTCATCAATATAGGCCAGATAAGTGTTTTTTGGTTATGGCAGGAAACTTTGATTCTAAAACTGGCTTAGAATTAGTGGAACAAGAATGGAATTTCTGGAACCCTAAAACCAAGAAGTTTTTGGAAACTGAAGATTTAAGCGAAGTTCAAACTAGCAGTTTCCCAAGAATTACTTACAGGCAACGCGGAATTGGCCACACTGAAGTTTCTCTGGCTTTTATTTTAGAAGGTGGTTTACAACCGGAAGTATTACGAAATGCAACTGAAGATTCTGGTAATTTCGATGCTAAGCAAATGCAGGAAGAAATTTTGACTGACTGGTCTAAACTTTTGGTTTTGAGTGCAGTTTTAGGGCAAGGTCTTTCTTCAAGATTATGGATGAAAGGCGTAGAAGAAGAATTTTTCTTTCAAAATATTGAAAGCAGTATTAAATTGTTTAGAACAACTGGGTTCATGCAAATTGCTGGTGTTTGCGAAAATAGTCAGTTTACTTTCGCCCTTGAAAGTGTGTTTAGTTCATTAGAAGCTTTGAAGAAAACCACAGTTTCCATTAATGAATTATCTAAAGCAAAAGAGTATTTGAAAGGAAAATTAATATTGGAACAAGAAGATTTGCTAGCCTCCACAATTTGGCAAATTAACTATTTGGTAGGTTCTGGTTTAACTTTTGAATTGCAAGATTTGTTGGCTAAAATTGATAAAGTTGACGCTGCAAGTTTAAGAGCCTTGGCCTTAGATTTATTCGTTCCAAACCGAATGTCTTTAACCACCGTAGGCCCAGCCAAAGAAACCAAATTAGTTTCCAAGCTAATTCAAAAATACTTGGCTTAGAGATTAAAACAATCCTTCGCTTCTATCTTCCTTGTCTTCTAAAACTTTCACTTCTGAAATTATGGAGTTAAAACTGTATTTTTTTAGGAAATCTAGGGATGCTGAAAAGTTAACTTTTTCGTCGATGATAGAAGTTCCTGGAACTAACTCTAGCTTTGAAAGGCGGTAGGTTTTAGCTAGACTTTCTTGATTTACTTTAATTAACTCTAAAAATTTGAGTAGCCGATTTGGAATGTTGGCAGGATTAAAACCTTCAGGCAATGGTATTGTTGGCGAAAAAGTTGTATCGTGTATATCTAGGTAACTAAAAAGATTATACAGGCCTCCGAAGATGTTTAAAATATCTGTAGCTGTTTTAGGTCCAACACCTGGAATTCCTTGAAGATTATCTGATGTATCGCCTACTAAGGCTTTGTAATCTAGCCATTGAATTGGTTGTAAATTATATTTTTCAGTAAATTCAGCAGGACCAAATTCTTGAACAATTTTCTTGAAAGGATTGGTTTGTAAAAAAGTTACTTCTGGATAAACTAATAATTGATATAAATCTCGGTCGGAGGAAAAAATTAAAATCTGATCAACCTTTTTTGTCTGTCCAAAGTTACCAAGATATTGGCTGCAAACTGTATAAATGTAATCATCAGCTTCCCAACCATCCTTTTCTAAATAGTTTGGGGTAATTAATTTGCACCATTCTTTAACCAAAGGTAATTGAGCAATCATAGCCGGTTCAATTTCCGACCTTCCAGCTTTGTAATCTACTTTTTCATTATGCCTCCAGGTTGGGGCAGAAGTATCGTTGGTGAAGATAATTTGGTCAGGTTTATACTTTCTAAATGTAGCTAAAATTGTTTTAGTAAAACCGTAAATTGCCCCTGTTGGAACTTCGCCTTCTGCAGTTTTGGCAGTAAAATCTTTAGGGTAACCAAAATAGGAACGGTAGGTTAAATAAGCAGTATCAATTAACAGAATTTTCATGCTGAACTATTTTTTCTTTTTTGCAGTTTTTCCCTTTTTTGCCGGTTTACTAGATTTGGATTTCGGTTTTTTCAACATCAAAGTTGGCACCGCAGCGTCGGCCATTTGTGAAGGGTCTGCCAATACATCAATGTTGTTGGACTTGATATTATCAACTGAACTTGGATCGCTTTGGGCAACTTCTTCCAATAATTTTGGAACATCTAATCTATAGAAATAGGTAATAACAATTTGGCGCAATAAAGATAGAACACCAGCGGTAACAGAATATAAATTTACACCAGTTGTAAGCCCGTAGTTAATGAAAAACAAGAACAAAGGCATTACATAAATTGTTTGAAACTCTAAAGTTTTGTTGAAAGCCTCAGGATCAAATACTGGCTTTTCGCCTTCCTTTTTCTTTTCCTGCAAGGATTCAGGAATTTCCAGTTTTGGAGACCATTTATATAGATAAAGGCCGTACAAAGTTGATAAAATAAAATAGGTAATAGGTAAAAATATATTAGCAGATCCTGGGTCGCCAATATTTAATATGCCAAAAGCCTTAGTTCCAAAAGTAGCTACATCTTTGTTGAAAATAAATGAGTATAAACCATCAACTTGTTTCCCTGAAGAAACATCAGTAGTTAAAACCCACAAACCTGAAATGAAAAATAACTGAAGAAAAATTACCAGAAAAGTTGAGCCATTGCTAATTCCATGCTTCTTGTTAAAAGCCATGGTTTGCTTGATTATTTCCTGCTGATTATCTTTGTATTTCGTTTGAATTTCTTTCAACTTTGGCTGAAGAATACGCAATTTCTGCCCATTTACGAAAGCCTTGATTAATAAAGGCCACAAACATAGGTTTAAAATTACCGATAAAATGATGATACTAAAACCAGTATCACCGGTTATATTGTAAAAAAATTGCAATAAATTTAATTCAGGACGATAAACAACTTCTCTGAATAATGTCTGGAATATGTTCATATTATTCTTTTAAAGATCTTTCTGTGTCGGCTAATAAACCGTATAATCTTTCCAATTCATAATCTTCTTTATTGATGAAGAAATTAATTTTGGCCCTTCTAAAAGTAAGACCATTTTCATATAAATGATCAGATAAATCGCGGCTGCACTTTCTTAATTTGGCCAAAGTTGTGCCGTATTTTCCTTTAGTCGTAGAAATACCAACCCCAACACTTTGATGAGTGGTGTCATAGTTCACAGATTTTACTGACCAAAAAAGTTTCTTTAAAGGTTCTTGATTTAATAAAAATATTGAAACATTTAAAATAAGCTCTCTAGACTTCTTCTGTGAAGTGTTTTTCTTTCGTTTAAAGGTTGTTGCTGTTGCCATAATTATGTGTCTTAAAGCTTAGTTGTATGCTGTAGTTAATTGGTTAGCTTGTCAATAAGTTTAGCTAACCAAATTACTGTTTTGTTTGTAGATTATAGAACCCCCTAAAAGGGGGAGAATCTTATTCTTTTGGTTTGGTTTCCGCGTCTTGAACATCGGCCTCTGGTTCTGGAGAACCTTCAGGAGCAGGAGTTTCGGTATTGGTTGTAGAATAAATCTTTTCGCCAATCTTCATAAGTTCTTCTTGTAGAACTTTTCCTGCTTCACGAATTTCTGCTTCGCTGGCTTCCTCTTTCTTCAAAGTTTCTTCCAATTCTGTTTTCAATTTGGTAACTTTTTCTTTATCTTCTTCAGCGATTTTATCACCCATATCTTTGATTAACTTTTCAGTTTGGAATACTGTATTTTCGGCTTCGTTTTTTGCTTCAATTTTAGCTTTTTTGGCTAAATCTGCGTCTCTCTGTCTTTCAGCTTCTTCAATAGCAGCTTCTTTTTCCTGATCAGAAAGTGTTGATGAACCTGTGATGGTGATATTGGCTTTCTTTCCTGAACCTTTATCAAAAGCTGTTACAGTTAAAATACCGTTAGCGTCTAAATCGAAAGTTACTTCAATTTGTGGAACACCTCTTGGTGCTGGTGGAATTCCACCCAAAGTAAATTTACCTAAAGATTTGTTATCGGCAGCTAATGGTCTTTCACCTTGAACAACATGAACATCTACAGCGGATTGGTTGTCTGAATAAGTAGAGAAAACCTGAGCTTTAGAAGTTGGAATTGTTGTATTTCTGGTAATCATTCCGGTAGCAATGTTGCCTGCAGTTTCAATAGCTAAAGTTAGCGGAGTTACATCTAAAAGTAGAATGTCTTTAACATCACCTTTTAATACCGCACCTTGAATTGCTGCACCTAAAGCTACAACTTCATCTGGATTAACAGAAAAGTTTGGCTTCTTTCCGAAGTATTCTTCAACTGCATTTTGAACTAATGGCATTCTGGTCATTCCACCAACCATAATAATTTCGTTGATTTGGTTTTTATCTAAATTAGCATCAGCTAAGGCTTTCTTAACTGGTTCCAAACTGTCTTCAACTAAATCTTTTACTAAATCTTCCATTTTAGCTCTGCTTAGGGTCATCATTAAATGTTGTGGCTGACCATCTGCACCTTGAGTAATGAAAGGTAGGTTTATTTGATGTTCGTTCTGACTAGATAAATCGTGTTTGGCTTTTTCTGCTGCTTCTTTAACACGCTGTTTTGCACCTTTGTCTAAATTTAAATCTACACCTGTTTCCTTTTTGAATTCAGCAATAATATATTCAATAATTCTTTTATCAAAATCGGCTCCACCTAAATGAGTATTTCCGTTTGTGGCTAATACTTCAATTGTTTCGTTGGAAATATCCAATACAGTTACATCGAAAGTACCTCCTCCTAAATCATAAACTAGAACTTTTTCTTCCTTACCTTTTTCAAAACCATAAGCCAAAGCTGCGGCGGTTGGTTCGTTAATAATACGCAAAACTTTCAAACCTGCAATTTCACCTGCATCTTTTGTGGCTTGTCTTTGAGCATCGTTGAAGTAAGCTGGAACAGTAATAACTGCTTCACTAATTGACTGACCTAATTTTGATTCGGCGTCATTCTTTAATTTTCTTAAAACTGCGGCTGAAATTTCTTCAGCTGAATATTCCTTACCTTGTTTGGTTGCAACTTTAACTTTTCCATTTTTTTCTAAAACTTTGTATGGAACTAATTTTACATCGCTTTGTACTTCAGGATCGGAAAATGATCTTCCAATGAAACGCTTAACTTCATAGAAAGTATCCTCAGGATTTAAAATGCTATTTCTTTTAGCAATTTCACCAATTACAACTGATGAGTCTTTAGAGTTAAAATAGAAAACAGAAGGAGTTGTTCTTGCACCTTCAGAGTTTTCAATAATTGTAGCTTTTCCTGCAACTACATAGGCCATTGCCGAGTTTGTAGTTCCAAGATCGATTCCTAATACGATTGACATATATTATATTTGATTAAAATTTAGGCAGCTTAGGCTATATGCCTTCACTATGATTCCAAACTAACATTAGCAACCAACCTTGTCAAGTGCTAAGATAAAGTTGAATACTGTTGTGATAATTCTTTGACATTCAACTAAAAAACCGCTTCGATTAATTCATGTTGCCAGCCCAGATTGAAGATGTAAGTGCCGAATTTAGAAAATTACCAGGTGTTGGTGTCCGCGGTAGCCAAAAGATTTCTTTGGATATTTTACAATTAAACTATGATAACTTTACCAGCTTTATTCAAAGCCTTGAGACCATGAGGAAAGAAGTAACTTTTTGTTCCAATTGCGGTTTTTTTGCCGAAAATGTTAATAATCTTCCACTTTGTAATATCTGCAAAGACCCTAGCCGTTTGAAAAATCAAATTTGTTTAGTGGAAAAAGCTACCGATATTATTACTGTTGAAAAAAGCCAAAGCTTCCGCGGAGTTTACCATGTTCTGGAAAAACTTATTTCTCCGCTTGATAACATATTTCCACAAGATACCAAATTAAACGAACTTTTAGAACATAGATTAATTTCTGAATTAACCAAAAGCCCAGTTATTGAATTGATTATTTTTTTCAAACAAGGTTTTTCAGCCGATGCTACTACCGCTTATTTAGTTGAGCGATTAAAACAAATGGGGCTTTCTGAAAAAGTTAAAATTACCAAACTAGCCCAAGGTTTACCAATGTATTTTAACACCGAAACCCTAGACAGCGAAACCCTTTCCAGAGCAATTCAAGACAGAAAAGAAATAGGATTGTAAATAAATTTAAATTAACACTTTGGTGATTTAATTTTTAAGTCTGGTTGGAATTGAATTACAGGTTACATCATCCCAATATCTTGTATCACTTGGAACTCTTGGTACATATTCATTGCAAGCATTATGTGTTTTACTATTTTGACTGAATCTTTAAAACCTAATTTGCCTTATGCATTTTCTCAACAACTAATTTCCCCACTCTATAAGCAAAAATAAATAAAGTTATAGCCAATAAACTTATTGGTACTTGTCTAAAGATTATTTCAACCAAAGCATCTTTTACAGAATAATTGTAATTACATTCTAAATTATTTGGTATAAAATATTTATAGGAATAAATTAAATTTACCATTAGTACTGTAAATGAAATAGAAATGACATCAAAGTTTTGTAACAGTATTTTATTTTTTATAATTTGTTTTAGTTTATACAAAATTATTACAAAAGCAACCGATATTACAAAGAAAAATATAAAGTTTGGTATTATGTTCCAGTAGTTTTCAAGCCTATTTCTGCTTATAGTGTGAATGAATGGAAATCCATAACCTCTTATACAAAACTCTAATTCATTGTCAGAAGAACCAAGGTTTCTTTCAAAAAAATGGAATACTGCAGTAAGAATAATTGTTAGGAGTGTTGAGAGCTTTACAGTTTGCATGAAAATTAGATTATTTTTCCCAGTCCAAGAATATTTCTTCAGAATTGTTATTTTGTGCTAGATAGCCAAGCCACTTGGTTTTGTTCAACTCAGCTGTATTTAAATCTGAATAGCAATACCCAATTGAAACATTAAAATTATTCTTTGAGTACTTCTGCTGAGCTAATTTTAAAGAATTTCTAAGAATATTTATCTTTTCTTCTGTCTTTATATTGTTCCAAATATTAATGTCATTTACCTGTAAGAGTAGATTACCAGGTACATTTATTTGAACACTTTTAGCAGTCCCAGCAAAATACTCCTGTATTAACTCTATTTGATACTTCTTGTTATTTGAATTTATATTTTCTTTTAAATCAGATGAAACAATTTCAGCATAATCTATATTTTTTGGCTGACACACTCCAGTTTCAGAAAAAGGCAATCGCCACCCGCCATCTGTGTTAAAGACTCTAGAAGGATTTCTATTGTACACATTGTTTGTTTTATTAACCATATCATTTTTTTGGTATAAAGAGAATAGTATTAAAGATATTGCGATTAGAACAATAATTAACGTTAGTTTTATAATATTGTTTTTTAAGTTTTAGTTACTAAAGAAAGGCATATATTAATTTTTAAGTCTGGTTGGAATTGAATTGCAAAACTTTTAACCAAGCACAATAATCTTTCCTAACCTTACCATTCCCCAATTGAAATGTTTTCTTTTCCTTTTATGTTTTGAATGTAGCCTATGGTAACTTTTCCAAAGGCACTATTGGCGTTTGGGTTACAGGATACAAAAACAGTTGTGTAATTTTTGTTATTAAAATAATCGGCAAACGTATTATTTACATTCTGAATCAACACCTTTTTTTCTTTTAATCCCATACCATCCCATCTATTCTTATCCTTAACTAGTATTAAAGCGTTACCTTGACTCTCAGAATTGTAAGATATTTCACGGTCATATGCATCAACTACGGTTATATTGTCCTTAAAAAATGATTTATGTATTTTGTCGGATAAATCTTTAGGTACTTGCGATGAGGATATATATTCATCTAAATTAACATTACAAATATTTGTGCGTTCAAGAAGTATACCCCTTCCTTCGTTATATAAATAGTTCGGTTTAGTATCAAGATTGGCAAACTGTGGATCAAACACTATTTGGAAACTTTCATAAACTTTTCTAATAACTGGTATTGAAAAGTAACTAAGTGGAATTACTATTAATAGTGTGATAGCAATTTGTTTTATAGTTATTTTTGGCAATTTAATTTTATTAAAGAAAGGCATATTTTAATTTTTAAGTCTGGTTGGAACTGAATTACAAAACTTTTAACCAAGCACAATAATCTTTCCTAACCTTACCATTCCCCAATTGAAATGTTTTCTTTTCCTTTTATGTTTTGAATGTAGCCTAGCCATTTTTTATCACCATACCCTCTGCTGTTTGGAATGCAGGTTGCAAAGGATGTAGTATAGCTTGGTTTATTGAAATATTCTTTGATAGAATTATTTGTATTTTGAAGTATTTCTTTTTTCTCTTTTAAAGCTAGGTTATCCCATTTACTTTTGTCTTGAACATAAATTAAAGCGTCTCCAGAATCTGGAAGTGTAGAAATGTTGTAAACATTGGCGTTAACAACCAAGAAATTATATTTAGATAGCGTGGGGTTAATCTTATCTGAAATATCTTTAGGTACTTGTGAAATTTCTAGGCTTTCAGACAAACTATAAATACATAAAGGATTCCTCTTGAATGGCATTGCGCGACCCTCGTTATATAAATAGTTCGGCCTAGTATCAAGATTGGCAAACTGTGGATCAAACACTATTTGGAAACTTTCATAAACTTTTCTAATTATTGGTATTGAAAAATAGCTTACTGGAATTACTATTAATAGTGTAATAACTATTTGTTTGGTAGTTAGTTTTGGTAATTTAATATTTTTAAAGAAAGGCATATATTAATTTTTAAGTCTGGTTGGAATTGAATTGCAAGTTACATCATCCCAATATCTTGTATCACTTGGAACTCTGGGTACATATTCATTGCAAGCGTTATGTGATTTACTAAATCTATTTTTATATTCGTTGGCAAAACTTGAAACTGTTACTTTGTTTTCCCTTAAGTCTTTCCCTAATTTTATTCCTTCATAACTAGAAAATAAATCCATCCAACTTGAGCCATTTTCTGCTGGTTCTGGCAAGCTTCTATAGAATTGGGGAGGTAAATATGTATTCTTTTTGTAGGCCTCATGCATCATTAGCCACCATTCGTTAGTGGCAACAATTGGTATTGGTATATTTACCCCAATAAAAGGCAAAGTAGCAGTGTTTTGGCTATCTGCTGCATAGCCAAAATTTATTCCACCACCAGTAACATGCCAAGCAATATTAGCCACTTCCCCGCCATCGTCAAAGATATAGTTGTAGCCACCAGACCCTTCAAATTGTTCAATATGATATGCTTCTTCATATACTGTGCCTGCATTACAACCTTTTAAACTTACTATACAATTTTTCCCAGGTCTGTTAGCAAATACTGTTTCTAAATCATAGATAAACTTATCTTTGTTGTTTGTATTTTGCCAAGAAATTGCAATAAAGTTAGCACTTGCTGAATAAGCGTCTATTGTGTTTTTGCATTTTGTCTTCATCAAAGTTCTTTCGTTTAGAACAAACACTGCATTCAAGAAAAGTCTTTTTGGCTCGTCTGAAGTATACCAATTAGAGTTTTTCTTAGTTGTTAAAACAGATTGGAGATAGTTTAGGTCTTGGCAGGTAAGCACAGTTGTGAATTGTTGAGCATTAGCAGTTGCTATCCATATGGCTAATACTGTTTTAATATGAAACTCTATTTCAGTATCACACGATGCCTGACATTGTCTCTTGGTTAAATAATTATACAACCCATCATTAATTAAAATCTCGGCTTGGGATAGGTTTCTGTTGTACCTTGCCCACCTACTTCCCCCAGCCACATTGGTAACATTACCCGCTCTATCTGTAACAGCTATTGAAAATTCAATGTTTTGACTGCTAGTTATGTTGGATAAATTAATTAAAGCTGAATATTTGTTATCTATGTTATCGTTGTTTTCAAGCCCAAGGAAATATAATTGGTTGTTGTAATAGGCATAGAAAGATACGAAGGCTACACCAGTATTGTTTGTTCCTACATTGTCATTTGCAGTGGCTTCTACTTTAAATTGGCTTCCTGAAATTGTTTGGTAATTAAAGGACGGGCTGTATATTTGGCCTGTTGGAAAGTTTCTGTCTTTGTACTCCCACCTAAAAACCAACTTAGCTTCACCAGTAAATTCCTTATACCTTATTTGAATTAAATGATTCCCTGCAGTTAATTGTTTATCTACTCTGGTTTGGTTGCAGCAACTTAATTGA
>Ga0068872_10001864_pt1 | contig 16732 bp, 12 predicted proteins | sample NOAtaG_7_FD_66441 | JGI IMG/M metagenome (GOLD analysis project Ga0068872, IMG submission 66441) | Freshwater lake microbial communities from Lake Erie, under a cyanobacterial bloom - NOAA_Erie_Diel1S_2200h metaG | ecosystem: Environmental > Aquatic > Freshwater > Lake | place: USA: Ohio, Lake...
GCGTTTACCACCGGAGCCGTAGAAAGTTCTGACATCGCCAAAAAAATTGCTGAAGGCAAAGTCGGAGGATTATTCAACATCAAAGGAATTGCCAACGTAAAAGACATGCAGAAAATCGCTGTCGAAAAAAGTCGATTGAAAATTCCACTCTTTTTTGGAATGGATGTCATCCATGGCTACGAATCGGTATTCCCCATTCCAATAGGTCTTAGCTGCAGCTGGGACATGAATTTAATCGAACGGAGCGCCCGAATTGCTGCAACAGAAGCAAGTGCAGCAGGAATCAACCTAACTTTCTCACCAATGGTTGATGTCTCACGCGATGCCCGATGGGGCCGCGTCTCTGAAGGAAGCGGTGAAGATACCTACCTGGGATCAGAAATTGCAAAAGCTATGGTGCGCGGATATCAAGGTAATGACCTGGCAGCCAATAATACCATTATGTCCTGCGTGAAACACTTTGCGCTCTATGGAGCCGCCGAAGCTGGAAAAGATTACGCAACAGTCGATATGAGCCGTCACCGGATGTACAACGATTACCTCCCTCCCTACAAAGCAGCTATTGATGCTGGCGCAGGAAGCATCATGTCTTCGTTTAATGAAATCGATGGTATTCCGGCAACGGGCAATAAATGGCTGCTAACCGATTTACTCCGGAAAGAATGGGGGTTCAAAGGATTCGTCATGTCCGATTATACCAGCATCAGCGAAATGATTAACCACGGAATGGGAGATATAAATCAAGTGTCTGCCCTGGCCATGAACGCAGGCCTGGATATGGATATGGTAAGTGAGGGATTTTTAAATACACTTGTCCAATCTGTTAAAGAAGGAAAAGTTTCTGAAGAACGGATCAATGATGCCTGCCGGGGTATACTAAGGGCTAAATTTCAACTCGGACTATTCGATGATCCCTATCGGTATATCAGCGAAGAACGAGAAAAATCAGAGATTTTTACCGACGCTAATCGTCGCGAAGCAAGGAATACAGCTGCGCAAAGTTTTGTTCTGTTGAAAAATAAAAATCAACTACTCCCACTCAAGAAAACCGGCACTGTTGCGGTGATTGGCCCCCTTGCACATGCGAGAGAAAACATGACCGGAACCTGGAGCGTAGCCGCTCGATTCTCAGAATCCATTTCGGTGCTGGATGGTATTCAAAAAGCTGCAGGGGATAAAGCCAAAATAGTTTACGCAAAAGGCTCCAACCTGGATGCCGATTCTGCTATCGAAGCACGTAGTACCATGTTTGGAAAAGGACTACGACGCGACAAAAGAACGGCTGGAGAATTGCTCAATGAAGCCTTACGTGTAGCAGCTGAAGCCGACGTGATACTTGCTGCTTTAGGAGAAGGTGCCGAAATGACAGGTGAAGCAGCTAGCCGCACCAACTTGCATGTTCCCGAAACCCAACAAGAGTTGCTTAAAGCATTACTCAAGACAGGAAAACCTGTGGTATTAGTTTTATTTACGGGTAGACCGTTGGTTCTAACCTGGGAAGAAGCCAATGTGCCTGCCATCTTAAACGTCTGGTTCGGAGGAAGCGAAGCAGGCGACGCCATTGCAGACGTAGTATTTGGTGACGTTAACCCCTCCGGAAAACTCACCACGTCTTTTCCACAATCGGTTGGCCAAGTGCCGCTTTATTATGCCCAGAAAAACTCAGGTCGCCCATTAAACGGACCATGGTTCCAAAAATTTCAAATGAACTACATTGACGTCAGTAATGATCCGCTTTACCCATTTGGGTTTGGACTCAGTTATACAACTTTTGATTATGGAACCATGACATTAGATAAAACTAAAATGTCTTCAGGGGACTCCATAAGGGTAACCATTCCGGTAACCAATACAGGCTCAAGGGACGGAAGTGAAGTCGTTCAGTTGTACGTCAGAGATTTGGTAGGCTCTGTAACCAGGCCTGTAAAAGAATTAAAAGGGTTTAAAAAGATTTTCCTGAAAGCAGGCGAAAAACAAAACGTTAGCTTCACATTAACAACACAAGATTTATCCTTCTACAACTCGGAATTGAAATTCACTTCAGAGCCAGGTAAATTCCAGGTTATGGTAGGACCAAATTCCAGGGATGTCAAAATAAGTGAATTCGAACTGCTCTAAAACAAAAAAGGTGGATGAGAACTCATCCACCTTTTTTAATTAATTATTTAACCCGGAGCAACCAAACTGTCTTTAATTTTCCCCGCTCTCGGTTGTAGGTCACATAATCTTTAACCTCCTGCTCATCGGCAGAGTATAATAACCATAGATAATACATTCCGGTTGAAGCACGGTATCCAATTCTTCCCTGGGTAATACCGGAGTTCTTCAACTTATTCAATTCAATCTGGGCATTCCGGCGATAGCGAAAGACACCATTCACGGCATACACACCCGGAGTCATATTTTCTGAGTCAGGACCCAAATTAGCTTTTGCCTCCTTTACAGAATTGGACTCCAACTTAATCTCATCTACCGACTCTGTCTCAAGATTTTCGTTATTCGAACGAATGATGGGTTTAGGCAATGGTTCAGATTTAACGATTACTTCTGCTTGCTTTGACCCAGGAATAGGTACCTGTTTGACAATTTGATTTTGCTTAATCTCAATTTGGTTCTCCTGATTTTGAATTTTCGACTTCTTGACATAAGGAATAACATATCCAATATTGGTGGATATTCCATAAGTACTGGAGTAACCTAAGTCAATATTTACACTAGTATTTGGAATGGTGAACTGTACACCAAATTCTTTTCGAATATCCACTTTAGCAGTGTTAGATAGGAAACCATTTTTTATTACTCCTGTACCAGCATAAACAGAAAAGTTATTGTGTACTTGAACTATACCTCCAATAACATCACGAACCTTGGGGTTTACCGATAATTGCTCACTTGAAGCTCGTGGGAATTCAACTGTTGTAAAAACACCCACTCGATTAAATAACAGATTGTGTGCGCCTAAATTAAGTCGAGGTGTTGTCAGACCAGATGGATCGTTAAAAACTACACCAATGCCCGGATCAAAATATACCTGAGCACTACTGGTCTTCATCAGACCAAATACCAACCAAAGAAGTACCGCTGCTTTTACAATTTTATTCATAACCAAAGTTTATCCTAATTGAAGTGTCGAAAATACTGCATTTTTAATGGAGGTCATGCAAATGACCTTTTTTTGGATTGAGATTCCAGAATATCCACCAAGCAATTTCCCACATTTGGAATTCTTTCCTGGACTCATCCTTAACACTATTTAATAAGTTGACCTAAAGCAAAAGTTATTCATGTTTTATCTAAGAAAGCTCTTTTCAATGAAAACCCTGGATCTATGTAAATTTGCATACGCAAAACCCTTATAGAACTAAGGAGATTTAAAAAAAGCGAACCGCGACACTTTTTTCCATTCAATAACCTTTTGACCAAGCAAGCAAGTTTACAAAAATTGTTTTAGTTAAGCTTTAAAAACCTAATAAATAGAGATAAAAGTGGCCTTTTCAACACTAAAAAGAGCTTTTCTGGTTTTGTCTGGGCTCATCGCATACAACCCCGAATGCCTTGCGCAAACACAACCCTGTGATCTTATTTTGCGAAATGGTCTGATCATTGACGGTAGCGGCGCCCCCGCATATTCGGGCGACCTAGCCATTTCTGCCGACTCCATAATAGCTATCGGCGACTTGACAAACTTTACCGCAAAAAAGGAGATGGACATCTCCGGGCTAACCATTACCCCTGGCTTTATCAACATGCTTTCGTGGGCAGATGCCACACTGGCTAAAGATGGACGATCCATGAGTGATATTAAACAAGGCGTTACACTTGAAGTGTTTGGTGAGGGGTGGTCTGCTGGTCCAAAAAAATACAATCCAAAAGCCCGATGGAATACGCTTGGTGAATACCTGAGTTACACTGAAAAAAGAGGCGTATCCCCAAACATAGCATCGTTTGTGGGTGCTACAACCATACGCATGTATGTTTTGAATGCTGATAACCGAGCACCAAATGAAACCGAATTAGAAAAAATGAAAGACTTGGTGCAACAGGCTATGGAAGAAGGTGCTATGGGCCTTGGCTCATCACTGATTTATGCACCTGCTGACTTTGCCTCAACAGAAGAATTAACAGAGTTAGCTAAAGTTGCATCCAGCTACGGCGGACTTTACATTACCCATTTACGCTCTGAAAGCGATCGAATTCTAGAGGCTTTGAACGAAGCATTTACAATTGCAAAGGAGGCAAAAATCCCAATTGAAATTTATCACCTTAAAATTAATCACGAACGGAATTGGAATAAAATCGACCAGGTTTTAGCCAAAATCGACAGCGGTCGTGCAGCCGGTTTAAAAATTACAGCCAATATGTATCCTTACACCGCCAGCTCCACCGGCCTCACTGCCCGTTTACCAAACTGGGTTCAGGAGGGAGGAATGGCAGCTATGCGCAAGCGACTTAAAGATCCGAATGTCCGCGCCCGCGTATTGGACGAAATGGAAAAGGGAATACCAACAAAAAATTCCGATCCATCCGATGTGCTGGTCCTCTCGTTTCATCGGGACTCACTGAATAATCTTTATAAGAATAAACGTCTCGACGAGATCGCCCGGCTGCATGGCAAAAATGCAGATGAAACGGTAATTGACCTGGTGGTGGCCGATCGATCCTCCTACCCCATTCCAGCCATCTATTTTCTAATGTCAGAAGAAAATATGCAACGCATGCTGCAACTTCCCTTTGTGAGCCTCTGCTCCGATGCCTCCAGTATTTCAAATGAACCACACAACAGCACAGGACCAACTCATCCCCGCGTGTATGGAAGCTTCGCACGTTTTATTCATCAGTTTGTTCTGAAAGAAAAGTTAATGAGCCTTGAAGAAGGCATAAGGCGAATGACATCCTTACCGGCTGAAAATTTGAAAATCAACAGACGCGGTTTAATCAAACCAGGCTACTTCGCGGACCTGGCCATTTTTGACTCCACCAAATTCCGTGACGCAGCAACTTTTGAAGATTCCCACGTTTATGCAGAGGGTATGGTTCATGTATTTGTAAACGGAACCGCAGTGCTTTTGAACGGTGAACATACCGGAAAATTTCCAGGGCGCGCCATTCGTGGCCCTGGCTATAAAAAGAAATTTATCGCAACCCCTAAACCTAGTGTGAGTTCAGGAAAAAAATGAATATTCAGAAAAAACAATACGCTGTCCTTTTCGTATGCCTTGGAAATATTTGTCGTTCTCCGTTGGCTGAGGCCATCTTTCAAAAAAAGATCAGCGAAAATAATTTAACGCATGTATTCACCTGTGACTCCTGCGGAACAGGTGACTATCATATTGGTCAACAGCCTGACCCGCGCACTCAGGCAGTAGCAAAAAAGCATCATGTACCAATCAACCACCAATGCCGTCAATTACGCACGAGTGATTTCGAAGCATTTGACCGGATCATTGCCATGGATGAAAGTAACCGAAAAAATATCCTTTGGAAGGGAGGATCATCGATTCAGGAAAAAGTATGGCTAATGCGAGCTTTTGACCCAGAGGGCGGGGATGAAGTGCCTGATCCTTATCATGGTAACGAAAAAGACTTTGAGGAGGTCTATCAAATTCTTGACCGCGCCATCGATTCGCTAATTCGTGAACTTGTAAAGGATAAAGAAATTACCGCACCAAAATCTGAAGTGTAGATCGGGACGATTGCTCAAGTAATACACCGCTTTGCTTTCTATACTGATCGAAAATTTCCTGAGTGTAATTTTTCACTGTGATTAAGGTGAGACCAGTATTGTAAAAAACTTCAAAACTCCGACTCAGCCGTTCGATTAGTGGTTGAACACGATTTTCACGATAATCGATACAAAAAGAAAAAGAAATGGCGGAGTTTTGCATGACATTGATGCGCACACCACTGGAAGATACCATTCGAAAAATATCACTCAATTGATTTTCCGTAATGAAGGTGTAATCTGTTCCCTTACAAGAAATCAGGCATTGATTATCCTTAAAGACTACCAATGGAGGTAACTTTTCTACTCGGCATTCGTGAATGAGGGTTCCGGGCAGTTCAGGATCAACAAAACTTTTAACCAACAAGGGGATATTCTTGTTGGCCAGCGGTTTTATGGTTTTCGGGTGAATCACAGAAGCCCCGTAATAGGTCATTTCTGCAGCCTCGCGGTAAGGAAGCTCCGGAAAAACAACCGCATCCGTAATCCGCTTTGGATCAGCGTTCATTACACCTGGAACATCCTTCCAAATGGTAACGTTTGAGGCCTTGAGACAGGAAGCAAATATGGCTGCAGAATAGTCGGAGCCATCACGACCCAGCGTAGTTATTTTTCCTGTTACCGTACTTGCAATAAATCCCTGGGTAATGAAAATTCCCTTTTGACCAGCCAGCGCCTGAACAATATTAGATTCCGTTACAGGCCAATTTACATTCCCTTCTCGATGCCGCTCGTCAGTAACAATCAGGGACCGAGCATCAAGCCACCTGCAACCAGGAATGATTTGATCTAAATACTGATGAACCAGAACACTAGAAAGAATTTCGCCCTGACTTACAATTAAATCATACAAGGCATCTGGGCTTCCATCAAAATGGATGGCTTCACGAATAACTTGTACACATGCTTCAATTTTTTGCAGTGCGACTGTTGATTCTTTAATTAATTCAAGTGCAATTCCTTCGTGTTGTTGTGCCAACTGTCGAATAGAAACTTCTGGCACCTCACCATTTTGAATAGAGGCATAAATTTTCTCTAAGTGATTGGTTGTTTTTCCAATGGCCGAAACTACCACCACCAATTCAGGATCTGAATTGGCTTGAATAATCGAACCTACCCGTTCAAATCCCTTAGCATCACATAAAGATGCACCACCAAACTTATAGACCTTCATGGGGTCAGCTGATTATACTCAGTCTTTAGTCTCCTGTGCTGACGTCAACACTTCCGGAGCAAAATTTTTGAGAATTGTAAACCACTTAATTAACTTCTTGATGTCGGATTGATAAACGCGTTGTTCATCATAATCCGGCAACACCTTTTTCATAAAACCAGCAAGCACTGCTGGACCACCCTCCGGATCAACGGTTAAGGCACCATCAAACTTTTCGGAAATGGATTTTAGCACCTTACCAAGCGGCACGGTTCCCTCTTCGGAGGTTGTATAAATGGAGATCTCATCTAAAACGGAAACTTTTTGATTTGCCGGGGTAATCAGTTTGGATTTATGTTCATCAAGGGATTCCAGGATAAGTCCGGAACGAGTCGGTCCAAGGATGTGAAACAATCCGCCTTTTCCGGAAACAGATGCAATTTTTGATAGTTCCATAGGTAAAATTAGTGCGACAAACTTAGTTTAAAAATAAACGGAAGCGGTAATCGGTTTTAAAATTTAGGGCAATTGTGACTCAATACTATTCAGAATCTCTTCCCTACCCTGCCGAGACTCTGAAGAAGTTATGACTACTGGCGGCAATTCTTCCCAACTTTCCAAGAGGATCTTTTTATAAAGAGAGATGGCACTCTGTAGCTGAGTCTTGCCCAACTTATCGGCCTTGGTAAAGATGATGGTGAACGGGATCTGTGATACGCCAAGCCACTCCATAAACCGAAGATCTGCTTCCATTGGTTCATGTCGGCTATCAATTAACAAAAAGGTATTGATCAGATTAGGTCGTTCCATAAGGTACTCCCGAAGCATGCGATCAAATTTTTCTCTTGATTCCTTGGAGGTGCGTGCAAATCCGTATCCCGGAAGATCGACCAAGTACCATTGGTGGTTAATTAAAAAATGATTGATCAGTTTTGTTTTGCCGGGCGTGGAAGAAGTTTGAGCCAAACCTTTGGATGCCGTTAGCATATTTATCAAAGAAGACTTCCCCACATTAGATCTACCAATAAAGGCAAATTCCGGCTTTGCGTCATCAGGACACAGTGCAACGCTCGGGCTACTTTTGATGAAGGAAGCACTGGTAATAATCATATGCATTTGAATGCCTGCCCGGACGGCCGTGGAAGCTTGTTAAATGTTAATTTTCTGCATAAATTTAGCCTTTTAGAGTGCATAAAAGCCATTTTTAATTTGTAATCTGATTTTAATGATTTCGCATCTCAGGAAAGCATTCATTTACATCCTGCTTTCCGCTTCAGGATGGGCGCTTGGCCAGGAACAGGACAAACAGCAGGCTGCTGAAATGGTTACTTTGGCTAAGGAAATGCGCCGAGCTTCTATGGCCCTGGATGACATCCGGGACATTATGGTTCAGGCTGCCGAACTCGATACCACTAATCTCGATGCAAACTACGAAGCTGGCATCCTCCACCTGAATACCATTCAAAAAGAAAAAGCAGGAAAATTTCTACAACGGGTTTATCGACAATCCCCGGATTATCGATTTGACCTGGAGTATTACATTGGCTTGAGTTATCAATATGGCATTCAGTTCAAAAAAGCCATCGACTTTTACGACCGTTATAAAGCACGTTTTAAGGCCAATCCAAGATATCGCGGACGTCAACGGATGAGCCTTACGGAAACCGACCGCCGCATAGCAGAATGCAGAAATGGTATTGAATTAATTGCCTCTCCAAAAGAATACCGGATTGAGAATCTAGGACCTGAAATCAACTCTGAATGGAATGACTACGCGCCAGCGCTTAATCTTGAGGAAGACGTACTGATCTTTACCTCCAAGCGAAGCGATGGCAATCTGAACGAAAACGTTTCGCCTAGGGATAACCGTCCTTATGAGGATATTTTTTACGCCACTAAAAAAGAGGGAAACTGGAATAGAGCCGCGAATATTGGTAAGCCCGTTAATACACCTTTCAACGATTCAAATATTGCCTTATCCCCTGACGGAAAAACTTTATATACGTACCACGATGGTGACTTTTTTACCTCAGTATTGCGACCTGATGGCAAATGGGGTGAGCCTATAATGATGCCAGCACCAATCAATTCAGACTCACTTGAAAATAGCATTTCAGTAACCTCAGATGGCAATACCCTTTACTTCTCTTCTAAGCGTGAAGGTGGTTATGGTGGTTTTGATTTATACGCTGCAACAAAGGGTTCTGACGGTAAATGGGGTAACGTCCGGAATCTTGGACCAGCCATCAATACCGAGTACGACGAAGATGGCCCATTTATCGATTACACTGGGAAATTGCTTTATTTCAGTTCCATGGGAAAGAAAGGCATGGGTGGATTTGATATTTTTCGCTCAGGTTTACTTGATCCTAAGAAAAACGTTTGGTCTGAACCCGAGAATCTGGGGTACCCCATTAACACACCGGATGACGACATTTATTTTGTTGGAACCAAAGATTCCAAAAGAGGTTATTATGCGTCAGTACGTGAAGGGGGCTATGGTTACCTGGACATCTATAGAATTTCCATTCCTGAATTTGTTCCCAAAGAACCAGCCTTACTACCCTTAACGCTCGAGGTGACGGTTGAAGATGCAGAAACAGGCCAGCCAATATCCGGTAAAGCCACGTTACAAAATGCTTCTGATAACTCAATAGCCGCTGAGCCTGTCTCCAAAGATGGATTGCAAACATTTTTTATTCGTTCGCTCACACGTCAGGCTTATATACTTACCGTAACGGAAAGCGGATACGAGTCGAATACACAAAACATTACTCTGGATGGGGCATCAAAAAATGAAGTAAAGGTTAATCAGGTCGTAAAACTTAAAAAAGCCCCAATACCCATTAAACTACTAATTCGCGTAGTTGAGTCCTCCTCTAATAAAGCATTAGATGCAATCGTTACGCTAACCTCCCCCTCGAGTCAGCCAGTAGGCAATTCCGTTTACCGAGAAGGCTTTTATCAGTTTGATCTCAATGCCGATGGCAAAGAGTACCGCATTGCAGTAGAAAAAAGCGGCTACCTATTTGTGAATCAACCCGTGTACCTGGATATACGATCCAGCACCAATGGCATCATTGAAAAAGTCATCACACTGAGCAAACTACAACCTGGCTCAGTTGGGACCTTAAATAATATTTACTTTGATTTTGGATCATCAAAAATCAGAGAACAATCCATTCCGGAGCTCAAGCAACTAGAGAAAATTCTTCGCGAGAATCCGGAAATACATATGGAAATTGCAGGCCATACCGATAATGTGGGTTCAGCTGAATTCAATCAATACCTTTCCGAGATTCGAGCTAAGGCCATTAAAGACTTCCTCACAGTAAATGGTATTTCAGGGGAACGGATAACCACGGTTGGTTACGGAGAATCCAGGCCTCTTGTCAGCAATGATGATGAGCGTGAAGGCCGTCAACTAAACCGACGCGTAGAGTTTAGGATCATTAAATAACCTGACAGAGTTCGGAGCGTTCCCCTATTTTTGCGCTCATGGTTGTACCCTACAAAAATGCTCCAGAGAGCAAAAAGCAGCAAGTTGCCCGGATGTTCGATTCGATATCTGGCCGATACGATCAGTTGAATCACCTGCTGAGCTTAGGAATCGACCGAATCTGGCGCCGAAAAGCCATCCATTACCTCAAAAAACAGCAGCCAACAACCATCCTGGATGTGGCCACAGGCACTGCTGATTTCGCTATCGAAGCTGGGAAAATAAAGGATGCGGTTATTACCGGAGTCGATATTTCAGAAGGCATGTTGGAAGCTGGCAGGAAAAAAATTGCACGTCTTCGATTAGACAAACGAATTTTTTTACAAACTGGCGATTCAGAGAATTTGCCCTTTGACGACAATACTTTTGATGCTTCCATCGTTGCTTTTGGCGTGCGAAACTTTGAAGACCTAGATAAAGGATTAAGAGAAATTCATCGGGTAATCCGACCAGGTGGGCATTTCGTCATTCTTGAGATTTCAGAACCTCACAGGACCCCCTGGAAGCAGCTTTTTTCACTCTATTTTCACACGCTTTTGCCCCTTGCCGGAAGACTGATCTCCAGCGACAAACATGCGTACACCTATCTACCCGAATCAGTTGCAGCTTTTCCAAAAGGACCAGCATTTATTGAAAAGATGGAAAAGGCCGGATTCAGCCAGTGTCAGTGGAAACCTTTAACCCTGGGCATATGCGCCATGTACGTGGGGCAAAAATAATTTTGCTCCTTTTGCTGTTAATCCCAGGGAGTTCGTTGTTGGCACAACATTCGGGACATCAATTCATGTGGGCGCGCAGAAACAATCCGGAATACGATCGCAGAAAAATTACTTACGGATTTTCTATTGGGTTGCATACATCCGCTTACCAAATTAAATACTCGGATAAATATGTATCTCCACAACTCGACACACTGGTTTCGGTTGATCCCCCCTTTATACCCGGTTTTTCATTGGGTTTTTTGGTGAATTTTCGACTTCACGACATGCTGGATGTTCGGATCATGCCAAAGGCAGGGTTTTATACACACGAGCTGAACTACCGATACCTCACCTCCAAGGATCTTGATCCGCGAACAGAAGGTGTACAAAAATTTAAAACCCAAATTTTTGAGACCACCATGGTGGAGGTGCCCTTTCTCATTAAATATAAATCAATGCGAAGGGGAAATGTCAGAATGTATATGGTCGGCGGGATTACACCAGCGATCGAAGCATCTGGAAAAAGAGACATACAGTCCTCCACATCCAACTTTTCCATCAATAAGGGAAATCTAAGTATTGATGCGGGTATGGGATTCGATTTTTACTTCCCATTGTTTAAACTTTCTCAAGAAATTCGTTTTAGCCGGGGCATCGTAAACATTCTAGGTGACGAAGCCAGCTCCTTTAAAGAGCCCATTCTGCGCATGAATACCAATACGATCTCCGTATATTTTATCTTCCAATAAGAACTACTGTTTACAATGATGAAAACTGCATTAATAACCGGTGCAACCTCAGGTATAGGGGAAGCAACTGCTCGCGCGTTGGCAAAAAATGGTTTTCGACTAATTCTTTGTGGGAGAAGAAAAGATCGATTAACGAAGCTGCGTAATGAACTACAACCATTAACTGAGATTTGTACCCTTTCCTTTGATGTTCGGAATCAAGATGAGGTGAAAGCAAGCATTAACGATCTACCAGTAGACTGGAGCAAAATCGATGTGCTTATCAATAATGCCGGAAACGCCCACGGACTTGCCCCGATTCAGGGAGGCGATGTTGAAGACTGGGATGCAATGATTGATATCAATGTGAAAGGTCTATTATACGTTTCGCATGCCATAATTCCAGGAATGGTAAGTCGAGGAAGTGGCCACATCATTAATATCGGCTCTATTGCCGGAAAAGAAGTGTATCCACAAGGAAATGTGTATTGTGCCAGTAAATCTGCAGTTGACTCGATTACAAAGGGTATGCGTCTTGACCTATTGCCTCACCGAATTAAGGTAACCGGAATTCATCCGGGTTTGGTGGAGACGGAATTTTCTTTGGTTCGCTTTAAGGGCGATGAAGCACGTGCTAAAAAAACCTATGAAGGACTCACGCCTTTAAGTGGAGCCGATATCGCTGATTTAATACTCTTTATTTTAACCCGACCGGCGCACGTACAAATTGCAGACCTGGTAGTTTTTCCGGAAGCACAGGCTGCAGCTACCGCTGTCCGGCGCGAACAATAGATTATTTTTTAAATCCAAGAGCGCTCCCACCACAATAATTTCGGGAACCATTGAATGTGTACTGAATGTAATAAATGCCAGTGGCATTGCATTGCATGGTCAGTTGGTTAACAAATTTACCATTGATCAGGTTTGAGGCGATTTTGTTCCGGGCGCCATCAAAAAGGCTTACCACAATTCCATCGGTATCAGCACCTTCAGCACATAAATTAATCATATACTGAGTGCCTTTAGTGAACAGATAGGAGTATTCAATTTTTTCCTTCTGCCCACCTTGACCATCGATCTTATAACTTTTTAGAAAATTAAATCCATCAGCAAGCTTAGGTACGCAGGCCGAGGTATAGGCATCTGGATTGCATTGGGCATAAACACCAGTAGCGGCGAAGAAGAAAAATAGGATGACAATGAGGCGATTCATAGGAGCTGCTTGCGGGTTTAATTTAATATGTAGTTACGCAGTTCACCTGTGATGGTTCTGATATCTTCAACCTGTTGGCGGGTGATTTTAACCGTTGTTGTGCTGTTATCTTTAATTACCCCAACTCCATTAATAATTTCAACAGTAGACTCCTTAAAATTGCTGATGATCTCTACATCATCAAAGGCTGACTTTAGTTTCTTTAAGTGATTATGAAGATTCCCGATGTTTTTGTCTTGTTCAAAATATGGATAGAGAAGCATGAGGTGTGTCAGGATAATTTTCTGCTCTCCAATATGCTCCCTCAGTTCGTCATGCGAAGGGTCCAAAGAGTAGGCTTCCAACAAAACATACATAGCCTCCACCCAGCCTCCCGTCATCATCAGAACACTTACTTCAGAACGTTGCTTTTCCTGCAAGAATTGATTTACCGCATTAAAGTTCTGCATGGTAATCATCAACAAGGAATCCATGTTTTCGCGATTACCGGCCAGACGAGCAATGGTGGCCATATCAAAAAACTGTCCTATTCCGAGATCATTGGCCAATGTTTTGATTGGATTGATAAGACGTAATTCGTCTTTATTCATACCATAAAGACTGGTGTAATACAGGTCCGAACCATATGCTCCAATGGCCAAGGCACGTTTAAAAGTTGTGGTGTATTTAGGCAAGTTATCGGTAGAATTCAGGAGCTCTGGATTATACTCCATTCCGGAATTAATAAGAAGTGCAGAAACTTCAAGCGGACTGGGTATTTGTTGAAGCACTCTTTCAACAAATTCATCGTTTACGCCCGGAGGCAGGTTACCCAGTGAATCTTGGGATAAACTCTGTTCAAAGGCCTGATCTTTTTGTTCCTGGGAAGGTCCACAGGAAATAACGGCCAGCGCTACCAAAATCAAAAAATATCTCATGATGGATTGCTAAAAGTGTATCAAAATTACAGAAAGGATGGATTTAAACCAATCGGCCAATCACAACCTTTCTGCACTCCGACGACTCAAAAATTGTACCAATCGCTCAAGCCAGGAGAAATATAGTGCCAGGTATAGCAAACCGGTAAGTAACCAGATCACCAGGATATTGAAGGAAACAGTTGAAAATTCGAATCCTAGAAAAGTCTTTTTTGGCACGAAAAAGGCAGTGCGGTAATCCAACTTTCCGGATGGATCAGGCTCCTGAAAAATAGGATTCAATTGGTTATACAATTTACCATCCGATTCCAGCACAATATCTTTTGCCTTTAGATTTTTGACCAACTCTGCCAGACTTTCGTTGTAATACACGTTTTTCATTTTCACAGGATCTTCGCCATAGGCAGAATCAAGAAAAGTCATTTTCTTTTCTAGTAAGAGATCATTTTTTCTGTACACGCCAAGATAATGTGCTTCGAGTGCACCGAGGTAACTGGAGACCTTGTCGTATACTGCTCTTGAAAAGTTTGATGGCATGAAATCTTGCTCAGGATCGATACCAAAGGCAACCGGAGAAAAAGCCTCTGAACGAAGTGAGTTCTTTAGGACGCGAAGTGCTTCTTGTCCTTCTTGCGACCAGTCAGTGGAATTTAGTCCTTTAAATGCCAGGCGATTTTTCTCACGAAGTTCATCCACCAACCACGAGGACCGGTAATCTGCATCCGCCTTGGCTTTCTCATAGACATAATATGGAGACTGATACCGATTTTCGGTGAATTGATGAACAGCCATAGCTTCGTAGGCCCAACGCGATACCATCAAATCAGCAATTACTGGTACTTTTCCTTTGGCACGAACCATATCGTGCATCTTATCAAAACTAAACAACAATCCACTCAATACCATCTGCGGAATGAGGAGTAATGGAATCAGGATATAAACCGTCACTGCCGAATTGAATGCAGAGGAAATATTTAAACCCAATACATTGGCAAAACAGGAAGAGGAGAATAGAATCAACCAGAACGCTAAATTCATATCGCGAATTTCCAAAATGGAATTACCCACCAGAACAAAGAATAAGGTTTGAATAGCCGAAAGACTAAAAAGTAAACCAAGTTTAGAAATCAAGTAACTATTTCGACTCAAGTCGAGGAAGGATTCTCTTTTTAGGATGCGACGATCACGAATGATCTCTTCCGCGCTCACCGAGAGTCCCATAAACAAAGCCACAATTACAGCAATCAAAAAAAATGCAGGTATATTATCATTATACCGGAAGAGGTAATCTTGATTGTTATTGGTGTTGCTGTACTTTATAATAATAGCCAGGACAGCAGCCAACACAGGCGCCTCCAGTAAATTGATGAGAATGTACTGGATATTGGATAATCTGGCGCGTACATCACGGGTTAGAAAAATAAGCATCTGCTTAAATCTACCCGGAAGGTTAAGGGTTGTAGAAGGAGGTGTTTGTACTGTTTCGTGGTGCGATGGACTGAAATTTTCACGATAGAGTTCCTGCCATTGTGCAGGAGTAATCTTCCTTCGATTGGTCGGCTGACCGTATTCATCCAAAACCCGAGCTTCTAATAATGAAAAAATTTGTTCCGGATTCACATTTCCACACACTTCACATTGTGCGCGATTAAAATCGGCTTGACTGGAGGCCTGCTTAAACCAAGTGATGGCTTCCACGGGAGGGCCATAGTAGACCATAAATCCACCAGAATCCATGATGACAATTTTATCGAACATCTTGTAGATATCCGATGAGGGCTGGTGGATAACCGTAATGACCAATTTACCACGATTGGAAAGCTCTTTAAGTAAATCAATGACATTTTCAGAATCCCTTGAGGACAATCCAGAGGTTGGCTCATCCAAGAAGAGGACCGATGGTTCACGAATTAATTCAAGGGCTATGTTTAGTCGCTTTCGCTGTCCACCACTGATTGTTTTATCTAAAACACTTCCCACGCGAAGATCACGCCATGGCTCAAGTCCGAGATTTTGCAATACATGCATCACCATTCGGTGAATACGCGTCTCAGATAATCCATCAAAGCAGAGTCTAGCGTTGTAGTAAAGATTCTGGTAGACCGTCAATTCTTCGATGAGCATATCGTCCTGTGACACAAAACCTACAACGCCTTTAAGCTCCTGTGGTTTTGCATGTAGGTCGTATCCATTAATCTGGACTTTTCCAGAAGTTGGGCGTTCCAGACCGGCCAGTACATTTAATAAGGTTGTCTTACCCGCCCCACTGGCACCAAGGATTCCAATTAATTTTCCAGGACCTTCGGAAAGGTTAATTTCTCGTAATCCAACAATGCCATTTGGAAAGGCAAACTCTTTTATTTCAGCCTGAAAAGAAAGTTTTACGGTTTTTAACTCTTCGTTGAAATGAGCAACCAAATCTGAATAATAGTGAGCCTCGCCAAGTTGTGTTTTTACAGTACTCCCAGGACTGAATATGTAAACCCTCCGGGGTTGCATCGGCAGTCCATTGAAGACATGTTCTTCTGAGCCGACATACCGGGCAAAGAAAACTTCCTGACTTGGAATTTGAACGAAAGAGAGGTAACCCGAAAGTTGAGAAATAACTACTTTTTGTTGCGGCGGTGGCAAATAGGTGGATGGAGCAATTAAAAGAAAATTCGAATCGTCCAATACAGACGCTTGTTCCGACGTAATGAACTTTTCGATTAACTCGTATTCCTCAGGCGGAATGTTAAAGACATTGGCAACTGTGTGTATAATTTCCATCCGAAGTGGAGTCAGGTTTCTATCGGAAGA
>Ga0068872_10001867_pt1 | contig 16721 bp, 10 predicted proteins | sample NOAtaG_7_FD_66441 | JGI IMG/M metagenome (GOLD analysis project Ga0068872, IMG submission 66441) | Freshwater lake microbial communities from Lake Erie, under a cyanobacterial bloom - NOAA_Erie_Diel1S_2200h metaG | ecosystem: Environmental > Aquatic > Freshwater > Lake | place: USA: Ohio, Lake...
CCTATGGAGATGTTCGCCGCGGCGACCGTTACCGTCTGCGCCGGCACGACCCAGTGCAGCACCGGGATCGTAAACTCTGAGATGCTCCACTGCCCACCCCAGGGGATCACGGCAAAGGCAAGCAGAGCCGGGACGACGGCCAGGCCCGGGGCGACAAAGTGCATGACCTTGTCGGCACCTTTGGGCATGAAGTCTTCTTTGAGGAGCATCTTGATGCCGTCGGCGGCGGACTGGCCCAGGCCCAGCAGCCCGCGGATGCCCGGGTTTTTGCGTTTGTAGTCCTGCTTGCCCAGCAGGGCCAGCGCGGGCAGGCCCAGGTCAAGGCCCACGCGGTTGGGGCCGATGCGGTCCTGCATCCAGGCGGATATTTTGCGTTCCAGCCACAGGGCGATGCCAACGAAGCCGAGGATGATGTGCACCACAATCACCATGGTCGCGGCGTTGACGAGGAACTGCGCGGTTACGAAGTCGGGCTTGGGGATATCCATACGCTGCGAGGATAGCCGGGGGCGCGAAGGGTTGGTGGGGGGTTTGCGTGGGAGGTTTGCGTGGGGCGGGCGGGGGCCATACGGTTCGCCCTCCTCGGCTGCGATGCGAACCTCATGCTGAACGTTGATGATGTGAACAAGTCTTACACCGCCGGCGGGCGGGTGGTCCAGGCCCTGCGCGGGGCGTCGATGTCGATCGACGGGCCGGGGTTTTATGCGATTATGGGCGCCAGCGGCTCGGGCAAAACCACGCTGCTGCACCTGCTCGGGGCGATGGACAAGCCCGACGGCGGGACGATCACCATCGGCGGCGAGCGGATCGACCAGCTCAGCGAGCGTGCCCTGACGGACTTTCGCCGGCGGCGGGTCGGGATCGTCTTCCAGGCCTTCAACCTGCTGCCGACGCTCACGGCGCTAGAGAACGCCGAGCTCCCTGGGCTGCTGGGCGGGGACGACCCGGCGGTCATCCGGGCTCGCGCGATGGAACTGCTCGAAAGCCTCGGCGTCAGCCACAGGGCCAGCCACCGGCCCGATTCACTCTCGGGCGGCGAGCAGCAACGCGTGGCGATCGCGCGGGCGCTGCTCTACCGCCCCGCGCTGGTGCTTGCCGACGAGCCGACGGGGGCCTTGGACAGCAAGAACGCCGAGGCCCTCTGGTCGCTGCTCGGGCGCGTCGCCCGCGAGCAGCAGACGACGGTGGTGATGGTTACCCACGAGCCAGCCGCGGCGGCACACTGCCGGCGTGTCTTTGTGCTCTTAGACGGGGCGATCACCGGTTCCTTTGACGTTCCGGAGCAACACGATGACGGCGCAAAGGGGAATGCCTCCCTGGTGGCGGCTCGCTATCAGCAACTTATTGGCTAGGCGCGGGCGCACGGCGCTGCTCGTCGGGTGTGTGGCATTATGTGCCGCACTGGTGGTGGCGATCCGATGCAGCATCGCCTCGCTCAACGAGGGGCTGAACCAGCGCGTCCTCGCTGCGGTCGGCGCGGCGGACGTGCGGATCGTCAACCCGGCGAAGGTCGGCTTTGACCTCGAGGTCGTGCGTGCGGCGCGCGCCTGGCCCGAGGCCAAGCTCGTCGCACCAAGGCTGATCGATGGCCTGGCCCTCTCGCTGGGCAAAGAGGGCGGCCCGGCGCGGAGCATCCGTGTGATCGCCTATGGCGTTGACCCCGTTGCCGAGGAAGCCCTGCGACCGTTGAAACTCTCGGCGGGGCGGTGGCTCATGGCGGGCATCCCGGCCGAGGGTGCGCCGGGTGAGGTTGTGCTCGACCAGCGCGTGGCCGAGCAGCTGCACGCCAGCGTCGGCGATGTGCTTGAGGTGCAGCGGTTCGGCTCGCCGGTACGGCTGGTTGTCGTCGGCATCGCGCAGCCCCCGGCGCTGTCGGGGTTGTTCAAGAACATCCTGCCGGTCTATGGTGATATCGCCGTCATCGGCGCGGCGGTCGACCGCCCCGGTGAGGTCAACGAGGTAGACGTATTGCTCGCTCCCGGCCAGAGCGCCGAGCAGGTCGTCTCAGACCGCCGGGCCGCCCTGCCCAAGGGGCTGCTCTTGCAGCCGACGGAGAAGATCACCTCAGGCTTCTACGCCAGCCAGCGCGGCGGAGAATCAGCGCTGACGCTCGCCTCGATCCTGGCCTTCCTGGCCAGCGCGTTCATCATCACAACGGGTATGACCTCGGCGGTCGGTGAACGCCTGCGCGAGCTGGCCATCCTGCGTGCCGTCGGGGCCACGCGCGGGCAGCTGGCCGCCGGTGAACTGCTCACTGGCGCGATCGTCGGGCTGCTGGGCGCGTGCATCGGCGTGCCGGCGGGGATCATCGGCTCGTGGGTGCTCGTCAAGATGTTCCCCGAGCAGTTGCCAGCGGGGTTTGTGCTCTCACTGAGCGGGGTTGCCGCGGGTGTGGTCGGGTCGGTGCTGGCGGGGATGGGTGGTGCGGGGTATGCCGCGTGGGCGGCGTCGCGCGTCAGCCCGATGGCGGGGCTGGCCTCGCGTGCGCGCCCTGTGCGCGGGCGGACGATTGTGATCTGCCTGCTCGCCGGCGCCTCGCTGGTGATGGTGCAGGCGTTGATCGTGCTGCACCGCCCCAGCGACCCGAGCGGGTTCTTCTGGCTCTACGCACCGATCGGTGTGCCCTCGCTGTTGACGGGTTATTTTTTGCTCTCGATCCCCGTTACATTCACGGCCACGTGGTTGCTCGGCGGCGTGGTGGCGCGGGTGCTGGGGGTGCCGGGGGTGCTCCTGACGCGCGGGCTGATGCGCACGCCGGTGCGATCGGGGTTGACCGCCGGGTCGATGATGCTCGGCCTTGCGCTGATGGTCTCGATCTGGACCAACGGGCGGGGGATCTTGGACAGGTGGTTTGAGGGTGTGCAGTTCCCCGACGCGTTTGTTACCGGGCTGAACCTCAAGCCCGACCTGGCCGAGCGGGTCCGTCAGGTGCCGGGCGTGCAAGGGGCGACGGCCATCACGCTGCTCAACGTCGGCACCGACGCTTTTGGGATCGAGGGGTTGACCAAGTACCGCACCACCTTCCTGGCCTTTGAGCCCGAGCCCTTCTTTGCGATGACCAAGCTGCAGTGGTTGCAGGGGGACGTAGCAACAGCCTCGGCGGCCCTCGAAGCGGGCGGCGCGGTGCTTGTCGCACGCGAGTTTATGGTTACGCGCGGGATGGGCCTGGGCGACAAAATCACGCTGACGCACAACGGCGTCGGGCACGACTTTACAATCGTCGGCGTCGTAACCAGCCCGGGCCTGGACATCGCCAGCAAGTTCTTTGATATCGGTGAGAACTACGTCGACCAGGCCGTCAACTCCGTCTTCGGAACGCGCGCAGACCTGCGCAGCCGGTTCGGCAGCGAGGCGATCAATCTCGTGCAGATCGCCTTCACACCCGGCGGGAACGCCGAGGAGACCATGCGGGCCATCCGCAACCTGCCCGGCACGGGCATCCTCGCCGGTGGCACGGCCGTGGCGATGAAGGCGGAGATCCGCGGGACCATCCAGGGCGCGCTGCGCGTCTTTGCACTCGTGGCCGTCGGCGCGATGCTCGTTGCCTGCCTTGGCGTTGCCAACGTCATCATCGCCTCGGTGCGGGGGCGTTCCTTTGAGTTTGGCGTCATCCGCGCCAGCGGCGGCTCACGAGGGATGCTCGCCAGACTGATCCTCGGCGAGGGGCTCCTCATTGCCCTCGCCGCCGCCATCCTGGGCACCGCACTGGGCCTGCAAGGGGCCTGGGGGGGGCAGAACGTAACCGCCTCGTCGATCGGCATCGAACTACCGATCCGGCCACCATGGGACGCCATCGGGTGGTCGGTGCTGACGGTAACGGCAATCACGCTGCTGGCGGCAATGCCCGCCGCACTCGGGCTGCTCAGGCGGCAACCCAGGGAGTTGCTCGCGGCCATGCGCGGGTGAGGTGGCTTAGGGGCTAGCCGACCGGCCCGTAGGTCCGGGGTATCCATCCAAGGCGCTCGTGATCGCTTCGATCGCCTCCGGCAAGGGCAGGTGCAGCTTGATCCCCGCAGCGCGGGCGTGCCCGCCGCCGCCGAGTTTGTTGGCGATGGCCGCGACATCGATCGCCTCTGGCCCGGGCTTGCTGCGCAGTGAGACTTTCACCAGCGGGGTGCCGTCGGGCTGCGCGGGCATCTCGGTGAGCGTGGCAACAACCTGCACGCCCTGCACCGCCAGCACAGGCTCGGCAAAGCCCCCAGTATCCTCGCCTATGGCCCCGAGCGCTCGCATGTCAGCATCGCGCAGGGCCATCACGCCCACGCGACCGCCGTGCTCGTACGTCAGCGATGCAAGGGCCAGTCCCAAGAGCCTCGGGCGGAGGGGTGCTTGCTGCTGCTCGACGGCCTGGTAGATCGCCGGGTGATCGACGCCCCCATTGACCAGCCGAGCGGCCAGCTCGAAGGTGTCCGCAGTCGTGTTGCTGAAGCGGAACCAACCCGTGTCCGTCGCCAGCCCGAGATACATCGGCGTGCCAATATCAATCGGTAGCGCAGCCCGCCCCGGCACGCCGAGCAGTTCATCGACGACCGGCGCGAGCGCCTCGGTGCAACTGGCCGAGGCGGGTGTAACCAGCCGGAGGTGGGCGACATCACCCTGCCCGTGCAGGTGGTGGTCGATGACGACAGCCCGGCCGGTGCGGGGTTTGAGCCACGCATCCAGTGGCTTGAGCTGCGACCACGCGCCGGTATCAACGATCACGATCCCGCTGGGGTCAAAGTCGGGGATGCTCGGGCTATCACCGCCAAGCTTGCACACGGCAGAAGAGCCGGCAAAGAACCCGAGCCACGCCGGGAAAGGCCCGACGAACCACGCCTGAGCATCGATGCCGATGTGCTCGGCTACGCGCAGCACCGTCAACGCTGAGCCGAGCGCGTCCCCGTCGGGCTTGGCGTGCGTGAGGATGACCAGCGAGGTCTGAGCCTTCATAAACGCGGCGATTGCTTGCGGGGTGGCGTTGGATGTGTAGTCGCTCATGGTCTTGGTCCGCAGGTGGGCGTTGGTGATGGTGCCAGAAGGCTCGCCGAGCGCTGGGCACGCTGGATATCGCGCCCGAGCTGCTCGCGCAGGCCGGCAACAGTGCTAAACCGCATCGTGTCGCGCAGGTACGAGAGGAACTGGATCGACACCCCCCACCCATACTCCTCCAGGCCCTCGATAGCCCGCCAAGGTTGGTCTGGCTGAGTGGGGCTCGCGCCGATCAGGTGCGCCTCGATCGTTGCGGGCCGGTCAAACGTCGGGCGCGGCCCGACGTTCACCGCGGCCACAAAGACGCGGGCATCGTCAAGCCTCGCAAGCGCGGCATATACACCCGGCGCCGGCGGCGCAAGCTCCGTGCGCACGTTCGCCGTCGGCACGCCGATGGTCCGACCGCGCCGGTCGCCCGGGACGACTGTGCCGGGCAACTCATACCACCGGCCCAAGACACCCGCGGCATCAAAGACGCGCCCGTGGCCCAGCAGCCAGCGGATCGTGTCGCTCCGGCACGCGACGATCTGCTGGTCGCTCAGCGCCACACCCATGTGCTCGATAACCTGGGCACTAAAGCCGAGCTTTGCACCAAGGTGCGCCAGCAACGCGTTGTCCCCCGCGCGGGCCTTGCCAAAGCGAAAGTCTGGCCCCTCCACCCACGCCCGCACCTGGCCCAGACCCCCATACCCGGCTATCACGCGATCAACAAACGCCTCGGGCGACAGGGCCAGCACGCCACCGGCCGGGTCAATACGCTCGACCAGGTCAGCCCCGGCCTCGTGCAGCCACACCCGGCGTTGCGCAAACGTGCTCAGCCGAGCGGGGGCGGCCTCGGGGCGCAGCACCGTCAATGGGTGCGGGTCCAGGACCAACGCCAGCACCCGCCCCTGCATTGCCGAGGCGATCTCGCGTGCGCGTGCAACCAGCGCCGCGTGCCCGCGGTGCACGCCGTCAAAGGTGCCAACCGTGATGACAAGGGCCTGGGTGATAACCCCGAACGCTAGCGGGGCTGACTTGCCCACGCCGAGCCAGCGCACCTCTACAGTGCCCAGGCATGATCGGGCACGCGACCGGTTGGCCCTCAGCACCACCGGCAAGGGGCATGGCGCATGGGTTGGTTAGGCAAAAAGTCATCCGCATCGAGCACAACTTTCGCCCCAGCACCCGTTGCGGGCGCGCCCGCCGCGCTTGCGGGTCAGGGCAGCCAAGAGCGCGTCGTGCAACTGGGCACTGAGCTGCTGACGCTCGCCCGCAGGCACAAGAGCGGCCTGCTCTCCTCGGCGTTCTACTCCGACGCGCTGATGAACTGGAGCATGAAGGACCCGCTGTTCAAGGTCCAGATGTTCCGCTTCGTCGACTGTTTCCCCGTGCTCAAGGATGCCGAGGATATCTACGACCACCTGCAAGACTACCTCACCCAGCCGGGCGTTACGGTCCCCGCGCCGATCGCCGCGGCACTCTCAGCAGGCAAACTCGCCAAGGGCCTGGCCGTGGGCACCATCCGCAAGCAGATCGAATCCATGGCCGGCAAGTTCATCGCCGGCACCGACGCGGCCAGCGCACTGCCCAACCTGCGTGCCCTCTGGGACGACGGCATCGCCTTCAGCGTCGACCTCCTCGGCGAGGCGTGCCTCAGCGACGCCGAGGCCGATGCTTACCAGGCCAAGTACCTCGACCTGATCAACAACCTCCCCGCCCAGGTCGCCGGGTGGAAGCCCAACCCGCGCCTCGAGAGCGACCACCTCGGCCCCGTGCCACGCACCAACGTGAGCGTCAAGGTCAGCGCGCTCAGCGCCCGCTGCGACGCGATCGACACCGAAGGCTCGATCAAGGACCTGATGAAGCGCCTGGTGCCGATCCTGCACGCCGCGCACGCCAAAGGGGTCTTCATCAACTTTGACATGGAGCAGTATGCCCTCAAGGACCTCACGCTCGAACTCTTCGAGCGTTGCTGCACGCAGGTGCCCTTTGAGGGTGGGCTGGCAATGCAGGCATACCTCCAGAGCGGGGCTGACGATGCGCTGCGGATTTGCCGGTGGGCCAAGCAGACCGGGCGGGTGGTAACCGTGCGCCTGGTCAAGGGTGCCTACTGGGACTACGAGACCATCAACGCCGAGCAGCGCGGCTGGCCCACGCCCGTCTGGCCAACAAAGAAACAAACCGACGCCTGCTTCGAGCGCATGGCCGGCATCCTCCTAGACCACACCCCGCGCGCACCCGGCCAAGGTGGCGTCAAACTCGCACTCGGCAGCCACAACGCCCGCTCGATCGCCTCGGCCCTAGCCGGGTGCGAGGCGCGCTCGCTGCCACGCAACACCCTCGAACTGCAGATGCTCCACGGCATGGCCGACCAGCTCAAGCACGCCGCGGCTGAGATGGGCCTGCGCGTCCGCGAGTACGTCCCCGTCGGGCAGATGATCCCCGGGATGGCCTACCTCGTCCGCCGGCTGCTGGAGAACACCAGCAACGAGAGCTGGCTCAAGGCCGGGTTCCTTGACAACGCCGACCCCGCGCAACTGCTCGCCAGCCCGCACGAGCACGCCTTCCCCACACCGGGCCCAGCAACGGGCGACGCCAACACCATCAAAACCGCCGAGCCCTCGGCCAGCAACCTCGCCCGCGCCCCCGAACGGCACATGCTCACGCCAGGCGTAAACGTGCCGGGGTTGACGCTCCGCCCGTTCTACAACGAACCATTCCGCGACTTTGCACAGCAAGCAACGCGTGAGGCCTTCGCCCGCGCCGTTGCCGACGCGCGCGTGCCCGCCGTGGCCAACGACAACACCCCCGCCGACGCGAAACGGATGATCGACGCCGCCGCCGAAGCCTTTGAGCCTTGGCGGCAACGGCCGATCCAAGAGCGTGCCCAGGTGCTCATCCGTGCCGCCTCGGCCATGCGCGCACGCCGCGATGAACTCAGCGCGATCATGCTCAAAGAAGCCGGCAAAACCTGGCGCGAGGCCGACGCCGACACCTGCGAGGCGATCGACTTTTGCGAGTACTACGCCCGCCTAGCCGTGCCGATGTTCCTCCCACAACGCATCGGCCGGTTCGTCGGCGAGCTCGACGAGCAGCTCCACGAGCCGCGCGGCGTCGCCGTCGTGATTTCACCCTGGAACTTCCCCCTGGCCATCTGCTGCGGCATGACCGTCGCCGCGCTCGTTACGGGCAACACCGTCGTCGTCAAGCCCGCCGAGCAAACGCCCGGCATCGCCAAGGTGATGGCCGACATCCTCCAACAGTCCATCGGCGCAGACGCCACACGCATCCTCCAACTCTGCCCCGGCCCCGGCGAAACCACCGGCGCGGCATTGGTGCGCGACCCACGCACCACCCTCATCGCCTTCACCGGCTCGCGCGACGTCGGCCTAGACATCTTGAACGCCTCGGCACCGACTCTGGGTAGATCGGCTCTCCGAGCCGATCCGGATCGGCTCGCAGAGCCGATCTACCCATCGCACGTCAAGCACGTCGTCTGCGAGATGGGGGGCAAGAACGCCATGATCCTCGACACCAGCGCCGACCTCGACGAGGCTGTGCTCGCCGCCAGGCACTCGGCCTTCGCCTTCCAAGGCCAGAAGTGCTCGGCACTCTCGCGCCTCATCGTCGTTGACCCCGCCGGGCCAAACGGCCCAGCCATCACCCACGTCCGCCAACGCCTCGTCGAGGCGACCAACGCCCTGACCATCGGCGACCCCGCCCACCCCGGCACCGACGTCGGCCCCGTCATCGACGCCGACGCCGCCGCCAAAATCAACGGGTTTATTCAACGCGCCAAGGCCGACGGCCTGCCGAACCACCAACTGACCCTGCCGGCAAACGTCGCCGCCGCCAGCCGTGCGTACGTCCCCCCGGCGATCTTCTGGAACGTCCCGCAAACGCACGAACTGGCACGCGAAGAAATCTTCGGCCCCGTCCTGGCCATCCTCCACGCGCACACCTTCGACGACGCCCTCCGCATCGCCAACGCCCTGCCCTACAAACTCACCGGCGGCGTCTACACCCGCAAGCCCGCCCACCTCGAACTCGCCAAACGCGCCTTCCGCGTCGGAAACCTCTACATCAACCGAGGCATCACCGGCGCGCTCGTCGCCCGCCAACCCTTCGGCGGCTTCGGAATGTCCGGCGTCGGCAGCAAAGCGGGCGGCGACAACTACCTCCACCACTTCGTCGTCCCACGCGCCATCTGCGAAAACACCATGCGCCGCGGCTTCGCGCCGGAACTTTGACAGGCTCCGCTGACTCCGGCAGTGGGTTCATGCCGCATAAGAACCCCTCCCCCGAGGGGAGGGGCAGGGGTGGGGTTGTCTCTCGGTTATACAGGCTTCCAGCCTGCACGGCAAACAGATTACACCACAGAGGCACGGAGGCACAGAGAAGAGAGATGCAGGGGTTGTGATGGAAAGACATGCATTAAGCATTGTCTTTCTCGGTGCCTCTGTGCCTCTGTGGTGAATTGTCTTTCCGCGCGGGCTGCAAGCCCGCACCACCCACACCTATCCCCCCACTCCAACACCAGCAAACAACCCCGCCACGCTCACCCCGGCCATCTTCGCCTCATGCTCCAGCAGCCACCGCTTGCGGGCAACCCCGCCGCTATAGCCCGTCATCGAGCCGTCCGAACCGATCACGCGGTGGCAAGGGGTGATCAGGCTCAGGAAGTTCTCCCCATTCGCCCTCGCCACGGCACGCACCCCCAGCGGCTTGCCAACCGCCCGCGCCTGCTCGGCGTAACTCCGCGTCCGCCCGCTCGGGATCCGCCGAAGTTCACCCCACACCGCACGCTGAAACGCCGAGCCCCCCGGCGTCCCACCAGGCCCGATCGGAGCCAGCACAATCCCCCCCACCTTTGCCTCAAGGCCGGCCTGGTGCGAGGTTGTCGTGATCGCCGAGGGTTTGCCCGCAAAGTACAGCCCAAGTTCCCGCTCGACGGCATCCAACTGTGCGTGCTCCCCCGGCACGACCGCGCACGCGAGCACACGCCGGATCGTCACGATCTGCCGAGGAAGCCCCCGGCGGTCAACAAAGTCCAGCACCCGCAACCCGGCATCATCGGCCAGGGCGAGCATCGCGCCGATCGGGGTGTCGATCCACCTCGCAAAGATCACCGGCATCACACCGCCGAGGCGGGCAGTACCCTCGCTGTTGCCAAAGATACTGGCGAAGGCATCGCGGTAGCCCGATGGGGAGGCAAAGCCGGTGGTGGAGAGGACTTCGGCCATCGGTTATCTATTCTTCAATCCTGGGTAAAGCCCTTGGTGCCTGAACGCCGGGCAGATCGTTGTCGCCCAACACGCCGAGATCGATGAGGCGTCTCTTGAGGATCGCAAGGCTCCGCACAGGCCTAGACCATGCCGCGTTAGGCGGATTGGACGGGTTGAGCTTTGCCACATATGTCAGAAAAGATTTCCTGACTTTCTTCGGTGGAACCCCAGCGGCCAACAGGCGCTCGCAGACGACCAGACGCATTTCATCACCCCGGCCGTACCCGTATGCCCTGGACCCCTCGACCTCGTTCTCGAGCACGTCAATGAGCGTTGCACGATCCGCGATCGTCATCTGGGCTCGCCAAATCTCCCGGCTTAGAAATGGCAACAACCCCGCACAGGGTACTTGTCCGCAGGCGCCGCCGTTCTGCTCGATGTCCTGCTTCATCGACAACAGGATGGGGAGGAGATTAGTGTCATTACGACTGTTCAAGCGAGGTATAGTGTGCACCAGGATGGTTCGGTCTGCTGACCACCGCTTGAGCACCTCATCCCGCATCATCTCTTCGAGGCCGTCATCATCACGCCCGAGTAACTTCTTATCAAAGCCGGTAAAGTTTGTGCTGACGAGAAACATCCTCGCAAACTCCTGACGCTCGGCTGGCTCCCAGCCATCCCAGTTGTTGACCTCTGTGCAAAAGTCCACAGTTTGGCGATAGATACCCTGCTGACACGCTTCAACCATCTCGTCTTTTACCATCTGGCGCTCATGCGGCTCGAGTTTTCCAAGGCCAGCACGCACCCGGTCTCTGACTAACATATAACGGATCAGCGACATCCGCATAGATTTTCCACCCCACGCGTCGGGGAAGCCCGCCGCGTACACTAATGCAAATCTATTAAAGATCGGGTCCTGCCGCTGGCGTGCCGCAACGGATGCTGGAGGCTGCGTTTTACCAGGAAGGGGCCAACTCTCCCACCCATCGCTGATCATGGGAGCCACTGATGCCCTGGCTTCGGTATCAGTCAGGGTGTTCGCCGTGCAGGCTGCCGCAAAGACCTCCCAAGCCTCGTCGTCGTTCTTGGCCGCGCGGTACTCCTGGAGTTTCTCCTTGGCATACATCTCAGCCGGGGTCATCGGGGTTTGCGCCGGGGCCGGGGCCGGCGTGCTCTGAACTGTTTCCCGATCGCCACAGCCGGCGAGTGCAACAACCACCGCGCACGAGCCGAGCCAGGCGAGCAGATTGAAACCAGCGTAGTTTTTCACGACGACCCCTTTCCCCGTGCGTGGCAAGCACGGGTCTTGCCGGGGCAATGGTACGGGCCCCAACCGGCAGGAGAGGAGCAGGCACGATTGTGCCTGGTGGGGCCAAAAAAGACAAGGCCCGATGCTTGCGCACCGGGCCTTGCCGTTATCAGTAGAGCAGTTGGGTCGCTTGACCGGCACTTGCGTGCCGGGTATCTGAAGTCCCGACGGGCGGTCTTCAGACGAGATTATGCTGACGAACCAGTATCAGATCGCTCTGATGGTCTGGTCTAAGGAATCCCTTAGAAAGGAGGTGATCCAGCCGCAGGTTCTCCTACGGCTACCTTGTTACGACTTACTCCCAGTCATCGATCTTGCCGTAGACGCCACTGAATCGTGGCGGCTTTGGGCGCTACCGACTTCCATGAGTTGACGGGCGGTGTGTACAAGGCTCAGGAACACATTCACCGGGGCGTAGCTGATCCCCGATTACTAGCGATTCCAGCTTCATGCAGGCGGGTTGCAGCCTGCAATCCGAACTGAGGTGCGTTTTTTGCGATTTGCTCCGCCTCGCGGCCTTGCTTCGCTTTGTGCGCACCATTGTAGCACGTGTGCAACCCTGGATGTAAGGGCCATGAGGACTTGACGTCATCCCCGCCTTCCTCCGGTTTGACACCGGCAGTCTCGCTAGAGTCCTCGCCATTACGCGTTAGCAACTAGCGACAGGGGTTGCGCTCGTTAAGGGACTTAACCCGACGCTTCACAGCACGAGCTGACGACAGCCATGCAGCACCTGTTCATGTTGTACCCTTGCGGGCCTCACAAATGTTTCCACCTGCTAATCCATGTATGTCAAACCCAGGTAAGGTTCTGCGCGTTGCTTCGAATTAAGCCACATGCTCCACCGCTTGTGTGAGCCCCCGTCAATTTCTTTGAGTTTTAGCCTTGCGACCGTACTCCCCAGGCGGTACACTTATCAATTTCTCTACAGTCCGAACGGCGTCAGAGCCGCTCCGACTCAGTGTACATCGTTTAGGGCGTGGACTACCAGGGTATCTAATCCTGTTTGCTCCCCACGCTTTCGTGCCTCAGCGTCAGGAAAGGCCCAGCGGGCTGTCTTCACCTTCGGCATTCCGGTTGATATCTACGCATTCCACCGCTCCACCAACCGTTCTGCCCGCCTCTACCTTCCTCAAGACCGCCAGTTTGCCGTGCGGTTCTGCGGTTAAGCCGCAGGCTTTCACACGACACTTAACGGTCCGCCTACGCACCCTTTAAGCCCAGTAATTCCGACTAACGCTCGGGGCCTCTGTATTACCGCGACTGCTGGCACAGAGTTAGTCGCCCCTTCCTTTGGAAATGATCAGTGTTTCTATTTCCTGACAGTGGTTTACACGGCAAAGCCGCTTCATCCCACACGCGGCGTCGCTCCGTCAGGCTTTCGCCCATTGCGGAAGATTCGTCGCTGCAGCCTCCCGTAGGAGTCCGAACAGTGTCTCAGTTTCGATGTGGCAGGCCGTGCTCTCACACCTGCTACCCGTCTATGGCTTGGTGGGCCATTACCCCACCAACTACCTGATAGGACGATCGCCGATCCCAAGGCAGCAAGCCTTTGGTCCGTAGACATCATGCGGTATTATGCCGGGTTTCCCCTGCCTATCCCGCACCTCGGGGTACGTTCGATCGCATTACTCACCCTTGCGCCACTAGCCCTTGCGGGCCCGTTCGACTTGCATGCTTTAGCCACGCCGCCAGCGTTCAGTCTGAGCCAGAATCAAACTCTTCAGTTGTTTTTCGTTGCACTACAGGCAAAAGCCCATAGAAAGCTGCGAAACGAGAGCATGACCTGTGAACAGTCATTCTTCATGAACTGCCGGTCTTTCCTGCAACACCACGGTTTAACCCGAAATGCCACAGGCACCGCCCTCGGCTAGAAGGCGGTCTTTTTTGCTGAACTCAAGATACTAAAAAGGGTTACTTTCTAAATATCGTCACGAGTTGCGTCCAGCTGCCTGCCTGTGAAAGCAGACACCTTGGATTCGACTTCGGCTGGCCTCGGTTAGAGACCCGGGCGTGACCCCGTTGCCGAGCCGCACAACCTCGCGGACGACCCAACTGCTCACTTTTCAAACATCAGACCCGCGTTACGCAGGCCCCCGCACATTGTTCGACCCGCGTCGATACTTTTGTGCGTGGGAGGGGATCATACCCCATCCCCCAACCACGTCAAGCCCACGCCACAAACTTGACCACAAAAATCTTCCCGTTTTCACCCCCGCGCAACCTTCTGACCATCCGCCCCACTACCAAATCCTAACAAAATACAATCAAACTCCATCAAGCCCCTTCTCAACCCCACCCCGGCGCTCCTCAGTAACCGCCACCACCCCCAAAACCACCTGCAACTGCCCCACCCCTGCCGACTTCGCCCACACCCGCAGCGCCCGGCAGGCTTCCCGCAGCGTCGCGCCCGTCGTCGTTACATCATCCACCAGCACCACCGTCGCCCCCGCGCGCAGGCGACGCTCCACGCCCGGCCTGCACATCCGCACCCACCACGCCGAAGCCCTCGACACCGACATCGTCCCACGCACACTCACCTGCCGCTCCGACGCCGGCAAACTCGTCTGGCTCGGCCGGTGCTTGCGACCGAGCACAGAAATCACCGGCACACGCACGCCCGTCCCCACACCCAGCCCCCTCCCCACGCCCCCGGCAATCACACGCGGGTGGTCAATCCCACGCGACAAACGCCGTCGCAAACTCGTTGGCACAGGCACCACCAGCACGCGCTGCATATCCACCCCGGCATCCACAAGTCGCCGCGCCAAACGCCGGCCCAGCAGCACACCCAACTCATGGCCCAACTGCCCAAACCGCGTGTACTTCACCTCATGCACGCACCCCGCCCACACCCCCACATACGCCCCCAGACGCACAGTCTGACCCCAAGGCTGCCTGATCCCCCGGCAACGCCCGCACCCACCACCATCACTCTCAAACACCCCGATGCTGTACCCGCACCGCCAGCAATACGCACCACCGGCATCCACACCGAGGCCCGCCCCAACCAACCGATCGGCCAGCGGCTGGCTCGTTACATCCAGAAACTCATCCTCCACCACACGCGCAAGGCCCCGCAGCCGGCCAACCTTCCCGCCAACACCACTCCCCGCCGAGGGTGCCGAACCCCCAAGAGGTGCCGCCTCAGTCGGTCTCGGGGGCCAGATGAACGGGCCGGTACGCACGCCCACAGCATACCCGCCCACCCCCTTTGCCCGCTCGAACTACACTCACCCATGCCCGACCGCAAACTCCTGGAAACCTTCCCAACCCCCAGCGCCCTGCCGTTTGTCATCGAGCACACCTCCGACGAGTTCACCAGCGTCTGCCCCAAAACCGGCCACCCCGACTTCGCCACCATCGTCCTGCGTTACCAGCCGGCCACCTCACAAACCAAAGCCGGCAAGCACGGGTGCGTCGAGCTCAAGAGCCTCAAACTCTACTACCAGTCCTTCCGCAACCAGGGCATCTATTACGAGGCCGTGACCAACGCCATCCGCGACGACCTCGCACGCACACTCAAACCCACCTGGCTCCAGGTCATCGCCCACTTCAAAGGCCGCGGCGGCATCAAATCAACCATCCGAGCCGAGCACGGCAACGTCCCAGCGGCATGGAAGACCCTTTGACCAATCGTCCCCATGCATAACCCCTAACCCGAGGGGAGGGGCAGGGGTCGGGTTGTCTCATGGTGCTGCAGGCTTCCAACCTGCACAGAAATAGATTTCACCACAGAGACACCGAGGCACAGAGAAGAGAGATGCATGGGGTGTGCAGGAATGACAAACCTCAAGCATCTGCCTTTCTCGGTGCTTCTGTGCCTCTGTGGTGAAATGTCTTGCCTCGCGGGCTGCAAGCCCGCGGCAGCCCACTCACGCCCCGTCCAGCAACTCCACCGACGCGAACGGCTTGCCCGAGAGCATCTCCAAACTCGCACCACCACCCGTGCTCACGTGCGAGAACCCCCCGGCTAAGTGCAGCATCTCCGCCGCTGACGCGCTGTCCCCACCACCCACGATCGACACCGCCCCACCCTTGGTCGCATCAACCATCGCCTGCGCCACGATCTGCGTCCCGACGCGGAAACTTGCCCACTCAAAGACCCCCATCGGCCCGTTCCAAACAACCGTCTTGGCCTTCTTGATGACCAGCGCATACCGCACCTGCGTCTTGGGCCCGATGTCCAGGCCCATGAACCCCTCGCCGATGGCGTGGTCAAAGATCTTCTTCTCACCCTCGGTCTGGCTAAAGACCGTCGAGCAGACGTGGTCCTCGGGCAAAAACAACTCGCACCGCGCCTTGCCCGCCAGGTCCAGCAGCCCCTTGGCCGCCGCGACGTCCTCATCGGAGGCACGCGAGGAGCCGATCTGCTTGCCCTGCGCTTTGAGGAACGGGTACGCCATCGCACCCCCAACAAGAATCTGGTCCGCCTTGGGCAGCATGTTCTCGATCAACGCGATCTTGTCGCTCACCTTCGCGCCCCCGAGCACCACAACAAATGGGCGTGCGGGCTTCGCCAGCGCACCGCCGAGGTAACGCAGCTCCTTGTCCAGCAGCAGCCCGGCAACGCACGGCTTGTCGTTCGCCTTCATCTCTTTGGCCACCGCGTACATGCTCCCATCCTGCCGGTGCGCCGTCCCGAAGGCGTCGTTGCAGTAGATATGCCCATACGCGCCGAGTGCCGCGGCATACGCCGGCTCACCCTTCTTCTCACCCTTGGCAAACCGCACGTTCTCCAGCAGCAGCACCTCGCCGGGCTTGAGCGCCGCCACCGCCGCGGAGCTCGCCGCGTCGGTGCAGTCGGTGCTCGGAAACTGCACCTGCCGCCCGAGCAACTCCCCAAGCCGTGCCGCCACGGGCTTGAGGCTATAGACCGCCTCATACCCCTTCCCCTCCGGCCTGCCCAGGTGGCTCATCAGCACCAGGCTCCCGCCCCGGTCCAGCACGCTCCGCAGCGTCGGCAACGCCTCGCGGATCCGCCGATCGTCCCCGATCACCCCCTCATCAATCGGGACATTGAAATCAACCCGGCAGAGCACACGCTTGCCCGACACTTCGATCTGCGCGATTGTCTTCTTGGCCATAGGAACGCAGGATAGCGTCCCAACAAACCGCTCGGTGCCGACGTGCAGACCCGCCCCCAACCCCGCCCCCTTGCCGAGCTCCTTACTACCCCACCATCCCCAGCCGACGGGCTATGAATACCTTCCCCCAAGACACCCCCAACCCCCCCC
>Ga0068872_10001868_pt1 | contig 16720 bp, 12 predicted proteins | sample NOAtaG_7_FD_66441 | JGI IMG/M metagenome (GOLD analysis project Ga0068872, IMG submission 66441) | Freshwater lake microbial communities from Lake Erie, under a cyanobacterial bloom - NOAA_Erie_Diel1S_2200h metaG | ecosystem: Environmental > Aquatic > Freshwater > Lake | place: USA: Ohio, Lake...
AGACCAACGCCTCACGCGGTACCGTGACGAAATCGGCGTCAGCGAGCTTGCTGTTGCGGTCCTGGAACGAGCGCCGGAAGGTCTCGGCCAGCAGATGGAGATAGGGCGCGCTCCCGAAGGCCGGGAGCGGGGCGAAGTGCTCGAGGATGTTGAACGACTCGGTCATCGTGATCCCGCCCGAGGAGGCCGGCGGCATCGTGATCAGGGTGTGGCCGCGATACGTCGAGATGACGGCATCACGCCACTTGGGCTCGTAGCGCCGGAGGTCCTCGTGGGTGATGATCCCACCGCCACGCCGCATCTCCTCGACGAGCGCGTCGGCCACCGGACCGGTGTAGAAGCCACGCGGCCCCTGTTCGGCGATCGCCTGCAACGTCCGCGCCAAGTCGCTCTGCACGAGACGACCACCAGGTGCGATCGCCTCGCCGTTGGGATAGAAGAGCGCACAGCCAGCGAAGCGACAGATGCGGTCCTGCGCCCCACGGAGCGAGCGGGAGAGCGCCGAATCGACGAGGAAGCCCTCACGCGCGAGTCGGATGGCCGGGGTCATCACCTGTGCGAGCGACATCGTGCCATAGCGCTGGAGCGCGGCATCGAGGCCAGCGACGGCGCCGGGGACCCCGGAGGCGAGATGGCCGAGGACACTTCGGTCGGTGAGCGTGCCGGCGGCGTCGACGAACATGTCGCGGGTGGCGGTGAGGGGCGCGACCTCGCGGTAGTCGAGCGCCGCGGTCCGGCCATCGGCCATCCGGATCGTCGTGAATCCGCCCCCGCCGATGTTCCCGGCGAAGGGATAGGTCACCGCGAGCGCGAACCCCACGGCGACGGCGGCATCGACGGCGTTGCCGCCGGCACGCAGGACCTCGAGCCCTGCCTCGCTCGCGAGGTCGGAGTTGCTCGCGACCATCGCGTCGGCGCCGAAGGCCGCCTCGCGTGCCTCCGGGAAGCGCCACCCCTCGGCGTAGGTGCCAGAGTAGCGCGCATCGCCGGAGGTCGGGGTCGTCGTGGGCGTGACCAGCGGTCGGCAGGCGCCGATCGCGAGGGAGGCGAGCAGGAGGAGCGCGGTGGGACGACGCATGGGCATGGGGGCGGGAGTCAGCGGGCGCCGCTGAGGCGATAGCGGAGGCCGAGGCGGGTGACGTACTGCCGTTGCGAGCGACGCTCGCCGGCCGAGAGCCCGTCCTTCGGCCCCCAGAGGGTCGCGTAGTCCTGCACGAGGGTCAATGAGGCCTTGGGGCCCAACGAGAATCCGAAGCCGTACCCGACGACGAGCGTGAGCGCGTTGCGTGCCGACCGCTCATCCGTGGTCACCGGATCCGTACCCTGATCGTCGGCCCACTGTGAGAGACCGGCCCCGAGCTCGACGATCTGGTGCGGCCCCATCTGCTCGAGGGTGCGGAAGGTGGCGAGGAGCTGACGCAGCTGGATCGTGCCGTCGGAGCGCCTCTGGGCCTCGATGCCCTGGCGGACGATCGGGACTCGCGCGGTCGAAGCGGTGAGACCGAGCGCGCCGCTGCGGAGCCCCACGTCGACCATCAGCCGATGCTGCGCCGCCTCCCCGAGGGACCAGACCGTTCCGGTCTGTCCATCGATGCGTCCCTCGGTCTGGAGGAAGCCGGAGCTGACCGAGAGGGTGATCGGTCGGCGGGCGGTCGAGGGAGCTGGGACCTTGATGAGTTGCGCGTCGGCGATCGAGGCGAGCGTGACGCAGAGGAGCGGGAGGAGCGCGAGCTGACGTCGGTCGCGCTGGGTGCGAGGGATGCCCATGCTCGGTAAGTTAGGGGATGCTCGATCCTCGCGTCACGGAGCGCCGGAATCCCCGCAGCGCCGACATCGATCTCGCCTCGCCGCTGGAGATCGTGGACCTGATGACGGCCGAGGACCGCGGGGTGGCCGACGCGGTCGCGACCCAGCGCGAGCCGATCGCGCGCGCGATCGCGTTGGTGGAGGGCGCGTTCCGCGACGGGCATCGCCTGTTCTATGTCGGGGCAGGGACGAGTGGGCGACTCGGTGTGCTCGATGCCTCCGAGTGTCCCCCGACCTTCGGGAGCGATCCCGTGATGGTGCAGGGGATCATCGCCGGGGGGCCCGCCGCGCTGCTGCGGGCGCAGGAGGGGGCGGAGGATCGCCCCGATGGGGCGCGGAGCGACCTCGAGACGGCCGGTGTCGCCCGTGGTGACGTGGTCGTGGGGATCGCCGCCAGTGGGACGACCCCCTACGTGCGCGCCGCGCTCGAGTCTGCGTCGTCGGTCGGGGCGAAGACGGTGATCCTCGCCTGCTCGCCGCCGGCGACCGCGCTCCTCGATCTGGTCGATGTGGCGATCCTCCCCATCACCGGCCCTGAGGTCGTCACCGGTTCGACCCGCCTCAAGGCAGGGACCGCGACCAAGCTCGTGCTCAACATGCTCACGACCGGCGCGATGGTGCGCCTCGGGAAGACGTACGGCAACCTCATGGTCGATCTCCAGGCGACCAATGACAAGCTGCGCGATCGGTCAGAGCGCCTGATGATGATCACCTGCGGGCTCTCGCGTGAGGCCGCGCGCCAGGCGCTCGCCGCCGCGGATGGGCGCGTGAAGGTGGCGATCACCATGCAGAAGCTCGGGCTCTCGGCGGACGCAGCGCGCGCACGATTGGCTGAGGCGGGTGGGGTGATCCGGCGCGTCGTGCCGGATGCGCCGCCGCCGGTCGAATAGGGATCAGATGACAGGGACCAGGGGACAGGTGCTCGTCGGTCTCATGTCGGGGACCTCGCTCGATGGGGTCACCGCCGTGGTGGTGCGCTTCGCCGAGACCGAGGGCCGTACGGCGGTCGAGCTCCTCGCGCAGGTACAGCGGCCGTATGACGTGCCGACGCGCGAGCGGCTCGCGACGGCGTTGGTGGGTGCGACGCCGAGCGAGTACACGCGACTCGACTTCGCGCTCGGTGGGTGGCTCGCCGAGGCCGCGATCGCGGCGATCGCGGAGGCTGGGGTGGCGCGCGAGGAGATCGCGGCGATCGCCTCCCACGGGCACACCGTCTGGCATGAGCCCCCGCATGGCACCTGGCAGTTCGGGCAACCGGCGGTGATCGCGGAGCGAGCCGGGATTGCGGTGATCGCCGATTTCCGGGTGCGCGATCTGGCGGCGGGTGGACAGGGGGCCCCCCTCGTCCCCCTCGCCGATGCCGCGCTCTTCGCCGCCGACACCCATTGGCGCGTCTTGCAGAACCTCGGGGGGATCGGGAATCTCACCGTGGTCCCGCCACGTGGCGTGCTCGAGGGGGTTCGTGCCTTCGACACCGGCCCGGGGGTCGCGGTGCTCGATGGGGTCACGCGGTTGCTGCGGCCCGAGCTGCCGTATGACGTGGACGGCGCGCTCGCGAAGGCGGGACGCCCGATCGAATCGGTGCTCGAGCCGTTGCTCGCGGATCCCTGGTTCGAGGCCCCGCCGCCGAAGAGCACGGGGCGGGAGCGCTACACCCCGGTCTTCATCGCGTCCTTCATCGAGCGCTGTCGCGCGGCGCGCGCCGGTGTGCGGGACGAGGACATCGTCGCGACGGCGGCGTGGTTCACCGCGCGGAGCATCGAGCGCGCCTTCGTGCGCTTCATCCCCGAGCCGGTCGAAGAGGTCCTCCTCTCGGGAGGTGGGGTGCGGCATCCGGTGCTTCGTGAGGCGATCGCGATGGTGCTGAGTCCGCGTCATGTGCGCCCCTTCGATGCGGTCTACTTCGATGGGGAGGCCAAGGAGGCGGTGGCGTTCGCCTACCTCGGGTGGTGTCATCTGATGCGGCGCGCCGGGAACGTCCCGAGCGCCACGGGGGCACGCGGCGCACGCCTCCTGGGGGCGTGGTATCCCGCGTAGCGCCCGCTCGTGTGCGCTGACCGTATGACCGCTCTCGGCGCCTATCTCGTCCCCGAGCTCTGGTGGGATCCGCAGGTGGGGTTCGCCCACCTCGACGCCTTGATCGATGACGCCCTCGAATTGGGCGTGCAGGCATTCCAGGTGCGCGGTGGCCCCGCCGCGGCCGTCGGCGCGCTCACGGACGATTTGCATCGACGGGCACCTGCGCCCCTGTTGATCGCGATGGAGGCGCCCGCCGGCGTCGGGAGCCTCGTGCCGGAGATGACACCACTTCCGCCGCTCCGCGCTCTCGCTGCGCTCCGTGACAGCGACGCCATCCGGCGTGCGGCGCTCCTGACCGCTCGGCAGCTCCGCGCGCTCGGCGTGAACTGGGTGCTCGCCCCGGTGGCCGATACCCTGCATGCGGGCACCGCACTCGATCGCAGCGCCCGATCGTTCGGCGATGATCCGCAACGCGTCGCGGAGGACGTCGTCACCTGGATCGACGCCTGTCAGTCGCAGGGGGTGTTGGCCTGCGCGCGGCACTTTCCCGGGGTGGGGCGTGCGATCGAGGATCCGCGGCGGACCCGCGTGACGATCGATACCGATGCGCGTACCCTGTGGGCCACCGATCTCGTGCCCTTTCGTGGGGCCTGTGACACCGGGGTCGCGAGCGTCCTCGTCGGCGCCGTCACCTATCCCGGGCTCGATCGCGACGGCGTGGTCGCCGCGCATTCGCCGAGCCTGATCGGCGAGCTGCTGCGTGACGAACTCGCCTTCGATGGGCTCGTGGTGAGCGACCGCGCGGACGCGATGGCGATGGGTGGGCCCGAGCGCGCGGTGCATGCGACCGTCGATGCGGTGCGTGCGGGCTGCGATCTCGTCCTCGCGTCCGATGACCTCGGAGGCGCGGTCGAGGCGCTGGAGGCCGCCGTCGAGGACGGGACGATCACCGGTGAGATGATGGAGGCCAGTGCGCGGCGCCGACGGTTCTGGTCGGCGTGGGCGGTCCCGCGGGAGACGCGGGAACCGACGCTCGACGATCTGCTCTGGGCGCGGCAGGTCGCCGATCTCGTCGTGCATCCCGTGCGCGGATCCTGGGTCGGTGCCGGACCCGTGATCGAACTCGAGACGCACGTCATGGATCGTGAAAACACCTCGCTCCACCCCTTCCTCGCGACGTTACGAGCGGCGGGTCATGAGGTGCGCGTCCATCCGTCCAGCGATCCGGTCACTGGCGATGCGCTGGTCGTCACCTTGGGTCCCGGCGGGCACGCCGTGGTGGTCTTCGGTCCGCCGGAGGTCGCCGGTGCGGTGCCCAGTGCGGTGCCCGGTGCGGTGCATGTGCTGTGTGCGTGGAGTGCGGACCGCGCGATGCAGGAAGGGGTGGCGCGGCGCCTGCGCTGAGCCTGGGCCCCGCGGTGATCAATTGAGGGCTACTTCACCACCCGGCGTGCATCGGAGGGAAGCTGGGCGACGAGCCGCGCGGAGGGGACCGTGTACACGATGCGTCCCCCGCTCTCGCCGGCCGCGCCGAAGAGCACGCCGATGACGAGCCCGCGGGCGTCGAAGACGGGGGATCCACTCGACCCTTGGGCCGCGTAGGCATCGAGCTGGATGTTCTCCTCCAGGGTCTTGCTGACCGTGCCGATGCCGAGCGTCGCGGCGGGGCGGAGGGTGTTGATGCTCCCCTCCATCCCGGCCGTCGCGTTCCCGAGCGGGAAGCCGAGGATCGCGACCGGGTCACCGAGGCGCACCTTGTCGCTATCGCGCGCGATGCCGTTGATCGTGGGGTAGGGGCCGGGTCGCGTGATCCGGAGGAACGCGAGCTCATCGGTCTCGCTGATCGACTCCACGCTCGCGAAGCGCCACTCCCCCTTGGTCCCTTCGAAGACCACCGCGATGCGCTTGGCCACCTGCCCATTCGGGGGGTGCACCACGTGCCGATTGGTGACGATCAGCCCATCGGGGAGGAGATTGAACCCCGTCCCGGTCGCCGCCTCCCCACTCTCGAGCTCCACCGCGACGAAGACGACCGCGGCCTTGTTCGCGGCGAGGATCGCGCTGTAGTCGGTGCGCGCGAAGGACGCGGTCCGTTCCTGCGATGCGCGCAGTCGATCCGCGATCGCGGACACATTCTCCCCGCGCTGCTGCGTGGAACGCAGTTCCGCGGAGAGGCGGTCGATCTCGGCGCGTGCCTCCTGGATGGCCGCCGCGCCGACCCCCGTCTGGGATAACCGGGCATCGAGCAGACGCGAGAGGGAGTCGTTGGCCGTGACGAGGGAGGCGACCGCGGCCTGTCCGGCGCGTGCGGTGCGCATCGTGATCGCCATGGCGACCGCCCCTCCACCGACCACCAGCACGACGAGGATGAGGACCATGCGGCGCAGGGAGCCCGTCTCCTTGCGCACCGCCTCCGCGATCCGAACCTCGGTGTTCTGCTTGGGGCGCGCGGCCGTCGCGGGTTCCGCTTCGAGCGGCGTCGACGACCGCGTCTGCCGCACCTCGGGGCGTCGTTCCCCCAGACCGAGGATCGTGAGGCCGACCGCGGGGCCATTCGGCCCGAACTCGATCGTGTCACCATCCTGGAGCGCGCGCGGTCCGGTGATGCGCTCACCGTTCAGGATCGTCCCGTTGGTGCTGCCGAGATCGGTCAGGACATAGCGACCGTCCTCGAGCCGGATCTCGGCGTGCCGGGACGAGGCGTCCCGATCGAGCTCGACGTGGAACCGGAGATCGTTCTCCGGATGCCGCCCGATGCGGATCACCGCCTGGGCCAGCTGGACCTGCGTGCCGGATTGACTGCCGCGATGGAAGCGGAACGCGATACCGTTCAACTGAGCAGGATCCCCATGGCCACGAAGATGAGCACGAGCACCGCGAAGACGGTGAGGGACGGCGCGAGGGACGCATCTGGCGTGGCGGCGGGGCGCCTCTTCGGCGATGCGGGCGTGGCGACCTTCGCCGACGGGGCCGCTGCCCCGACTCCAGCACCTGCCGGGCTCGGCGCCACCCGCGTCGGCGGGACCACCGCGCCCGCGGCCGCGGCGACGGCGGAGGCGATCGCCGCTTGGTCGAGCGGGACGGTCGTCCGATCCGCCGGACGACCGACATAGACCTGATGGCGCGGCACCTCCGCGAGCGTCGGCGGCAACCCGCCGCCGTCGAGGCGGACCACGATCACGGTGATGTTGTCGGGACCCCCGGTGGCGTTCGCGCGGTCGATCAGCGCATCACACCCCGTCTCGAGGGTGGTGGCCGCGCCGAGGAGCTGCGCCATCTCAGGACCCCGGACCTGTCCCGAGAGGCCATCGGAGCAGAGCACCAACAGGTCGTCCCGCTGTACGCGTTGCACGGTGAGATCGACCTTCACTCGCGCCTCGGGACCTAACGCCTGCAAGATGATGTTCCGTCGCTCGGAGACCTCGGCCTCCTCGGGGGTGAGCTCGCCGGCGTCGACGAGCCGCTGCATGAGGGACTGATCCTTGGTGATCTGCGTGGCGACGCCGCGGCGGACGAGATAGGCGCGCGAGTCGCCCACCTGGCAGAGATAGAGCGTGTCGCCGAGGAGCCCGGCCAGGGTGGCCGTGGTCCCCATCCCCTTGGTGTCCGGGTTGGAGGTCGCGTGCGTGTGGATCCGCTGATTCGCGCGTTCGGTGGCGAGACGCAGCGTCTGCGCGAATCGATCGGGATCGGTGTCGGTCGTGTCGGCCCACTGCGCGTGGAGCTCCTCGAGGATCACCGCGCAGGCCATCCCGCTCGCGAGCTCGCCCGCCGCCGCACCGCCCATGCCATCGGCGACGACGAAGAGGGCACCGCGTGCGCCGAGGGCACGGCGCGGCCAGATGAGCCGCTCGCGCTCTTCCGTCACCGCCGGCGATGCCTGCGCATCGGAGAGATCGGCGACGAGGAAGGCATCCTCGTTATGCTCGCGTCGGCGCCCCACATCCGTACGACCGACCACCTCGATCGAAACAGGTCCTGCCGTGACCCGATCGCTCACGGATTCTCGCACCCGAAGAGCTCGATGGCGCGCGTCGCGAGATTGATGCGCGGCCGCTCGGTGTGCAACGCGCGCACCTGCCGCGCCGCGCGACAGACGCCTACCTCATCCTCGAGCTTGGTGTAGGCGAGCATCTGTACGTAGTGCGACTCGGCGAGGGCCGTCCCAGAGAGGGTCCCCTGGAGCTGTTGCAGGTCGCCGAGGACACGACGGGCGGTGGCAGGGGTCGCGGCGGTGGCCTGTACCTCGCGGAGCCAACCCTCCAACTGCGCCATGGAACTCGGCGCGGCGGGGGCGGCGGCCTGGGCCTGGGCTGGCGCACTCGGGCCCGCGGTCGGCGTCGACGCGGAGGGGGGCTTCGCACCAGCGGTCGGCACGGGGCCGGGAGTCGCCGTGCGGCCCCCCGCCGTCGCCACCGGGGGCTGCGCCCCGGTGCCCGGCTGTGGTTTCGCCATCAACTGGGTCGCACCACTCGATGGGGGGAGCGTGGTCGGTGCGGCGGTGGCACCCTCCGCCATCACTTGGGTCGTCGGCATGGCGCTCGCTCCCAGCGGGGCGGTCTCTCCGGCGGCCACGGCGCCGCCACCGATCAATCCCATCTTCCACGCGACGACCGCGATCGCCACGGCCGCGCCGACGCCACCCAGGGCGAGCGGGGTTTTGCTCTTGGGTGCGGGCGCCGCGGTGGTGGTCGCGCCACGTGCGGCGCGAGTCGGCGGGGCGCCGGCAGGGGTGCCGGCGCGGCCGCCGACACGGGTCGGGGGCATCGGCGCCTTCGCCGCGCTCGCCACCGTCGCCGGCGCACTCATCACCACGGTGCCCGCCTCGTCGGTGGGATGCGCCGGCATCTCGGCGAGCGCCGACGCGAATTCGCGACCGAACTGGGCCGCGCTCTGATACCGCTCCGTGGCATCGCGAGCGAGCGCGAGGTCGAGCGTCGCTTGGACCGCTTCGGGCCACTCGACGTCGGGCCGCACGTCGGCGAGGGCGCGCGGCACATCGGTGAGGCGCATGATCATCGCCTCCTGCGCCGAGGTGGCAGCGAAGGGGAGGGCCCCGGTGAGGCAGTTGAAGGCGACGAGGCCGAGCGCGTAGATGTCGGAGCGCCCATCGAGCTTGTCGCCCGCGAGCTGCTCGGGGCTCATGTACTCCGGCGTGCCGACGACCATCCCGGTCTTGGTGACGTTCTGCGCCTCGCTGGTGCTCGCCTTGGCGATGCCGAAGTCGACGACCTTCACGAGGTCCGACCCATCGCGGTTCTTCGCGACCATGATGTTGTCGGGCTTCAGGTCGCGGTGGACGATCCCGGCGTCGTGGGCGATCTGGAGCGCGTCGGCCGTCTGATGGATGATGCTCGCGGCGCGCGCGGGTTGCAGCGGGCCACCCTTCTCGATGATGTCGGTGAGCGCCGACCCCTCGATGAACTCCATCGCGAGGTAGATCATCCCGTCCGAGGTCTCACCGAAATCGTAGATGCCGCAGATGTTCGGGTGGCTGAGGCGGGAGGCATTGGAGGCCTCGCGGTTGAAGCGCGCGACGGCGTCGGGGTCGGTGTTCATCCCCGGGTTCATCACCTTGAGCGCGCTCTTGCGCCCCATCTTCACATGCTCGGCCAGATAGACGGTGCCCATCCCACCGGCGCCGAGCTTCTTGAGGATGTGATACCGATCGGCGACGACGGAGCCGAGGAGGTCGCTCTGGTTGGCGGCGGCGCGGAGCGCGGTGCCGTCGCGCGGGCAGAACCGCTCGGAGAGGGGGTACTCGGTGCCGCAGGTGGGGCAGATCTTCTGGTTCTCGCTCACCGGGTCCTCATGCCACTCGCGTGGGGTGGGCCGTCAGATGCTCGACGCCGAGCGCGTGGGGGCGCGACGGTACATAGCGAATATACGGGTCGATGCCGGGGGGCGGGAGTAACCGATGGTTTATTGCAAATCACGCGATCGTATCACCATGGCTGCGGAGTGCCCTGTGCCGGATGGACGGTGCGGTAGGCCGACCTGGGGGGCCGGGCATGATCGCCGCGCGAGTGACGATCGGGCATCGTGTGGCGGTGTGCGACGAAGGGACGGTGGCACAGTTCAGGACACAGGTGAGGGCGCAGGTGGGGCACAGGTGGGGCACAGGTGGGGCACAGGTGGAAGGGAACCTGTGGTCGGGGTGAGTGCGCCACCCGGTAGCCGGACACGCGGAACGGAGCAAGGACTGGCGCCGTTCACCTCATCGGGGTACACTCCCCCTCCCGCGACGGGGCCGGAAATCCGGTGGCGGGGTGGGTGAGCGCTAAGTGGTTGTTATGCAAGAATTTGCCGGTCGCAGCGCTGTCCAGCTTCTGGTGTTTTTCGGGTGTCGCGAAGATGCAGGAGGAAGGAGACACCGAGGTGGTCGTGGAAAACTTGGGGCGTGGGGCGTTTTCGTGATATTGTGTTTGTAAGTCGTTCTCTTGCTGGGGTTTGTCGTCTTCTTGCGCGGCTTCACGAGTCGCGTAGCTTGGACGCCCTTGACCCCTCATCACCTTTCGTTGGAGAAGTGGCAATGGCACTCCCGGTAACTCCCCCCGCGACCCCAGCGACCCTTTCGCAGAACGCGCGCACCGTCCTCGATAAGCGCTACCTGGTGAAGGACAAGACCGGGAAGTCGGTGGAGACGCCGGAGGACATGTTCTGGCGCGTCGCGACGACGGTCGCGGAGCCGGAGCGTCGCTACGGCGCCTCCGAGAAGCAGGTGGAGAAGGTCGCGCGCCAGTTCTATGAGCTGATGACGCAGCGGCGCTTCGAGCCGAACTCGCCGACCCTCATGAACGCCGGTCGTCCGCTCGGGCAGCTCTCGGCCTGTTTCGTGCTCCCCGTCGACGACGCGCTCTCCAACGGGCACAGCGGCATCTATGACACCCTCCGTTCGATGGCGCTGATCCATCAGAGCGGTGGCGGCACCGGCTTCTCCTTCTCGCGGATCCGCGCGAAGGGGTCGATGGTGCGTTCGACCACGGGCGTCGCGAGCGGCCCGATCTCCTTCATGCAGCTCTACGACGCCTCGACCGACGCGGTGAAGCAGGGTGGGACGCGCCGTGGCGCGAACATGGGGATCCTCCGGGTCGATCACCCCGACGTGATGGAGTTCATCACGTGCAAGGAGGATCTGACCAAGATCACGAACTTCAACATCTCGGTCGCCATCACCTCGAAGTACATGGACGCCCTCAAGGCGGGGGCGTCCTATGATATCATCGATCCCATCTCCAAGGCGGTCGTCGGCCAGCTCGACGCCCGTCAGGTCTGGGACAAGATGATCGAGGGGGCGTGGCGCACCGGTGAGCCGGGCGTCTTCTTCATCGACGAGGCCAACCGCTACAACCCGGTCCCGCACCTTGGCGCCTACGAGGCGACCAACCCGTGCGGTGAGCAGCCGCTCCTCGCGTATGACGTCTGCAACCTCGGGTCGATCAACGTCGGCTACTACGTCGTCGATGGTGCGATGGATTGGAAGTCCTTCGCCAAGGACATCCATCTCTCGACGCGGATGCTCGACAACATCATCGACGCGAACAAGTACCCGCTCCCGGAGATCGACGCGCTCGCGAAGCGGATCCGTCGCATCGGGCTCGGCGTGATGGGCTTCGCCGACGCGCTCATCCGCCTCGGCATCCAGTACGACAGCCCCGAGGGGGTCGAGTTCGGCCGCAAGGTCATGGAGTTCGTCGACGTCGAGGGGAAGAAGGAGTCGGCGCGGTTGGCCGAGGAGCGTGGCGCCTTCCCGGAGTGGGAGCGCTCGATCTGGGGCCCGGACGCGACCTGCGCGCGTGACGAGGCCGGGCAGCGCATCCGCCCCGAGATGAAGCTCCGCAACTGCAACGTCACCACCGTCGCCCCGACCGGGACGATCTCGATCATCGCCGGCTGCTCGTCGGGCTTGGAGCCCCTCTTCGCCGTCGCCTTCATGCGCAATCAGGCCGGCGTCATGATGCCCGACGTGAACGAGGACTTCGTCGCGATCGCCAAGCAGGAGGGGTGGTACTCCGACGCCCTCATGGAGCGGATCGCCAAGACGGGCTCGGTGCAGCAGCCCGAGGTACCGGCCAAGTGGCAGCGCGTCTTCGCGACGGCGAACAACATCACGCCGGAGTGGCACATCCGCATGCAGGCGGCGTTCCAGGATCACTGCGACTCCGCCATCTCCAAGACGACGAACTTCGCGCACACCGCGACCCGCGAGGACGTGCGCGCGATCTACGAGCTCGCCTACGAGATGAAGTGCAAGGGCGTCACCGTGTATCGCGACGGCTCGCGCGATGGTCAGGTGCTCTCGACCGGTGCCACCGCAGACGCCGCCGCCAAGCGCGACGGGGCCAAGGAGGATGCGGCCGCCAAGCGGGAGCTCGCCGAGCTCAAGGGTCAGCTCGCCGAGGTCACCAGCGACAACGATCGCCTGAAGAAGCTCCTGTTCGATGCGGAGGCGGAGAACCTCCAGCGCCGCCAGAAGCGCTCGCGCCCAGACATCCTCCGCTCGACGGCGATCCGGAAGGAGACGCCGCTCGGCATGATGTTCGTGCACATCACCGAGGACGATAAGGGCCAGCCCTTCGAGGTCTTCATCAACCTCGGGAAGGCGGGTGGCTCGGCGATGGCCGACGCCGAGGCGGTGGGGCGGTTGATCTCGCTCGCGCTCCGCTCGGGGATCTCGATCCAGCAGGTGCACCGTCAGCTCCGTGGCATCTCGTCGGATCGTGCGGTGGGCCTCGGCCCGAGCAAGGTCCTCTCGATGCCGGACGCGATCGGGCTCGCGCTCGAGGATTGGATGCGCTCCAAGCAGGGGGTGCAGCAGGAGCTCCTCACGGGTGCCGCGCCGCAGGCCACGCCGGCCCCGGCGCCGGTCGTCACCGTCGGTGGCGCACAGATGCAGTTCGATGCGGTGAACGGCGGCGACGCCTTCATCGGCACCTGCCCGGACTGCGGGAGCCAGCTCGAGTTCGCCGAAGGGTGCGTGAAGTGCCACGTCTGCGGCTTCTCTGAGTGCGGCTGATCCTCGGGACCACGACGGCCGCCCTCGCCTGGGCGGCCCTGGTCCTGCAGATCGGGCTGAATCTCTCGAGTGGGGTGGATCCGTTCGGGAATCCCCGGACGCCCTGGATGTCGATGGTCGATCTCTTCGGCTACTTCACGATCCTCACCAACCTGCTCGTCGCGTTGGTCATCACCATTCCCGCGGTCGCGCCTCGGAGCGCGGCCGCGGGTTTCTTTTCGCACCTCCGCACCACGTGGACCGCGGCGGCGGCGATCGTCGTCGTGGGGATCGCCTACCATGTGTTGCTCAGCGCGCAGTACAACCCCACCGGACTCGGGGCGTGGACCGATCTCGCCTTCCACTATCTGGTGCCGACCCTCTTCGCGGTGTACTGGGTGACGACCGCCGAGATCGGTGGCGCGCGGTTCCTCCCGCAGGTCGGGATCCTGAGCCTCTACCCGTTCGCCTATTTCGTGTACGTGATCGGACGCGGTGAGCTCCTCGGCACCTATCCGTATTTCTTCGTGGATGTGCGGACGCTGGGGCTCATCGGCGCGCTCAAGAACGCGATGGGGATCCTGGTCTTCTACCTCTTCGTGGCCTGGGTGCTGGCGATGTGCGCCGGGTGGGTCTCCCGGCGGCGGGCGGGCCAGCTCGCTCAGTAGCCCCGCGCGAGATCGATCGCCCAGCGGGGTCGCTCCCCGCGCTCGATCGTCGTCAGACACTCCAGGAATCCATCCGTGGCGCCAGCGATGGTCGTCGGGCCTGAGCTGTGCGGGGAGATCGTGACCCGAGGATCGGTCCAGAGCGGGGAATCCGCCGGGAGCGGCTCGGTCTGAAAGACATCGAGCGCCGCCGCGCGTAGCCAGCCCTGCTCCAGCGCCTCTGGGATGGCCGATTCCTCCATCACGGCGCCACGTCCCGCATTGAGGAGCATCGCCCCGCGGCAGCGGGAGAGCACATCGCGCGAGAGGAGCCCACGCGTCGCGGGGGTGTCGGGAAGGACGGCGATGATCCAGTCGGCGTCGGCCACGAGGGTCGGGAGGGCCGAGGACGTATGCACCCCGTGAAATGGAGCGGGTGACCTCCCCGTCGCTGCCCCGCCATCGGAGGCCCCCGGATCAACCCCCTCCGATACAGTCCCGGACCGCGAGATGCCGATCACCCGGACGCCGAGCGCGGTGAGCAGGCCCGCGATCGCAGAGCCGATCTCTCCGGTGCCCAGGATCAGGGCGGTGCGGCCGGCGATGCGGCGCGGGGTGAGCGAGGCCCAGCGCTGCTCGTGCTGTGCCGCGGCGAGCGCCTCGAGTTGCTGCGCCTCGGCGAGCATCCGCGCCACCGCCCATTCGGCGATCGCGGGGCCGAAGCGCTCCGGGGAGCGGGTCAGGAGGGTGGCGGGGGCCAGCGCCCCCGGGGCGAGCCAGGGATCGACGCCAGCGCCTGTGGAGTGCACCCAGCGCACGCTCCCCATGGTCGTGACGGACGGACGACGGAAGCCCACGTAGCACTCAGCCCACGCCAGATCCGCCTCGGTGACCTGCGGGTGCGGGATCGCGCGCAGCTCGAGGTCGGGGCGCGCGGTGGCGATGCGCGAGGCGACGGCGATGGCGTCAGACGCACCGACCAGGATGCGACGGGGCGGGGTGGGGAGGGGGGGGAGCGTGGCCATGCTCATTGGAGAAAGGTGGCGGACCCATGGATATTCCGGCATCCCCACCTCTCCTGGAGTGGCCGTGAAGAAGATCCTGTTCGTCCTCGTGTTCGGTGTCGTGGCGCTGGGTGCGGTCCTGGTGACCAATGTCGTGCGTCTCCCGGCACCGCCCGCCGCCGCCGGCGAGGCGGAGGCGATCACCATCGATGCGGAGCAGGCGGCGAGCCGGCTCGCGCGGTCGGTACGCTTGGCGACCATCTCGTATGCCTCGGGGGCGCCGATCGATACGGTGGCCTTCCGCGCCTTCCATGCGCTCGTGGCGACGGAGTTCCCGCGTCTGCACGCCACACTGCAGCGCGAGCTGGTCGGTGGACTGAGCCTCCTCTACACCTGGCGGGGGAGCGATTCGTCCCAGGCGCCGGTGGTGTTGATGGGCCACATGGACGTGGTGCCGGTGCCGGCGGCGAATCTCGCCGAGTGGACGCATCCGCCGTTCGGTGGGGTGATCGCCGATGGGTATGTGTGGGGGCGTGGGACGCTCGACGACAAGACGACGGTGCTCGCGACGCTCGAGGCGGTGGAGCGCCTGATCGAGTCGGGGTACGTCCCCCCGCGGACGGTCTATCTGATGTTCGGGCACGATGAGGAGAACGGCGGCCGATTCGGCGCGCGCGCGATCGTCGACACCCTGGTGGCGCGCGGGGTGAGGCCGGCGCTCGTCGTGGACGAGGGGGGGTTCCTCGCGAGTGGGGTGATCCCCGGGGTCGAGGGGCGTGCGGCGATCGTCGGGATCGCGGAGAAGGGGTATGTCTCGTTCCGACTCACGGCGTCCGCGAATGGCGGGCACTCGTCGATGCCGCCCTCACGCACTGCAGTTGGGGCGCTGAGCCGTGCGGTGATGGCGTTGGAGGCGAATCCCTTTCCGGCGTCCATCGACGGGCCGACGCGTGGGATGCTGGAGGCGATGGCGCCGTCTGCGTCATTCGGTCAGCGAGTGGCACTCGCCAATCTCTGGTTGACCGCGTCGGTGGTGGAGCGCGCGATGCTCGGGAGTCCGCTGGGTGCCGCGCTCCTGCGCACGACGACGGCTCCCACGATGCTCGAGGCCGGGGTCAAGGACAATGTGCTGCCGCCGGTGGCTGAGGCGATCGTCAACTTCCGCATCCGTCCCGGGGAGACGCATGAGAGCGTGCTCGCGCGTGTGCGTGAGATCGTGAACGACTCCCTGATCTCGGTCGATTACATGGATAGCGTGCGGGTGAATCCCTCGCCGGTGTCGTCGGTGGATTCTCCCGCGTATGCCTTGGTGGCCTCGACCATTCGCTCCTTGGTGCCTGCGGAGCAGCTTCCCGTGTTGCCGTATCTCGTGATGGGCGGGACCGATGCCAAGTACTGGGGCGCGCACACCGACAAGGCGTTTCGCTTCCTCCCGGTGCCGCTTGGGGATGGGGATCAGGCGCGGATCCACGGAGTGAACGAGCGGATCCGCGTCGAGGACTATGGCGTCGCGGTGGGCTTCTTCACGCGGTTGCTCCGTGGGATCGATCAGCTGCCGGACTGAGGCGCGTGCGACGGTCGTCGAGCCGCTGACCGGAACCTTTCACCCCACATGGGGAATTCATCATTCATGACCATGCCCCTCCGTCGCTGCATCCTGACCGTCGCGCTCCTCTGGGGCGCTCCCCTCGCCGCGCAGACCGCGTCTGTCCCGAAGCCCGAGATCTTCCTCCGCGTCCCGCAGGACGGCGCGGTGGTCTCGGCGACCTTCGAGGTGGTCTTCGGGCTACGCAACTATGGCATCGCGCCGGCGGGGGTGAAGCTCTCCAACACCGGACACTTCCACATCCTGATCGACCGTGAGGCGCCGGCGATCGGGGAGGTGATCCCCGCCGACCCCTCCCACCGGCATTACGGGGCGGGGCAGATCGAGACGCAGCTCACCCTCACCCCGGGGAAGCACACCCTCCGCGTGGTGCTGGGTGATGCGGACCATCGAGTGATCAGCCGCGAGTTGACCAGCGCGCCGATCACCATCACCGTTCGCGCACCATAAGGCACGAGAGGCGCGCCACGATCGTGACGCGCCTCTTTCACCTGCCCTGGGCGTTCGTGCTCAGCGACGGGGGGCGGGTTCCAGGCGCATCAGCGCTGGACTCCCCCCCTTTCGCGTCTCGAAGACGAGGTAGAGGAATCCGTCTGGGCCCTGTCGGACATCGCGGATCCGCCCGCGGCCTTGCACGAGGTGC
>Ga0068872_10001870_pt1 | contig 16715 bp, 12 predicted proteins | sample NOAtaG_7_FD_66441 | JGI IMG/M metagenome (GOLD analysis project Ga0068872, IMG submission 66441) | Freshwater lake microbial communities from Lake Erie, under a cyanobacterial bloom - NOAA_Erie_Diel1S_2200h metaG | ecosystem: Environmental > Aquatic > Freshwater > Lake | place: USA: Ohio, Lake...
AATTTCGACGTCGCGTTCAGCAGCCGCGCCATGCGGCCATCGAGCCCGTCGAGGATCGCCGCCACCATGATCGCCGCGACCGCGTGCTCCCAGCGATCGACGAAGGCGAACCGGACGGCCGTGAGCCCGGCGCAGAGCGCGCAGATCGTGAGCGCGTTCGGGATCAGGGCGCTGACGCTGCGACCACCGAGCGGCATGCGCTGGCGCCCCGCCTCGCCATCCTGCGGGTCGGGCGCCATGGTTCAGCGGATCTCGCCGCTGCGCGCGGGCTCGCCGCCGGCGAGGTCGGCGAGCACGCTCTCGCCCCCGATCACGCGCTGCCCGACGACGACGAGCGGCGCCGTCCCGAGCGGCAGGTAGACATCCACGCGGCTGCCGAAGCGGATCAGGCCGTAGCGCGCGCCTGCCCGCGCCTCGGCGCCGGGGACCGCATCGCAGATGATCCGCCGCGCGACGAGCCCGGCGATCTGGACGCAGGCGACGCGGCGGCCATCCGCCATCTCGATGCCGAGCGACATGCGCTCGTTGTCGACCGAGGCCTTGTCGAGCGACGCGTTCAGGAACTTGCCCGGGCGGTAATGGGCCGCGCAGACGCGCCCGTCGACCGGGAAGCGGTTCACGTGGACGTCGAAGACGTTGAGGAAGACGCTGATGCGCGTCATCGGCTCGTCGCCCATCGCGAGCTCGGGCGGCGGGGCGGCCTCCATGATCAGCTGCACGCGTCCGTCGGCCGGGCTGACGACGAGGCCGGGCCGGGTCGGCGTCACGCGGTCGGGATCGCGGAAGAAATAGGCGATCCATCCGGTCAGCACCACGAGCACCCAGCCAAGCGAATCCGCGACGAGGAACCCGCCGAGGGTCAGCGCCACGCCGATGGCGAGGAAGGGCCAGCCGGCGCGATGGACCGGGGCGAGCGTGCTTGTGATCGTCTTGAGCATGGGAGGCGTGTGTCTCTCTCAGGGGGCCGGCAGCTTTACCACCTCGGGGTCGAGGGACGCCAAGCTTCTCGCGCCGCCCGCGGGCTCAGTTGCGGGCCGGCACCTCGAACACCTGGCCGGGATAGATCAGGTTGGGGTCGCGGATCATCTGGCGGTTGGCCTGGTAGATGACCGTGTAGCGGATGCCCTCGCCATAGACGCGGCGCGCGATGCGCCAGAGCGAGTTCCCCGGCTGCACGACGATCCGGTCGACCGGCGCCGGCCCCTCGGATGCGGGCTCAGCGCGCGAGAAGGGCAGCTCGACGCGCTGGACGACCCGCCCGTCCGGCCCGAGCTGGTCCACCCGCAGCGTGTAGAGCCCTGGCGCCAGGGGAGCCTCGGGCTTCAGGCTCCAGCGCCCGGAGGCATCGGCCACCGCGCTGCCGATCGACCTGCCATCGACATAGAGGTTGACCCGCGTCCCCGCGGGCGCGCGCCCGGCGAAGACGACCTCGCCCTCGCCGTCGTAGTCGACCGTGTCGAGCGCCAGCGGCGTACCGTCGCCCGCGCGCTGCGCCGCCGGGACTGGCGGCACCTGCAGCGGCTGGCTCGCCTCGACCCGCGCGTCCCGGGGCACGGCGACGGCAAGGGCACTCTCGCCACGCGCCTGGGCGGTGGCGCGGTCCGGCACCACGACGACCACCACGCGCTCCGAGCGCGCTTCCCCGGCATCTCCGGGAAGCTTGCCGACGAGCGAAAGCTCGCGCGTCCCGCTGGCGAGCGGCGACGTCGGCACGAGGACCCACTCCCCGCGCGCGTCGGCGGTGGCGCGGCCGATCTCCCGGTCGCCATCCATGACGATGACGAGCGTGCCGGGCTCGGCACGCCCGGCGATGACGGCCATGCCGTCCGGCGAGATCCTGACGACGTCGAAGCTCGGCGCGACGCGCTGTGGCGCCGGCGGGGCCGGCGCAGGGGGAGGCGGCGCGGCGGCGGCAGGCGCCGGCGCGGCGGCCACCGGCAACTGCGGGACCGCAGCCGGCGCGCCCGCAGGTGGCGGCGCAGCGGGAGCGGGAGCGGGAGCCGGAGCGGGAGCGGCTGCCGGCGCCGCCGGGGCCGGCACCGGCACCGGAACGGGTTGCTGAACGGGCTGGGCCGGGGCTGCGGCAATGGGCGCCGTCGGCGCGACCTTCTCGTCGGCGGGCGCGTCCGTGCTGGCGTCGGGCGAGGACGTGGAGCCTATGCCCGTCGTCGGGCGGTCCGGCGGGACCTCGCGCACGAGGACCAGCGTCCAGATGGTGACGGCGAGGGCCGCGATCAGGGCCAGCAGGCCCGAGAGAAGTTTGCGGCTCACCTTGCGGCCCTGCCCGGAAAAAATTGCCGCGCGACTCTAGGCGAGGATGCCCGGTGCGGCAACGCCGCCCTCGCCCTGCCAGCGCCCGTCAGCGCCGTGCGGGTGCCCGCAGGTAGGCGACCAGCGCCGCGAGGTCCTCTGCCGCGAGCTTGCCGGTCGAGTTGCGGATGACCTCCGCCATCTCTCCTCCGGCGAAGTCCCCGTCCGGCGTCATCCCGGAGGACAGGAACTCGGACAGGTCGCCCGCGCTCCAGCGCGCGAGACGCTCCGGCGTGATCGCGGGCACCTTCGCGCCGTTCATCGTCGAACCGGCATAGGTCGCGTCTCGCCGCAACCCGCCGGTCCAGTCCCGGGGCGTGTGGCACTCGCCGCAATGGCCGAGCGCCTCGGCGAGGTATCGCCCGCGCGCCTCCGGCCCCTGCCCCTTGCCGTCCGGCATCGCGCCGGGCGTGAAGTGCAGGAAGTTCCAGAACGCGACGCCGAAGCGGAGGTTGTAGGGGAAGGACAGGTCGTGCGGGCGGTTGCGCTGCGGGCTCGGCGGCAGGCTCCGCAGGTAGGCCCAGAGGTCGCGCAGGTCGGCATCGCCGATCCGGGTGAAGGCGACATAGGGGAAGGCCGGGAAGTAGCGCGCGCCATCCGGCCGGATCCCCTCGCGCATGGCGCGGCGGAAATCGGCCTCGGTCCAGCGCCCGATCCCGGCCTCCGGATGCGGCGTGATGTTGGGGCCGTGGAAGGTGCCGAAGGGCGACTTGAGCGCCCTGCCCCCCGCGAAGGGCGTGGCGCCCTCGCGCGCCTCGACATGGCAGCCCAGGCACCCGCCGGCCTGCGCGAGATACTCCCCGCGCGCGACGTCCTGCGCCCGCGCCTGCCCCGACGCCGCGGCCAGGAAGGCCAGCAGCGCGGCGAGGGGCAGCAGCGCGGAGGCGCGCCTGGTCACTGCTTGGCGCGGAAGCCTTCGTGGCAACCGCCGCAGGACCGGCCCATGGCGCCGAAGCCGGACTTGAACGCCGCCTCGTCGTTCGCGCGCGCGGCCTTGAGCAGGGCCTCGGCGGCATCCGACTGGGCCTTGGCGGCCGCCGCGAATTCCGGCGCCTTCTCCCAGATCGCCGGGAGCGTCGCGGTCTTCGCGCCGGACTCGGTGCCGGAGCCGCGGGGGAACATCGCGACCGTCTGCTGGCCGATGCGCTGCAGGTTCTCCAGCGCCTGGATGGCGGCGGCCTGGTTCCACGGCGCCTCGCCGCGCGCCATCGGCACGAGCGTCTTCATCGACGCGCCGTTCATCTTCATGGCGGCCTGGCGCTGCTCGATCGACGCGGCCGGGCTCTGCGCGACGGCATAGCCGATGCCGGTGAGCGCCGTCGTCGCCGCGACGGCGATGGCCAGGATGGCGGACTTGTGCATGTCGTTCCCTCCGGGATGGCGCAAGCGCGGGCCCCTTTGCCCACGCCGGCGCGAGGACGGGAGGTTATGCTGGCGCCTCCACAGGCACAACCGGCAGCGACCCGATGTCCACTCCCCGCTCCATCTGCATCTTCTGCGGCTCCTCCGAGCGCGCGGCTGCCGCCCATCGCCGGGAGGCGAGGCGCTTCGGCGGCATCCTCGCGCGCGCCGGTATCGAGCTCGTCTATGGCGGCGGGCGCGTGGGGATGATGGGTGCCGCGGCCGATGGCGCGCTCGCCGGGGGCGGTCGCGTCGTGGGCGTCATCCCCGAGCACCTGATGCGGCGCGAGGTCGGGCACACGGGCTGCACCGAGCTGATCGTCACGCCCAACATGCACGAGCGCAAGGCGACGATGTTCGCGCGCGCCGACGCCTTCGTCGTACTCCCCGGTGGCCCGGGGACGCTCGACGAGACATTCGAGATCCTGACCTGGCGGCAGCTGTCCCTCCACGACAAGCCGGTCGTGGTCTGCGACATGGGCGGCTACTGGAAACCCCTGGTCGACCTGGTCCGGCACATGGAGCGGAGCCGCTACGTGCAGAAGAGCTTCCTCGGCTTCTTCTCGGTCGTGCCGCGGGTCGACGACGTCCTGGAGGCCCTGCGCGCGGCCCCCGCGCCCCGCAAGCCCGTCCGCGCCGACCGGATCTGAGCCCCGGGCCACGCGATCAGAAGGACTGACTTCGCGGGCGCGATCCGCTAAAACGCGCCGTCCTTGCAGCCGGAGACAACGCGCATGCCCAAGATCAAGGTCACGAATCCGATCGTCGAGCTCGATGGCGACGAGATGACGAGGATCATCTGGAAGATGATCCGCGAGCGCCTCATCCTCCCCTACCTCGACGTCGACCTGAAGTACTTCGACCTCGGGGTCGAGTATCGCGACAAGACGAACGACCAGGTCACCGTCGACGCCGCCAACGCCATCAAGGCGCATCGCGTCGGCGTCAAGTGCGCGACCATCACGCCGGACGAGGCGCGCGTGAAGGAGTTCGGCCTCAAGCAGATGTGGAAGTCGCCCAACGGCACGATCCGCAACATCCTCGACGGCACGATCTTCCGCGAGCCCATCATCTGCAAGAACGTCCCGCGCCTGGTGCCGGGCTGGACCCAGCCGATCGTCGTCGGCCGCCACGCCTTCGGCGACCAGTACCGCGCCACGGACTTCAAGGTCCCCGGCCCCGGCAAGCTGACCATCACCTACACGCCCGCGGGCGGCCAGCCCGAGACGCGCGAGGTCTACGACTTCAAGGGCTCGGGCGTCGCGCTCGCGATGTACAACACCGACGAGTCGATCCGCGGCTTCGCCCGCGCCTGCCTCAACTACGGCATCGCGCGCGGCTACCCGGTCTACCTCTCGACCAAGAACACGATCCTCAAGGCCTATGACGGGCGCTTCAAGGACATCTTCCAGGAGGTGTTCGAGAAGGAGTTCGCCGACACCTACAAGGCGAAGGGCCTGACCTACGAGCACCGCCTGATCGACGACATGGTCGCCTCGGCGCTCAAGTGGTCCGGCGCCTTCGTCTGGGCCTGCAAGAACTACGACGGCGACGTGCAGTCGGACACCGTGGCGCAGGGCTACGGCTCGCTCGGCCTCATGACCTCGGTGCTGATGACGCCGGATGGCGGCACGGTCGAGGCCGAGGCCGCGCACGGCACGGTGACGCGCCACTACCGCGAGCACCAGAAGGGCAAGGAGACCTCGACGAATCCGATCGCGTCGATCTTCGCCTGGACCCGTGGCCTCGAGTACCGCGCGAAGTTCGACGGCACCCCCGAGGTCGGCCATTTCGCCCGCACCCTCGAGAAGGTCTGCATCGACACGGTCGAGGCCGGCGACATGACCAAGGACCTCGCGATCCTCGTCAGCCCCGACCAGAAGTGGCTGACGACGACGCAGTTCTTCGAGAAGGTCGACGCCAATCTCCGCAAGGCGATGGGCTGACGGGGCACGGCGCGGGACCCGTCCAGCGCCCGGAAGCACGAAGGGCGGCGCGAGGGATCGCGCCGCCCTTTCCTTTTGCCGCGGTGCGGATGCGCCGTGGCCGGCGTGCGTCAGCCGCCGCCGGCGATCGCCCGCCGGATCGCGGCGAGGGCCTGCTCCGCCTTCGCGCCATCCGGGCCGCCGCCCTGCGCCATGTCCGGGCGCCCGCCGCCGCCCTTGCCGCCGAGCTCCGCGACCGCGGCGCGGACCAGCGCCACGGCGTCGACGCGCCCCTTGAGGTCGTCGGTCACGCCGGCGACCACGGACGCCTTGCCGTCCTCGACAGAGACCAGCACGGCGACGCCCGAGCCGAGCTTCTGCTTCAGGTCGTCGACCATCGGCTTGAGCTCGCGGCCCGGCACGCCCTCGAGGCGCTGCAGGCATGCCTTCACGCCGCCGATCTCCTCGATCGCCGGGCCGGCGGAGGCCCCGCCCCCGGTGGCGAGCGCGCGGCGCGCCTCGGCGAGCTCGCGCTCCAGGCGGCGGCGCTCCTCGACCAGCGCGGCGACGCGCGCGGGCAGGTCGGCCGGCGCGGCCTTCAGCGCGGCCGCGGTCTCGCGCACGATGCGCTCCTGCTCGTCGAGATAGGCGAGCGCGCCGCGCCCGGTGACGGCCTCGATGCGGCGGACGCCAGCGGCGACAGCGCCTTCCGAGACGATCTTGAACAGGCCGATGTCGCCGGTCCTGCGCACATGCGTGCCGCCGCAGAGCTCGGTCGAGAGCGACGACGCGCCATCCGTGCCGCCCATCGAGACGACGCGGACCTCGTCGCCGTACTTCTCGCCGAAGAGCGCGAGCGCGCCGGCCTCGACCGCCGCGTCCGGGCTCATGAGCCGCGTGACGACGTCCACGTTCGCCAGCACCGAGGCGTTGACCACCGCCTCGACCGCGTGCGCGTCCTCGGCGCCGATCGGCGTCGGATGCGAGATGTCGAAGCGCAGGCGCTGCGGCCCGACCAGCGAGCCCTTCTGCGTCACGTGCTCGCCGAGGCGCGCGCGCAGCGCCGCATGCAGCAGGTGCGTCGCGGAGTGGTTGGCGCGCATCGCGGCACGGCGCTCGCCATCGACCGCGAGTTCCACGGCGTCGCCCACGCGCAGCGTCCCGGAGGACAGGCGGCCGACATGGGCATGCAGGTCGCCGAGCTTCTTCTGCGTGTCGGAGACGTCGAAGCGCGCGCCCGCCGAGCGGATCGCGCCGGTGTCGCCGAGCTGGCCGCCGGACTCGCCGTAGAACGGCGTCTGGTTGACGAGGACGATGCCGTCCTGGCCCGCGGAGAGCTCCGTCGCCTCCGTGCCGTCGCGCAGGATCGCGACGACCTGGCCCTCGGCGGTCTCCGTGTCGTAGCCGAGGAACTCGGTGGCGCCGACCCGCTCGCGCAGCGCGAACCAGATCTTCTCCGTCCCGGTCTCGCCGGACCCGGCCCAGGACGCGCGCGCCGCGGCGCGCGCCTTCTCGAGCGCGGCGGCGAAGCCGTCGGTATCGACCTTCATGCCGCGGCCACGCAGCACGTCCTGCGTCAGGTCGAGCGGGAAGCCGAACGTGTCGTAGAGGCGGAAGGCGACCTCGCCGCCGAGCACGCCGCCGGCGCCGAGCGAGGCCGTCGCCTCGTCCAGCAGGCGCAGCCCGCGGTCGAGCGTCTCCTTGAAGCGCGTCTCCTCGAGCTTGAGCGTCTCGGTGATCAGCGGCTGCGCGCGGACCAGCTCGGGATAGGCCTGGCCCATCATCTCGGCCAGCGCAGGCACCAGGCGGAACATCAGCGGGTCCTTGCAGCCCATCATGTGCGCGTGGCGCATGGCGCGGCGCATGATGCGCCGCAGCACGTAGCCGCGCCCCTCGTTGGACGGCAGGACGCCATCGGCAATCAGGAAGGACGCTGCGCGCAGGTGGTCCGCGACGACGCGATGCGAGACCTTGTGCGTGCCGTCCGGATCGGTCGAGGAGCAGTCGGCCGAGGCGAGGATCAGGCGCCGCAGCAGGTCGGTGTCGTAGTTGTCGTGCTTGCCCTGGAGCAGGGCCGTGATGCGCTCAAGCCCCATGCCGGTGTCGATCGAGGGCTTCGGCAGCGCGACGCGGTTGCCCGGCGCGACCTGCTCGAACTGCATGAAGACGAGGTTCCAGATCTCGATGAAGCGGTCGCCGTCGGCATCGGCGCTGCCGGGCGGGCCACCCGCTATGCCGGGGCCGTGGTCGTAGAAGATCTCGGAGCACGGGCCGCAGGGCCCCGTGTCGCCCATCGCCCAGAAATTGTCGGAGGTGGCGATGCGGATGATCCGGGAATCGGGAAGGCCGGCGATCTTGCGCCAGTGCCCGGCCGCCTCGTCGTCGTCGTGGTAGACCGTGACGAGGAGCCTGTCCTTGTCGACCCCGTAGGTCCGGGTGATCAGGTTCCAGGCGAGCTCGATCGCCCGCTCCTTGAAGTAGTCCCCGAAGGAGAAGTTCCCGAGCATCTCGAAGAACGTGTGGTGCCGGGCCGTGTAGCCGACATTCTCGAGGTCGTTGTGCTTGCCGCCGGCGCGCACGCATTTCTGCGAGGTGGCCGCGCGCTGGTAGCCGCGCGTCTCCTGCCCGGTGAAGACGTTCTTGAACTGGACCATGCCCGCGTTGGTGAACATGAGCGTCGGGTCGTTGCGCGGAACGAGCGGCGACGAAGCAACGACTTGGTGGCCGTTCCTGCCGAAATAGTCGAGGAAGGCTGAGCGGATCTCGTTGGCCGATGCCATGGACGGACGCCTCGATGTTCGGGTTCGCGGACCGGCGGCTCGAAACCTGCGGTCCCGTGACGGGTACGCAGCGAGCGCCAGCGCCTGCGACCTGGACGGAAGCCAGGCCGGGGCGCGTGATTTAGCTTTCCCGAAGCGGCGCTGTCCAGACGGCGGATCGCGGGCGCGGCGACGCGCCGGCCCGGTAGCGACGCAGCAACGACGCACCGGGGGCGCGAACCGGGCATGGCGTGTTTCCGGGATGCACGCGAGGGCGAAGCGCCGCGCGGGACATGCCCATGGCGACGCGTGGCATCGGATGACATGGAGGGCGAGCCGTGAGGGCGGCGCCGGACGAGCGGTGACGACGCGCCGGACACCCGGCTACGAAAGCCGCGGAAACCGCGAGGCCCGAAAGACGGGAGGCCCGAAAAAAGATAGGCCCGAAAAAACGAGAGGCGGGACCTCGCGCCTCACCGGTAGGGTCGGTGGTCGGCGCGAGATCCCGCCTCGCCTCTCGACGCGCACGGGCCGCGGCAGCGAACAGCGGCGGGTGGCGGAGAGCCTTGGAACAGGCAGGCGGGACCCTATGGGCCTCGCCCGCCAGCGTCAACCGTCGCTGCCTGCATCCCCGGCTGCGAGCATTGCATTGGCGACAAGGCCGGAATTCTGCCGGATCGCGGCTTCGATCGAGGACATGATTTCCGGGTGTTCTTTCAAGAAGTTACGGGAATTTTCCCGCCCCTGGCCGATGCGCTGGCCGTCATAGGAGAACCAGGCCCCGGACTTGTCCACGACCCCGGCCTTGACCCCCAGGTCGATCAGCTCGCCAGTCTTGGAGATGCCCTCCCCGTACATGATGTCGAACTCGACCACCCGGAACGGGGCAGCCATCTTGTTCTTCACCACCTTCACCCGGGTCTGGTTGCCGACGACCTCCTCGCGCTCCTTGATCGCGCCGATGCGACGGATGTCGAGGCGGACCGAGGCATAGAACTTGAGCGCGTTGCCGCCCGTGGTCGTCTCCGGGTTGCCGAACATCACGCCGATCTTCAGGCGGATCTGGTTGATGAAGATCACGAGGCAGCGCGAGCGCGAGATCGAGCCCGTCAGCTTGCGCAGCGCCTGGCTCATGAGGCGCGCATGCAGGCCGACATGGCTGTCGCCCATCTCGCCCTCGAGTTCCGCCCGCGGCACGAGCGCGGCGACGGAGTCGACCACGAGCACGTCGATCGCGCCGGAACGCACGAGCGTATCGGCGATCTCCAGCGCCTGCTCGCCGGCGTCGGGCTGCGAGATCAGCAGTTCGTCGACGTTCACGCCGAGCTTGGCCGCGTAGACCGGATCGAGCGCGTGCTCCGCGTCGATGAAGGCACAGGACCCGCCCTTCTTCTGCGCCTCGGCGATCGCGTGGAGCGCCAGCGTCGTCTTGCCCGAGGATTCCGGCCCGTAGATCTCGATGATGCGGCCGCGGGGGAACCCGCCGATGCCGAGCGCGATGTCGAGCGACAGCGATCCCGTCGAGACCACCTCGGCCGCGTCGACCGCCTCGCGCTGGCCAAGGCGCATGATCGAGCCCTTGCCGAAGGCACGCTCGATCTGCCCGAGCGCGGCGTCCAGCGCCTTGCTGCGGTCGGCCTGGCCTCGCTCGCTCCTGTCGGAATTCCGGTCCATAGCTTCCTTCTCACCGTTCTCGCGGGCGACGGCCCGCAGTTGCGCAACGCTCATGTCCCGTCTCCTCTTATCAGCGGCCTCCGGATTCGCGCATCGCCGAAACCCTGGTCCTCGCCGATGCGCGATGCGGCCAGTCGCGGCCGCGTACCTCTTTTGTTCCCGACCCCGTCCACCGGAACGACGTCGAGGACGAAGGCGCATCGTACACCTTTTGTTCCGCGTGGCAAGGAGGCTTTGGGCAGGGCTGCGTCGATTCCGTACTATCCCCCCGACGGCCAAGCTCAACGAAAAGGTAATCTTCGGTCCAATAGTCTTAAGGTTCCTCGTGGGGGAGCAGTGAACAAGCCTCAGTTGCAAGCGCGACGCGACGCGACCGGAACCGCCGGCAGGACGAGCACGCCCGCGATTCGCGGCGCGTCCCCGTTGCACACGGACTAGGCACCGGCATGTCCAGGGACCTCCATCGCTTCATGTCCTTCGCCTTCGCGGGCGCCGACCTGCTCGTCGAGCTCGACAAGCAGCGCAACATCTCATTCGCCCTCGGCGCCACGACCGGGCTCTCCGCCCTCAACGACATCGAGCTCGTCGGCAAGCCCTGGAAGACGGTCTTCGCCACCGAGGACCATGGCCTCATCGCCGCCCTGCTCGACGGCCTCAAGCCCGGCTCTCGCTGCGGCCCGATCCTCGTGAAGCTCGCCCTCAGGCGCGAGGACGGCTCCGCGCGCGACGCGCTGATGAGCGCCTGCAGCCTGCCCACGTCGCCGGACACGGTCAGCTGCACGCTCAGCAACCCGTCCATCGCCGCGATCCCCCACGGCGCCGCGCGGCGCAACGACCCGATGCAGCAGTTCATCGACGAGGGCACCTTCACGGAGTCCGCCGCGCGGCTCGCGGAGGCCGCGCGCGCGCTGCGCAAGCCGCTCGAGATGACCTTCCTCGACCTGCCGGCGCTGCAGGACGCCGAGAAGCTCTTCGGTCGCGCCCAGACCGAGCAGTTGGTCCAGCGCATCGGCACGCTGCTGCGCGCGAGCTCCATCGACGGCGCCACGGCGGCCCGGCTCGGGCCCGGCCGCTTCGGCCTCGTCCACGACCCCGCGAACCGGCCCGACGACATCGCCGCGCGCATCGTCTCGGCGGCCCGCACGCCGGACGGAAGCAGCCTCGAGATCACCCATTCGAGCCTGGACATCGCGCAGCAGGAGCTGCCGCAGGGCGAGACCCTCAGGGCGATCCGCTACGTGGTGGAGCAGGTGGCGCGCGACGGCGTGTCCAAGGACAAGCCCCCGACCCTGCTCTCCGCCTTCGAGAACATGGTCGAGAGCACGCTCGAGCGCGTGCGCAGCTTCTCGCGCGCGGTGCGCGATTCGCACTTCAACCTCGCCTTCCAGCCGATCGCGTCGCTCGACACCGGCAAGCTCCACCATTTCGAGGTGCTGACGCGCTTCAACCAGGAGGAGAGCCCCCTCGGCATGATCCAGTTCGCCGAGGAGATCGGGATCATCGAGCAGCTCGACCTCGCGGTCATCACGCGCTCGGTCGAGACCATGCGCAATCCCGCCCTCGACCGGCGGGTCGGCTTCGCGGTCAACGTGTCGGGCAACTCGCTGGGCAACGGCGTGTTCGTCAACTGCCTGCTCGAGCTGCTCGACGAGAACCGTGCCTTCGCGAAGCGGATCGCGATCGAGGTGACCGAGAGCGCGCGCCTGAAGAACCTGCAGGAAGCCAACAAGGTCATCCAGGAGATCCGCAAGCGCGGGTTCCAGGTCGGGCTCGACGACTTCGGCGCGGGATCCGCGAGCTTCCAGTACCTCCAGGCGCTGTCCGTCGACTTCGTGAAGATCGACGGCGCCTACGTGCACCGCCTCGGCAAGTCGCAGAAGGACGAGGCGATGATCCGCGGCATCGTGCGCATCTGCGCCGACCTCGGCATCACGACGATCGGGGAGATGATCGAGACGCGCGAGCAGGCCGACGCCCTGCGGCGCATCGGCGTCAAGCTCGGCCAGGGCTGGTATTTCGGTCGCCCAGCGCCGGAGCCCGAGGTGCCCTGGGACTTCGCGCCGTCACAGTTCACCTTCGCGCGCGCCTGAGCCGGCGGCTCAGCGCACGACGTCCTTCACCTTCCCCGCGAGCTGCTCGAGCGTGAAGGGCTTTGGCAGGAAGTGGACGTCCTGGGCGCTGTCGAGGCGCTTGCGGAACGTCTCCTCCGCGTAGCCCGAGATGCAGATGACCCGCATGTCGGGGATGCGCTCGCGCACGCGCTTGATCAGCTCCGTGCCGTCCATCTGCGGCATGACCACGTCGGTGACGAGCACGTCGATGCCGGGGTTCTTCTCCAGCAGCTCGAGCGCGTTCTCGCCCGACTTCGCCTCGATGACCTTGTAGCCCTTGTTGCGCAGCGCGCGCGCCGAGAACAGGCGCACCGCGTCCTCGTCCTCGACCAGCATCACCGTGCCCGCGCCGGTCGTGTCGGCGCGCCGCGGCTCGGCCGGCCGGTCCTCGGTGCGCTGGGCGTCGCCCTTCCAGCGCGGCAGCAGGATCCGGAACGACGTGCCCTGCCCCACGACGGAATCGACGAACACGAACCCGCCGGTCTGCTTGACGATGCCGTAGACGGTCGACAGGCCGAGGCCGGTTCCGGAGCCGACCTCCTTCGTCGAGAAGAAGGGCTCGAAGATGCGGCCGAGGTTCTCCTCCGGGATGCCGATGCCGGTGTCGGCGACGTCGATCAGGACGTAGTCGCCCGCGGGGATCGTCTCCGCGCCGCGCTGCTCGGGCGCTTCGAGACGGTGGTTGGCGGTGCGGATCGACAGCCTGCCCCCGGCCGGCATCGCGTCGCGCGCGTTGACGGCGAGGTTGATGATCACCTGCTCGAACTGGCCCTGGTCGACGCGCACGAGGTGCAGGTCGCGGGCATGCGCCATCTGCAGGGCGATGTTCTCGCCGATCAGGCGACGCAGCAGGTGCGTGAGCTCGCTGAGCGGGTCCGTGACGTCGATGACCTTCGGCTGCAGCGTCTGCTGGCGCGAGAACGCGAGCAGCTGGCGCACGAGGTTCGCCGCGCGGTTCGCGTTCTGCTTGATCTGCATGATGTCGGCGAAGGACGGGTCGCCGGCCCGGTGGCGCAGCAGCAGGAGGTCGCAGAAGCCGATCATCGCGGTGAGCAGGTTGTTGAAGTCGTGCGCCACACCGCCGGCGAGCTGGCCGACGGCCTGCATCTTCTGCGACTGGGCGAACTGGACCTCGAGGCGCTTCTGGTTGCTGGCGTCGAGGACGTGCAGCACGATCCCCGCATCCGCGCCGGGCGCCGGCTCGACGCGCCCGGCGTAGAAGGACAGCGTGGTCGGCTCGCGGCCGGCGCCAGAGGCGAGCCGCGCCTCCATCCCGCCTGCCGGGTCGGCGCCGCTGGCGATGCGCGCCAGCCGCGCCGCGATGTCGCCGCGATCCTCCGCGAGCAGGAGGTCGACGAGCGCGCTGCCGCGCGCCTGCCCGGCCGTGCGGTCGATCAGCCTGCAGAAGGCCGCGTTGCAGGCGTCTATGCGCCCGCCCCCGTCGAGCCGCGCGATCGCGACCGGCGCATCCTCGAACAGGCGCCGGAAGCCGTGCTCCGCGCGCGCCAGCGCGGTCGTCCCGTCTCGCTCGGGCCGCAGGTCGCGCAGCATCGCGCGGAAGGCCGGCGCGCCATCGGCGCCTGCCAAGGCCGGAGACACGACGACCGAGACCGGGATCCTCCCGCCCTCGGGGCCGGCGAGCACGGCCTCGCCGACGGGCCCGTCGCCGGCGAAGGCGGCGTGTGGCGGCGTGCCCGGCGGCGGCTTCACGGCGAGCACGTCATGCAGGCGCGGCGCATCCGACGCAGGACGCCCGAGCCATCCGGCGAGCGTCGCGTTCATGCCGCCGATGCGCCCATCCGCATCGATCGCGCAGAACCCGACCGGCGCATGCTCGACGAAGTCGCGCAGGCGCGCCCGCGCGTCGGCCAGTTCGCCTTCGAGGCGTCGCGTGGCTGTCGCGTCGCGGAAGCTCCAGGCCGTGGCGCCGGGACCGGCGGCGGGCACCGGCGAGACGAGGACGGCGCGCCACCCGGTCATGCCGTCGATGGCACGCGCCGCGAACGCGAATTCGCGCGTGCCGCCGGCGCGCGCCTCGGCCCAGTTCGCCTCGAGCTCGCGCCGCGCGCCCTCGCCCGCATCCATCGCCTCGAGGATCGCGCCGATGCCGCCCTTCGTCCCGCGGCCCTCGCCCATGGCGGCGCGGAAGGCGTCGTTCGCCCATGCAAGCCTTCCCTCGCCATCGAGGATCGCGCAGGGCCACGTGGCGTCGGCCGCGAAGGCCGCGGCCACGGCATCCGGGGCGGCGCGGCGACGCCACGCCGCCGCGAGCGCGGCCGCGACGGCGCCGCCGGCGGCGGCCGGGATCGTCCATGCGACGGGCACGACGCCAGGCGCAACGATGGAAGCCGCGAAGGCGGCAAGCGCGGGCGCCGCGGCGGATGCGAGCAGGATTGCCTGGCTTGCGCGAGCGCGCATCTCTGGCGACGCCCCCCTTGGCTCGTTCGTCGCCCTCGACCTGCCGTCGCGCCGGACCCGTTCAGGACGGGCGCGCGGAACCATGCCGGGAGGGGCGGAGCTTCCAGACATAGCTGATGATCTCGGCGACGGCCTTGTAATGCTCCGGTTCGATCGCGCTGTCCAGATCCACCGTCGCGTGCAGGGCGCGCGCGAGCGGAGGATTCTCGACGATCGGGACACCGTTGTCCTTGGCAAGCTGCCGGATGCGCAGCGCGACGGCGTCGGTGCCCTTGGCGACCACCACGGGCGCGGCCATGACGTCGCGGTCGTACTTCAGCGCGACCGCGTAGTGCGTCGGGTTCGTGATGACGACGTCGGCCTTCGGGACGGCCGCCATCATGCGGCGGCGCGAGCGCTCCTGGCGGATCTGGCGGAGCTTCGCCTTCACCATCGGGTCGCCTTCCTGCTCCTTGAACTCGTCCCGGATCTCCGTCCGGCTCATGCGCATCTCGCGCATGATGCGGAGCTTCTGGTAGCCGAAGTCGATCGCCGCGATCAGCGCCATGACCGAGACCGCGGCGATCAGGAGGCGCATCGTCAGCTCGGCGATCACGTGGAGCGCGGCGGAGATCTCGCGCAGCGCGAAGAGCGGCAGGTCCGCGAGGGTCGGCGCGACCGCGTACCAGCAGGCCCATCCCACGAGGACCATCTTCACGATGCCCTTGGCGAACTCGATCAGCGAGGACGACGAGAACAGCCGCTGCAGGCCCTTGAGCGGCGAGATCTTGGACCATTCCGGCTTCATCGCGCCGGGCGCGAAGAGCCACCCGACCTGGACGAGGCCGGCCGCGATCCCGGCGAAGGCCGCGGCGAGCAGCACCGGCCCCGCGGCGAGCGCCACCGCCGCGCAGAGGTCGATGGCCATGGCCTGGAAGCTCGATTCCTCGATGCGCATCAGGTGCGCGCCGCCCACGAAGGCCTCGATCATGGACTTGCCCTGGGTCGCCAGCCCTGGACCGAGGCCGCCGAGCGCGATCGTCGCGGCGAGCAGGACGAACCAGCTGTTGACCTCGCGCGAGACCGCGACCTGGCCCCGCTTGCGCGCCTCGTCCAGGCGCTTGGCGGTCGGTTCCTCGGTCTTGGAGGATTCGTCCTGTTCGCCGGCCATCCCTCAGCCCTGGCGCAGGAGGCCGGCGAGCGTCGCGCCGAGCTCGTCGAGGAAGACGGTCATCGCGAGGAACGTGCCCATCGCGAGCAGGATGAGCCCGAGCATCAGCTGCAGCGGCATCGCGACGAAGAACACCTGCATCTGCGGCATCAGCCTCTGCACGAGGCCGAAGCCCACGAAGAGCAGGATCGCGTAGACGAAGAAGGGCATCGCCATGCGCATCCCGAGGGAGAAGCTGCGCGCCACCATCGTCGTGGCGGCGGCGGCGAACTCGCCGGGATCGATCGGGTTGCCCGCCGGGAAGACGACGTAGGAATCGGCGACCGCCCGCAGGAGCAGGTGGTGCATGTCCGCGGCGAACATCACGGTCAGCGCCAGGATCGACATCCACGCCGCCGTGATGACGCCCTGCTGCTGGGTGCCGGGATCGAAGGCGAAGGCGCTCGCAAGCGAGGTCTGGTAGCCGATGATCGTCCCGGCGATCTGCGCGGCGGACAGGACCATGCGCGCGACGAGGCCCAGGAAGATCCCGGTCACGATCTCGACCCCGGTCGCGACCACGAGCCCCGCGGGCTCCACCGGGAGCGCCGGCAGGCCAGGCGCGACCGACGGCGCGATGACGACGGTGACGGCGATGGCGACCAGCAGACGCACGCGCGCCGGAACGGACGCCTCGGCGAAGCCTGGCAGCAAGGCGAAGGCCGCGCCCACGCGCGCGAAGACGATGAACGCGATCCAGGCCTGGGCGGCGAGGAAGTCGGCGAGCGGGCCCGGCATCAGAAGCCGAGGACGATGCGCGAGGCCAGTTCGCGCATGAATTCGGACATGGTCGCGACCATGAAGGGCAGCATGAGCAGGAAGACGACGAAGATGCCGAGGATCTTCGGCACGAAGGCGAGCGTCATCTCCTGGATCTGCGTCAGCGCCTGGAAGAGCGAGACGAGCAGGCCGATCGCGAGGCCGACGA
>Ga0068872_10001871_pt1 | contig 16707 bp, 3 predicted proteins | sample NOAtaG_7_FD_66441 | JGI IMG/M metagenome (GOLD analysis project Ga0068872, IMG submission 66441) | Freshwater lake microbial communities from Lake Erie, under a cyanobacterial bloom - NOAA_Erie_Diel1S_2200h metaG | ecosystem: Environmental > Aquatic > Freshwater > Lake | place: USA: Ohio, Lake...
AACAGTCATAAATTATAACATATCAATTTTTTAAAGATTATTACAACCCTAAACAGCATCTAAGATATGATCAATAGATTTTCAGATTTAAGGACCACTACTCCAATGTGAATTTGAACTATGACCAATTGTTTTCCAGTTTGCACCATCAGATTGAATAGTAATAAAAGCATTATGAACTGTTGATACAATTACAGAATTGCCATCTATTGTCTCGGATCCATATGGACTTAATATAACTAGATTACTATCAGAAGATGATTTCTTAAAAGTATATATTCTACCAGATACTGTGCTAGATTCAGGTAAATCAGCAGTGATATTATCATCAGTAGAATTTAATAATACAGTAGAATGACTATCACCTATAGTAATATCACTTAATACAAATGGCGTAGCATTTGGGTATGATACAGCAGTAGTAGAATCAACACCTCTAGTTAATTTTCCTAATGCAGTTTTAGATTTATATGTTATAATTTCAGCATTTATTAATACTGTTCCAGATGTTCCAAAATTAGTATTATCAATTACCGGAATAATTCTCTGATTTACCGTCATATCACCATCTAATGTAGTATATATAGCAGTATCATTTATCGATAATACTTTAGATCCACTTTCATGTGTTGATGGTGTAGTTCCTAATTTACCTCTGACACATCTAGTTAAATTATTACCATTCATGCTATTAAATGTTATAATTTCAGCATCTATAATAACTGTTCCAGGAGAACTATATGAACTTGCATCATCCAACGTAATTACAGTTGCATTTTCCGTTAAATCTGTTGTTAAAGATGATGCACCTAAGGCTATCATAGGGCTTTGTTCTGATGCTATCAAATATACTCTAGTGCCATCATCATGTGTAGTGGCATTAGTTGCATTAGTTTCTCTATTAGCATCAGCTAAAACTGTTTTAGTTCCAAATTCAATCTTTTCAGTGCCTATTAAAATTGTTCCGGAATCTGGGAAATCACTAGTAGAATCAATCTTAATACCAGATACATCATCCGATAATAATACTTTATTTGATGTTAATTGGAAATTTGGTATAACATACGATGGATTTGTAATGTTAGTTATTAAGGTTTCCTCTAGGGTAGGATGTATAGATTCAGATGATCCATACAATCCTCTAGATAATACATCCAATGTATTTTTACTAGTCCAATCAAAAAATTCGGCATCTACCAGACCAACCCCTGTTGTTTGATATGATGTTGCAGAATTCAATGGAATATGTGGTGTTATAGTTGTCATGTTAGTTCTTAATGTACTATGACCACTTGTAGAAACAATGTAGATGTCGTCATTTGCATCATGTGATGTAGCAGTAGTTCCTAGAAATCCTCTAGTAATATTATCGGCTGTCATTAAGGAACTAACCAACATAATTTCACCATCAACTAAAATCCATGCAGTTTTTCCAGGTTGTGGTTCATAAATACCATTATCGTTATTAAGAGCCACATAAACAACACTAGTATCCATATCCAATCGTAAAGTTTCATTAGGATTGATGTTTTCTAGAACTACAAATTGATCAGCATCACCAATATTATATGTATGTGTAGAAGGAGATGTTCCTAAGAGCCCTCTAGTTAATCCATCAAAACTATTTTTATTGAAATATGAGATCCATTCACCATTTACTAGGACAACACCACTGGAAGAATATGAACTTGCATCAGCTAATGGTAAAAATTGATGATCTTCAGTAATATCCTGTGCTAGAGTTGAATAATCACTTTTTTGTATGATGCAATAAACTTCGGGACCACTTATGCCTCCAATATATGCACTTGCGGTAGTGTCAAATACTCCTCTAGTTAGATTATCAATACTTCTTCTACTTGTTATACCCATAAATTCACTTCCGATTAACAAAAGTGTATCTAGAGAACCACTAGAAGCATATGAACTACCGTCAATAGTTGGAACAAATCTAGTATCATTTGAAATGTTTTCTTTTAGAGTTGAATAAGCATCGATTGAGTCGATTTCCTTTATATTAGGTGTTAAATATGAGTGGGATGATGTAGCAGTTCCAAAAGCACCTCTAGTTAAATTGTCTAATGATTTAGATAAAAAGAATTCATCATTGTTCATCCCAATAATAGTTCTCTTAAATACTTCTGGTGTAGCACCTGTGGTATACATTACATAAAAACCTATGCTATTGTTAAATCCCACCGTAGATGTCAAAGGTATATTTGTATCAGTATCTGAAACATCAATTCTCAATGTAGTTGCATTACTAACATCTAATTTATATTGATAATAACCAGATGTATTTGCCGTATGTGATGTTGCAGTACTACTCAATTGACCTCTAATTGCATTCTTGATACCAGCAGATTCATTATATGTTAATAATTCATCTTCTATTAATATGAATCCAGATGTTCCAAAAACATATGATTCGTTAACGGCAATATCAACATTACCAACTGAATTATCTAAAGCCGTAGTTAATATTGTAGAAGCAGATGATGTAATCTGTTTTATTGATTTACCGGCTGTTATAGATGTCAGTGTAGTACCTCTAGTTTCTCTGTAAATGTTAGAATGACTTATAGTAGGATTCAATTCATATACCCATGCTTCATAATGTTGAGTATCAGATTGATTTTCTAATGATATTAATGTTGAATACAATGGAGTTCTACTTCTATATTCAGATGAAAGACTTGTGGGTCCTCCTGTCCCAAAATATTTAGATGGATAATCATTATAACCATCAGTTGAAAGCCAATTTGAAGCCACATTATAAATAAATTTTGATATATAAAATGAATCCGATTGTCCAAAAATTATAGATACACCAGTTAAATTTTTATTAACTCTTTTTCTAAAACGAACCAGTCTAATGTCTGGTTCAAGACCACCCACATCAGTTGTCAACAATGCATATCCTCCTGTAGCTGGAAATCTTCTTGCATTATTACTAGTATCTAACACTATAGAACTACCACCTGTATAATTGCTTATGTTATACGCTGTTCCAATATTATGTTGATAAGTTTGTGATGCACCTGCGTAATACATCGAAGATGGTGTAGTAGATAATCTAAACGGCGAATCATGAATTAAGGTTGTCGTAAAATTAATATCTGAATCACTTCTTATTATTTCACCATCAATCAAGAAACTACTATTTGCCCTAAAAGTAGATACTGAATACCCATTTAATACAGGGGCATAAATAAATTCATTATTAACCCAATATAATCCACTACTAGGTGGTTCAATACCAGATCCAGTGCTAGGATCTATTAATATAGATGTTGCATCTGATGTTGTTGTATCCGCATACATTCTATATGGTATCGTATCAAAATGATATACTGTAGCACCATCAGAATGAGATGCAGGAAGAGTGCCTAATAGACCTCTAATAATATTTTGTAATTCCAATCCATCACGATTTCTATATCTCATCAATTCATCATCTATTATCAAATAACCTGAACTATTAAGTGAATCCGAAGATGTTAAAAATATTGTTGATTCTGTTGCATTATAAGCACCATCTAAAATTTTTGACCCTATAGAATTAGAATCATTTATATAGTAAATTGCAGTATTTCTTTCAATTGGTGAAGCGGTTGATCCATGTGCTTCACGTGTGCAATTAACCATCTTTTTAGTAAATAACCCTGTTGTTCCTGTATATGACACAATTTCACTACCTATTTTAACAAATCCAGATGAACCAATATAACTTAAAGGACAATTTCCTGCCCAATAATTTATAGTGGTATCTAGAATTCCTGTTGCATCTATTTGAAATATTCTAGGATCTCTCACACCATATACTGTAGTTCCTAATGTATGAGTACCTGCTGTAGAATATTCCCAACCACGAGTGCATTTTTTAATAAAGTTTCCGCTAGTTGTTGCATAATGAATAAATTCATCATCAACCATAATACATCCAGAATTTGTGCTAAATCCAGTTATTGAAGTCAATTCAATTGTTGCAACACTACTATTAATACCACTGACTAATGAAGTCTGTGGTAAAGGACTTGTACTATTACTTAATGCATATGCGGGTTGTCCAGCTGTATAAGGTGCACCTGGAACGGATGATCCTAATATGGCTCTAGAGACACCTGTTAAAGATCTACCATATACATTAGTTGAACTATCAAATTCACCTCTATCAATGTTGATCGCACCTGAATATCTAATAATTTCACTATCGATTACAATAGAACCAGTTGTAGGGATACTATTGACTGTTTCATTATCTGATGACCATGCAATAGTTGTAGAAACATTAGTTATATTTCCTTCTAACGTAAGGGTTTTAATAGAATTAGAGTCATTTACTAAAAATACTTTTGCACCTAATAAATGATCTGCAACTGTTGTTCCCAAAACACCTCGTGTTAACCCATTGAGAGAATCGACATCTTTTGAAGTATAGTTTATTAATTCACTATCTATTAATACTGTTCCACTATCAGTAAAACTTCCCATATTACCACTGATTCTTACTTCAGTTCCTGCAATCAGTAGTGCCACATCAAGCGTATCAAACACAAATGCTGTATGAGCATTTTGAATTACATATATTGAAGCACCATCAGAATGTCCCACAGCTGTTGTTCCACTAATACCTCTAGTAGCATTTGAAAATGTGTATGGATAAGTGGAATTTGATGCTACAGTTTCATAATTATGAAGAGGGATACCATTATCATATTCACGTATTCTATTTACAGTAATACCTTCAGAATGATTTGCTATGGTGGTTCCAGATATACCTCTAGCAACATTATAAATATAATTTTGATCATCTGTATATTTAATCCATTCATTATCTAAAAACAAATAACCAGATGAACTCATATTTCCGTAGAGAATACTTTGTGTTTGCACTGGAATATTAGTTTGCACATTATCAATATCTAATAAAAGATTTACAGAAGCTACATAATCTTCAACCGTATATACTGTGGTATCTGAACTAGTATGACTTACTGCAGTGGTTCCATTTGCTCCTCTAGGATAGTTATCAGAATTCAAAACCATTGTCAAATTTTTAGCGTTATAATGAATTATTTCATTATCAATGATAATATTTCCACTATTATCTAATTCTGATGTATCTCCTGAAAGAACCAAATATGTTGAAAATGACCCATTTATACTTTGAATACCACTAATAAGATCACCAAAAACTACTTCATACACATTTGCACCAGCTGTATGTGTTGTGGGTGTTGTAAAACCCCCAAAAAAATGTGAAGCCCCTCTAGACACTTCTAATGTATTGTTTTTTGCACCATACTGAACAACCTCTTTACCCACTCTAGCATAACCACTTGAAGTAATAAATGTTGACATATCTGATAATGGAAAAAATGTTGCTGTTATACCATGACTATTACTTCCAGACATAGCAGAAGTTATAAATGTATTATTACTATTTGTTATTATATGACTCACCACAGATCCACTATTATGTGAAATTATACTAGAACCATATGTTCCTCTACCACTATCCGTAAAATTACTATCAGCCACCAATGAATTATTTTTACTAGAAAACTCAATTAACTCATTATCCAATAAAAGATACCCAGTTGTTCCACTATATGAATTCACAAATTCACCAGATGGTATCGCTAAATCCGTTGTAGTAATTCCAGAATCACCTACTAAAAAGCTAAAGAATTCAGTATTACTCTCAGTTTTTAGCGGATATGCTGTTGTTCCACTTGAATGTGTTGCTATTGTTGATCCTCTATCACCACGAATAACCCCAGCACCTCTGTTCAATAGATCATACTTTATCAATTCACCATTTATACGAACAACACCGGAGGTACTATAACCATTTAAAGCCGGGTTTTCATCTGGTGGAAATGTAATACCTGGTGATGTAGAAGTCATATTCATGTGTAGAGTATTAGCACCAGAAGCTGAATTAGCAAATATTTCATACACAGGTGTAGAGGCTGTATGTGTGGAAACAGTAGTGCCATAAAGACCTCTAGTGTCAACTACTAAACTCTTATTTTTTTCCTGATATGTTAAAATTTCCCTAGTTGTAGTTGGTCCCAATTGTGCCGTTTCAACTGCTATTTCACCACTTGAACCAAAACCAGTCATATCACTTAAAACTACTGCATCTTCACCAACACCAAAACTTTTTGCCAAAGAAGTCGTTATAACACTAGGTATTATTAAACCAACTACTGAATTGTTTATATGAGAGTTAGCAATGGTACTATTAGTTCCTCTAGAAACATTATCTAAGGTATTTTTATTCAAATACGTTATAACTTCAGAATCTATTAAAACAGTTCCACTTGAAGTATAACCTGTATTATCTACCATTGGTAATGTAGTTTCATCTAAATCAATAAAATAACTTAATGTTGATCTAGTTCCTGCTAATTCAGCTACTCTAAAAACTTTACTTCCAGATGAATGTGATGCTGAAACAGTTCCACTAATACCTCTAACTACATTAGATAACCCAACACCACCACTATATGTTAATAATTCTGCGCCTATCAAAATTGTCCCGTCAGTCGTTAAATCATTAGTTGAATCAACTCCAACATTAGTTGTAATATCGTCTATACTACCATCTAATGTTTTTGTTGTTGTCAATGTGTCAAAGTTATAAATAGTTGAACCATCACTATGTGCAACGGCTAAAGTACTATCAACCCCTCTAGTAATATTCTGTATAGCTAATGATGTATATGTTATTAATTCAGCACCGGTTAAAATAGTTCCAGAGTTTGTAAAGTCAGCATGACCTGATATAAATGTTAATACTGTAGCACTACTACTTAATGCATCAATTGTTCCACTTGCTATATAAGAGCCAACTTTATAAACAGTATCTCCAACATCATGAAGTGTAGCTGTGTTATCAGAAACACCTCTGATACATCCCGTTAAAATATTACCACTTTTACCAGTATATGTTATTACTTCTGAACCTATAACAATTGTTCCTGAACTTGTAAAACCAGTTCCATCATCTAAAGTTATAGTTGTTTGAGAATCATTAATACTACCATCTAAAACACTAGATACACTAAATTCACTTGTGTTATTAGATACTAAAAATATACGTGTTCCAGTACCATGATTTACACCGGTTGTATCATTTGTTCCTCTTGATAATCCTCGTAGGGCAATTCTATTATATTTAATAACCTCTTCATTAATAATCATATAGCCACTGCTTGTAAAATCATCAATATTATTACCTAGAATTATTTCATCTGTGTCAGTTATACCACCATTTAAAGTTGTAAATGTCAATGGATTTGTAGAGGTTGATACTAATCTAATAACATCACCATCCGTATGACTTGCCCCACTAGTTGAATTACTTGCTCTAGTAATATTAAAGAATTTAGGGGTTTTATCAGTATAACTGATTAGTTCAGAATTAATCACAATAATACCAGATGAATCAAAATCAGCGGTGTTAAATGGTATATTTGTTTGTATATCATCAACTGAAGTAGTTAAAGTAGTATTTATAGGTGTATTTGCTGTAGAATCAATTCTATAAACTGTCGTTCCCATATTATGTGATGTAGCACTTGATCCACCAATACCTCTAGTTATTTTCCCTAATCCACCATTTTTACCTGCATACTGCATTATTTCAGAATTAATCACAACTAAACCACTATTATTAAAATGTGTGGTTGAATTAATACTTATAGATGATCCAGAATCCGCCATTTCAATAGATAAATTACTAAAGGTTTTAACTGCACCTATATTATACACATAAGTATCAATTGCCAAATGTTCTGGTGTTGAATCATAAATACCTCTCACAAGAGTGATTAATTCTGATGTATTTTTATCACCAAAGTAAATATATTCACTACCAGCTAATACATTGCCTTTAGAGGGAAATCCTGTAATAACACTAGTTGAGTCTACGTCCGTATCTACTTTATCCCAATAAACTACATATGATGATCCATATTGTAAAGTAGCTGATTCTGCACCAAATGATTCAATACTACGTCCAAATGAACCAGCGACATCTAGGGATGATTTAGGATTTAAAGTTTTAATACCTACTTTCTTAGTGTTTAAATCACCACCTATTATAGGATCACTTGGAATACCCCCTTCACTTTTATAAATAATGAATTTATCACTATAGGATGTATTACCAATTGCATCAGCTGATTGCATAGTGTTTGTTTCACAACCTATAATAATATTGTTGCTACCTTGATTAATTTGACCAGCTAGATTACCCAAATGCATATTATTGGAAGCAGATGAATTATAACCTGTATAATAACCTGCTCCAAAACCTATCATAGTATTTTTACCTTGACCATTAGTATCATCATCAACATAATAACCAGCCCGAGTACCTATAAAAGTATTATTTGAAGTATTCGTATATCTACCAGCACCAGTTCCAATAGCAATATTGTATTTTTGAGAATTAACTGCTCTTAGGGCATTATCACCAATAGCTATGTTCTTTGAACCCATTGTTAAAGAACGACCAGCATTAGTTCCCATTATAATGTTTGCGGATGCTATTGATGTATCAGTTTCTCCAATGTCATTATTTCGTTCTCTTGCGATATATATAACATCACCTTCAGAATATGAAGTGTATAATTCAGAATCAATATCAATTCTAGTTGTTCCAGTTCCAGATGATCCAGAATGAACACTGATACCCAATATACTATAATTACTATATGAACTTGAAGTCATAGATTGTAATATAATATTTTCACCAATCGTAAATAAATTGTTAATATCAGCTTTAGGGGTTTTAACAACAACATATGAATCACCAGATGTAGCTGTATCAATTACAGAACTTTTTTCACCAAATAATAGATGAACTGCATCGTTTGTAGAAAGGTTTGCCTGTAAAGGTCCCGAAAGAGTAGATTGTGATGATGATACACTGACTGTATAAAATATTTCTGGAGCGGCTAATTCATCATCTTCATGTATTAATGCTAGATATTGCCCCTTTTTTACATAAAAATCACCTACATAAATTGTGTTAAAACCGACTAATACATTTTGACTAGAATTTGTACTAGTTCTACCTTCACCTAAACTTCTACCCGCATTTCTTCCCATTATTATGTTATCTGCACCACCAGCACCACGATTTCCAGCATCTGATCCTATAACAATAGAAGAATCATATGCAAATCCTTGTAATCCACTTCTATATCCCATAATAATGTTATCTGAAAAATTAGGGTTTTTAATCACTTTGGCTGATTCTGAACCAATAATCAAGTTATTATTTCCAATATCACCTGCTATAACTACATCGGGACCTATCGCAACATTACTATCACCATAATTATTACTATAAAGAGCATATTTACCAATAGAAACATTTCTATTTCCAGTTGTATTTAATCTTTGAGACCGATATCCAATTGCTAAATTACGATCTCCTGTAGTGCTATAATAACCTGCTTGATATCCCAAATAAAGATTAGATTCACCAGTTGTATTACTATAACCTGATTGATAACCTATAAAAGTGTTAGTTGATCCGGATGTGGTATTAAACCCACTTTGATAACCTATAAAGAAGTTTGAATCACCTTCTGATACATTAAAACCAGATTGATACCCTATAAACATATTGCTTGCACCAGTCGTCAAAAAACGACCAGCTTCACTACCCATTGCTAAGTTATTACTTGATAATGCTACTTTACCCGCACGATATCCAAAATAAATATTTCTTGTTCCAGATGAATTCAATTGACCTGTTTCTGCACCAAAGAAAATATTATTACCCACGACAGTATTATACCCAGCATTTGAACCCATGAAAATATTATTATTTGCCGTTGCATTTGAATAACCAGCCCCTGGACCAATTGATATATTTTTATCACCCGTTGAATTAGTATATCCTGCAAGAGCACCTATAAAAATATTATTTGATGCCACAGTGTTTAAACCAGCTTCACTACCTATATTAATATTATTATGACCTGTTTGATTCGTATAACCAGCTCTATAACCTATTGAAATATTACCCGATCCTTCAGTATTAGCATAAGAAGCTTGAAAACCCATAGCAATTAAGTTATCTTGTCTATTAAAATAACCAGATTCACGACCAATACAAATGACACCAGTGTAAGATGATGGGGTTGTTCCACTTCTACCAGCACGATATCCGATACAAATATTACTTCCTCCAGAAGTATTATAATATCCAGAATCATATCCAATATACACATTATAACTAGCATCTATCATCTGATTACCTGAACGATATCCAATACACACATTTGATTCACCTGTTGTGGCATTTTCAGCCGATTGAGGACCAATATAAATATGTCTAGAACCTACAGTATTAGCTTTACCTGCTTCATAACCAATCATAATACTTTGACCACCTGTTGTAGTTGAATATCCGGGACCACTAGTATCCCCTTGACCAGCACCAATAAACACATTTTGAGTTGCCGATGTGATCGAATAACCCGCATTGTCTCCAATTAATATATTTTGATTACCCGTTGTAAGCGAATATGCCGATTGATATCCTACTATAATATTACGTGTTGCCGTTGTTGCTCTATAACCAGCTTTATATCCCATAACAACATTATAATCACCAGTCATACTACTTGGTGTGCCTTCTTCAGTATCAACATCAATTCCACCAATACCAGTTAAATAACCCACAAAAATATTATATAAACCAGTTGTATTACTACGACCTGCATGATAACCTATCGCTATAGTTCCATCCGATAAGTTGTTATATGCGGATTGATGACCTATAGCTACAAATCTAGTCCCTGAACTGCTATTATAACCAGCATCATGACCTATTGCGATTGATCTTGAAGCATTAACTGATGTAAATCCTGCATCTCTTCCTATAAAAACATTAGATACACCATTTGTTAAGTTGCGACCAGCTTGATCACCTGCGATTACATTTCCTTCTCCACTTGTTAATGCACGACCTGCCGAAAACCCGATTAATGTATTTAAACCGCCTGATACTAGAGAATTACCTGCAAAAGATCCTAGAAGTGAATTGCGGTTTGATGTTAGGAAACGACCTGCTAAATAACCTAATGCGGTGTTATCTGATCCACTAGTTAAACTAGATAAAATACCTTGAGTTCCAGATCCAGTTCCACCACCTACACCTGTATTTCTACTACCTGTTTGTATATTACGACCACTAAAATGACCTATAAAAAGATTTGATGACCCTGTTCCTGTTCCCTGAGATTGATTTTTACCGGATTGTGTTCCGATATTAATATTATATGTCCCAGTGCTATATTGCCCTGATTCTTTACCTATTAAAATACTATCAGAACAAGTAGAGTTAGCACCAGCTTCCGACCCAATAACTATTAAATTACCATCTGTATTATTATTACTGGTTGCTGAATTATATCCAATAAAAATATTATCATTCTGAGTTGTTTGAGATGCACCTGCCGAATAACCTACAGCTATATTCCGTTGACCTGTTGTTGAAGTTGATAATGCATTTACACCTAAGACAACATTCTTAACACCCGCCGTTAAACTTTTACCAGATTGAGTCCCTAATATAATATTATCTGTTCCAGATGTTAATGAATATCCCGCTGAATCAGTTGCCGAAGTTGTTGATGGTGCTCCAAATACAACATTACGGTTTCCAGTTGTTAAAGAATAACCTGCCTTATTACCACCAATCACATTGAAACCACCCGTAGTTATATTATAACCAGCTTGTGCTCCTACTAAAGTATTATAATCACCCGAAGTTGCACTAAAACCTGCTTTATGACCCACCATTGTGCTTAATAATCCCGTAGTTGCACTAGTTCCCGCATAAGAACCTACAAAAGTTCCATTGCCAACTGATACTAAACGACCTGCTTGTTTGCCTAGGATAACTAGATCATTTCCAGTTTGATTAGTATATCCAGCTTGATGACCTATTATAACGGATCCATTACCACTTGTAATACCATATCCGGCTGACTGAACTCCACTGGATGAACCTATTAAAATATTACCAGAGGTTGATACTGCATTTAAACCGGCTTTAACACCAATAAATAAGTTATCAACACCAACTGAACTTTGCCCTGCTAAATCCCCAATTGCTATATTTCTAGATCCAGTAGTATTTTCTTTTAAGGCTTGTCTTCCAATACCCACATTAGAATCACCGGTTGTGATATTAACACCTGCAGATGCTCCAACCATTACATTAAATGCACCACTCGTTATAGAAAAACCTGCCTTTTTACCATATAATGTATTGGCATTTCCACTAGTTAAATTGCGTCCTGCTTCAGATCCAACTAGAGTTGAATCATTGCTAGCTGTTATACTAGAACCGGCGTTTGTTCCTAAAATAGTATTACCTGTTCCGCTAATGTCTGGATTACCTGCATTATCACCTAGAAAAAGATTACCATTAGTGGATGATAAGGAGACACCTTGAGTACTTAGAGGATAATATGAAATATCACCACTAGAGGTTTCAACGTTCCAGCAACCGTGTAATCTCATAATGGATCTAGCACCTGATGTATTATTGTAATATCTATTTCCGGTAATTCTAGAAGCACCACCTAAAATAGTTTGATTATTTGCTGTGTAAATTGAATAATTTCCAGATCCAGAAACCATAATGTTAGATGAGAAGAACTGTGTTAAATATTCTGTTCCACTTGCATTAACTGTATTTATACCTCTGTTAGTTCCCTCACTTTCACTTACAGTCAGTTTAGTTCCATTCATATTTAAAGTTGAACGATCCGCATGTATACCATAGTTTCCTGTTGAACTTGCACCCGTAATAATAATTTCAGATGCACTTAACTCAACCGTTGAAAGAACTAATAATATACCATAATTGTTAAGATCTCCATCACTCACATCAACATCAAGTGTATCTAAAGTAATATTTGATACACCATTCAAGTAAATACCATAGTTATTACCTATAATAGTTCCTCTAATCTTTAATCCAACACGTCTTAAAGTCATAGCATTTACCGAAGATGCATATAGAACACCTGCATGGTTATCAGATGAAGCATCATGTAAGTTTTGAAAAGAAATATCAGAAATTTCAGTATTTGATGCTCCTATTACACTAAATGATGATGCTAAGGTATCTGATGTAATATTGAATTTAATAGTGGTATTATCTAAACCAGAACCAATGATATTAACATATTCTTTTAAAGTAATATTTGAGTTTTCTATATAAACACCTGGTTTTACTATAATAACATATCTACGATATTCAGAATTGTCTTGAATACTATTTAATGCTTCTGAAATAGAATAACATCCATGTCCATATGGGTTTACTTCAATTGTTTGATAGGATGAATAGAAGATTAAACCTGAACCTACTTGGGGGCTATTATAAGTTCCAAAGAGTTGTGATGTTGTTGCTTTGATAGCATAATGGTTATTAGAAGGTGTATTTGTGATAGCTGATGTAGTTCCTCTAATAACACAATAATCTAGGGTGATAGTATAGAATTGGTTAATTGTTATAGTATTACCACTAGATTCTGTAGAAACTTCGTAATTAGCGAAGAGGGATAGATTTTCTTCACCAACGTGGTCTATTAGGAAAGTTTGGTTATTTTTTTCTTCTAATGCACCGGATACTTGGATATAACATCCATTTTCAAAACCTTCTGTAATAAAATCAGTTCCTGTAATAATAATATCATCTCTGTAAGATGATCTATTTACAAAAGAAATATTAGAAGATGTTAAAGAGGTTATGTAGTCTGTTGATTCGTTTTCTATACCATATGCTGTTCTAGAATTACTTTCTTCGGCATCAGCAATAATTTCACAAGAATGACAATATGGCATTGATTCAATATTTTTTAAACCAACATTATATGATCCTCCTTTAGCTATTAAACTACATGAACGATATTCACCATTACTGTTTAAAATATGATATGAAGCATAGTTATAATTACCTGGTGCATCAACTATAACTCTAGTATTAAAGAAGTTTGGACTAGTGTTTGAACTGTAAATACCATATAAATCACTTGTTCCTTGAGTAATATTAATTGAAATATTCTCAAATAATGGATTTATACAATCACTTAAATATATACCATATACATCACTACCTGCGGTTCCTTCTAAATTTCCCATTGTAATTTTAACATTTTTAACCATTGTATTTGATTTAGATGATACATAAATACCAACTGAATTACTTGAAGATCCTTCATAATGTTCTAGAGATATATCTTCTAAAATAGAGTTAGTTCCAAGTGTTATTAAAGCACTATTTGGTATAGATGCATGTCCAGTAGTGGTTCTTATGATGGTTTGTCTTTCTCCTTCACCTTGCAAACTAACATAATCTGGTAAAATAATGGTTTCTGTGTATAAACCTGGGGAAACTACAATTTTGTATGGATTTGTTGCAGATGGTTTATCTGGATCATTACTAGTAATAAGATCATTAATATATGTGAGTGCAGAAGAAATAGTTTGGTAATCACCTGCGCCTAGGACTTGAGAAACTGTTAAAACATGTTGTGATATACGACTGACTCCTTCAGCTATAGAAGATATAACACCATCACTTTGAATGGTCATATTGCTACCAATTCTGACCCCTCCTAGTTTATCACCTGAAGCAATATCAAGAGTGAGTTCTCTCCATGTTTCACCTAATGGACCATCTTCTCCTGTGTAAGCTTCTATTGTTTTTGTGATTGGATTAAATCTGACTGTTCCAGGGACTTCTGTGGTAGTATCTGATATTCTTAAACCACCACTTCTGACATATAATGAATTTAAAATTGCATCTTTAGGACGTGATAATGACATTTCTATTTTATTATTTTTTGAATCACACTTTAATATATGCTTTAATATATGTTCAAGAAAAAATCAAAAAACCTTAAACTAATTAATAAACTATAACTTGCTTATTTTTAATTTATTTTTTAGTAGCCCATGCAATCGCTGGAATATCTGTTCCAGGATTTAATTGAATATCCTTTGATCCACTGGGTAAATCTAGATCAAGAGGACCACCGACAGCTGGAATCCGATTCCATACATGACGATTACTTATTAATTGACCATTTTGAGTATATGTGGTAGTAGTTAATAATCCATAACCTTTTAAATTACTCCAGGTTCTAGGACTAGTTTCAAAATCAACTTTTGCATATAAAGGTTCTTTAGACATACTTGACATTTATAATTTAATTACTATACAGAAAAAAGTTTTATAAAAAACTTAACTAGTTTGTAAAAGTTTTATTAGAGCTTCGCCTATGTGTTTTGCTAATTCAACTGGAACAGCATTACCTATTTGTTTATACTGAGAATTTATACTACCAATAAATTCATAATTATCATCAAATGTTTGCACTCTAGCGTATTCACGGATTGTCAATGGTCTTTCTTCTAATGGATGACATCTTTCGGTTTGTTTTTGTGAAGGGGTGCATAATAAGGTTAATGATGGTTTTTCCATTGACAAACGATATAGTATTCCTCGTTTTCCTCCACCTGAATTATAACTATTTTTCAAATATTCTTTTTGTAGATTTTCAGGTAAATTAACCCAACAACCGCCTTGTGGTATCATTTTAAATAATTTTATTTTGTATTCATTATATTTTGCTCCATCTGATTTTGGTACATTATGCAAAACATCTTTTAACACTTTATTTGTTAAGCTTTCTTTTGGAAATTCAAAAGAATGAGTTATATTCTTTAAGACACCCACAATAAAAACCCGTTCTCTTTTTTGTGGAACACCATATTTAGAGGCATCTAAACATTTATAACTAATATTATATAGTTTATTTGTATTTAATGAATCTATAATTTTTTCAATAGTTTTACCTTTATCATGAGTCAGTAAACCTTTAACATTTTCTATCATAAATATTTTTGGTTTAACCAAATTTAAAATTTCAATAAATTTAATCATTAAATTTCCTCTAGGATCATCAAGACCTTTTCTTAATCCTGCTTGTGAAAACGATTGACAAGGCACTCCTCCAGTTAATAAATCTACTTTATTGATAAATTGCGTATAATCTATTTTATCCATAGATTTACATACAACATTTACGTCTGGGTGATTCTTTTTTAATGTTTTACAACAATCATTATTGTTGTCATTTAATAAAATTGGTGTAAATCCTGCTTTGATTAATCCAGCACTTAAACCACCTCCTCCAGCACATACTTCAATAAAAGTGTATTTTTTGTTATTAGTCTTAGGGTCATTTGAGATGGTTATATTTTGTTTTGAATCTATTTCCATTAAGGGTTCTTTGCTCTTTTCTAATAACTCTAATTTACTAATTTGTGATACATCCATTTGTTCAGTGATATTAATAGTAATATTGCTTTCAGTATCATTTGAAATCAATTTTTTTTTTAATTCAATAAATTTTTCATTAATTGCCGTGTCTATTAGTGCTTTTATTTTATCAGTTTGTATTTCACATGGATTTTTACGACTTAAGTGCTTATCATAGTGTGATTTTTGAGAAAAGGTTTTAGCACATTTTTCACAACTGTATTTACCCATTTTAATTATATTTTATGTAAAGATTTTTTATATTTACCTTAACTAAAAAAAACTTTTTAGAAAAAAGTTTGAACAAAAACTTAACTGGTGTAGAAAAA
>Ga0068872_10001872_pt1 | contig 16705 bp, 13 predicted proteins | sample NOAtaG_7_FD_66441 | JGI IMG/M metagenome (GOLD analysis project Ga0068872, IMG submission 66441) | Freshwater lake microbial communities from Lake Erie, under a cyanobacterial bloom - NOAA_Erie_Diel1S_2200h metaG | ecosystem: Environmental > Aquatic > Freshwater > Lake | place: USA: Ohio, Lake...
GTCGGGTACACTGTTAACCGCTGATGCTTTGACATTAAGTTCAACAGCACTAAAAACCGCGCTTATATCTGGACAGGGACAGGGCATTATTACAGGTGAAGTTACAGTGGAAAGATACATTGGTGGAGTGACGGGTTATCATTATGTGGGTTCGCCTGTGTTGCATGCAGAACAGGCTCAATGGATGAATGAAGTGAGTATTTATGGAACGGATAGCTTTGTTTTTAATCCTGAAATTACCAATCAGTTTTCCTCCTTTTGGTCTTATGATGAAAGTTTATCTTCAAGTGATCCTACCATTGGTTGGACAGGCCATGTGAATCCAGATTTTCAGCTCACAAACGGCAAAGGCTTTGCAATGATCGCTCCTGCAGGAACTCTTCTCAGGACCAAAGGACCCGTGAACCATGGCGCAATAACCTCCTCATTTGGGCTTAGCAATACACCGAGTGGACAGCCCCTTTCGGATGGTTTTAACCTTATTGCCAATCCATACCCTTCCCCAATCAGTTGGAATGCATTCAGGTCTCTTCCCGGGCAGGTTGATTTTGGGGCTTCCTATTTTTCATGGATTCCCTCAGGAATGTACGAAGGAAATTATGGCTATTTTAATGGAGTGGTTGGTACACTTGGCGTTGGCGACCAAATTGCCTCCGGACAAGGTTTTTTTGTGAGCAAACAAAGTATTGGCTCCATGCCATTTGTGGCCAACAATTCAATCAGAAACAACAACATTACCCCTGCTTTTTTTGAAACTCCGGCATTGCGGGGATTCTTAAAACTTGGATTTGGTGATGAACACTTAACAGATGAGAGCATCATCTATGAGGATTCTAATGCATCTAACGATTTTGATACGGAGATGGATGCATTTAAGCAAAAACAACCTATGAACACTTCCCCTCAGCTTAGTTCATTAGATGGGAAAGGAAATGAATATGCCATTCAGGTTTTGTCATCAGGAGAAAATCAAAGCAGGATAATTCCTTTGAGTGTATTGGCCAATCACAATGGTGCCTTTACATTTAAAGCCATCGAGTTATCCGGCCTGGATGCCCAGGAGGTGTATTTTGAGGATCGCTTGCTAAAGACCTTCCGTCTCTTGTCTGCCGGTGATTCATGGTCCATCCAGTTATCTCAGGGAAAAACACAGAATCGTTTTTACATTCACTACAGTCCCTCAAATTTACCTCATGTACAAAATGTCTCTTCGCAATCAGCGATATATGCATCGGGACATGATGTATTTATCAAGCTCAGCGAAAATCAAACCAATGCCAGGGTGCGCATCTTTAATGTCCTTGGGCAGATACAGAAGGACTTTACTTTTAATGGTTCAGCAGGAATGCATCAGTTTTCAGCCGAAACCTTATCAGGAGCATGTATCGTTCAGTTTATCAGTGACCAAACGAATGAGTCATCAACCTTCATTTTCGATTGAGGTTGTAAACATCAATTGGACAAGTTAGTCTTCCCGCGCCGTTTATCATCAAATTATCAACAAGGTTAACCCGACCCCGGTAAAACTTTACTTTTGCTTCCCTGTTGTATCTATGAAAACAATCCTCGTCTTCTTTTCCTTTCTTTTTCTCTTATCTCTGCAAGTAAATGCTCAAACCATCAGTGCTGCCCGCAGTCAGCCAATTGGTAATGTGGTAACCGTTCAGGGAACTGTGCTCAATGGTTCCGAGCTGGGCATCATCCGCTATATACAGGATGCCACAGGTGGAATCGGTATATATGATGGTACGGGAGGTCTAGGATCGGTGAACAGGGGTGATATCATCACCGTTACAGGTACGCTTTTCAACTTTAATAATTTGCTTGAGATAAGCCCTGTCAGTTCTTTCAATGTTGTTTCAACAGGAAATCCATTGCCTGCCGTTCAAACCATTACGATTGCGCAGTTTGGTGAAATTCATGAGGGAGAGCTGATAGGCTTCAACAACATCAGTTTTGTTCAGGGAGGTTCCACATTTTCAGGCAATGCGAGCTACACCTTTACCGATGGCGTGAACACCTCTTCCATCTATGTGCGAAATGGCTCCCCGCTGGTTGGTCAGACAATTCCCACAGGAACAGCCAATGTGATTGGAATCGGTTCACAATTCTCATCCAATTACCAGTTGCTCATTCGCGATTTGAACGACATCACACTTTTGTCTTCTATCAACATAACAAGTCCGCTAACTTGTAGCAATTTTAGTTCCAACTCCATCACGCTCAATTGGACAACAGATGCATCAAGTACCAGCCTGATCCGCTATGGACTTACACCTGCTCTTGAATTAGGCACTGTTTCAGGCATCGGAAATGTTACCAGCCACGAGGTGGTGTTGAATAATCTTTTGCCGGGTAACATTTATTTTTGCAAGGGGGTTTCAACAGCCGGTAATGACACCGCAATTTCCGCATTGCGGACATTTGGTACTATTTCCAATTCGAGTGGAAACATCAAGTGTTACTTCAATGATTTTGTAAATACAAGCGGAGTTTTTCAACAAGCTGCAACGACCCTTCTTAATGCGATAGACGATTCGCTGATTGCCTACATCGATCGCGCAGAGTTAAGCCTCGATATGACCATTTATGATTTTAATAACACAAATATTTCCAATATTTCAAATGCCATCAATGCAGCGCACAACCGTGGTGTAGTGGTAAGGTTTATTTCTGATGGTTCTTTGGCCCCAAGCAATTCAGGAGTTTCGGATCTTCTTCCGGCAATTCCGCGCATTCAAAGTCCTACTGGAGGCAACTATGGTATCATGCATAACAAGTTTGTAGTAATCGATGCAAAACACCCCAATCCACTGAAGCCGGTGGTTTGGACAGGAGCAACTAACTGGACACAACGACAAATTAATACAGATCCCAACGATGTAATTATTCTTCAAGACCAGACACTCGCCAGAGCATATACCCTAGAATTTGAAGAGATGTGGGGCAGTTCAGGTCCTCTGCCCGATACTTCAAATGCAGCGTTCGGGCCTGACAAATCTGATAATACACCCCATGAATTTGTGATTGGTGGAAAAAGAGTAGAACAGTATTTTAGTCCTTCTGACGCAACCAATACAAAACTTATTTCCACCATTTCAGGTGCAGCGTCTGAGCTTTACATAGCGTCGATGCTGATTACTCGTGTTGATATAGCGAATGCCATTGCCGCAGCAAGAAACGGAGGAGCCTTAGTGCAGGCAGTTGTGGACGATGCCACTACCACCACTATCTTCAACGGAATGGTGAATTTTTTAGGAGCATCTAATTTTGTTGCAAATCAGGATACATCTGTCATCATGCACCACAAGTACATGGTGGTTGATCAGATTAATCCTCAGTCAGATCCGCTGGTATGGACTGGGTCTCACAATTGGACCAACAATGCAAATAACAGAAACGATGAAAATGTAGTGGTGGTGCATGACCGTAACATTGCCAATCAGTATTACCAGAATTTTATTGCACGCCTTGCCGAAAACGGTGGAATCATTCTCACTACAAATAATGCGCCTATACAACCAATCACCATTTTTCCCAATCCTGCTTCTTCTGCACTATACATCAACTATGCTTCTGAATCCGCACCCAGTCAATATTCCCTGATGGATTTGTCGGGACGAGTGGTCTTTTCAGGAAACTTTTCATTGGCAGAATCAGGAACAGAAAAAATAAGTCTTTCCGGAATCCCAGGTGGAATTTACATGCTTAGGTTTGATTTTGAAAAGCAAGTTTCCTGCACATACCGCATTATCAAAACCCAATAACAGGGACAACTTTTCTCCTTTTTCCCTGATTGGCATTGTGGGTTTTTAACTTGTGAGCCTTCTTCTTGCACAAGCCAACTGCGTGTTAAAATTTCTTCCTTGGAAGGGCCTTAACATATTCCGAATGTCTCATGCAACCTTTATTGATTTATTTTACATGAACAATTGATGCAGGGCATGCAGGAGGAATATTTTCGATTCAAGCAATTTTCTGTGATACAAGATCATGTTTCCATGAAAGTGGGAACAGATGCCGTATTACTGGGTGCCTGGACGGAAGCGGATTCGCCACAAAGCATACTCGATATTGGAACTGGTACAGGAATTATTGCCCTGATGATGGCACAAAAGTTTTCGGCTACAGTTTATGCCATTGATATCGACGCTGAGTCATCTGTGCTTGCCGCCAGGAATTTTGATGCCGGACCATGGAGAGAACGCATGTTTGCGCATCATACCTCTTTGCAGGATTTTGCAAAATCAACCTCCCTAAGATTTGATTTAATTGTGAGCAATCCTCCATACTTTGGTCACCACAAGGAAGTTTCTCCCACGGCAAGGTATATCGCCCGCCATGCTGATTTGCTGGCCGATCATGACCTGGCAGAAGGAATATCCCGTTTGCTTTTACCCGGAGGCAGTTGCTGTTTGATTCTTCCTCCGCAACATGCCCGTGCATTTCTGAAATGTGCCAGGCCATTTGGATTGTTTCCTGAACACATTACCCATGTTAGAACCCTTCCCGAAAAGCCCGTAAAACGATGGCTGATGAAGCTCAGCAATGTCATGCCTGAAAACCACAAGGAAGACGAATTGTTGATTAAGACAAACAAGAAACCGGAGTTTTCGCAGGAATTTATTACACTTACAAAACCATTTTATCTCAACTTCTAGCATGAAACTCTTTACTGTAGACACAGGTTTTTTTAAACTCGACGGCGGCGCCATGTTTGGTGTTGTTCCCAAATCTATCTGGAGCAAACTCAATGCCCCTGATGAAAACAACATGTGTACTTGGGCCATGCGTTGTTTGCTTGCAGATACGGGAGAGCGGCGGATCCTCATAGATACGGGGATTGGTTCAAAGCAATCCGATAAATTTTTTGGATATTACTCTCTTCATGGAGATGCTTCTCTTGAAGGCAGTTTGGCCAAACTGGGTTATGCTCCGGAGGATATCACAGATGTATTGCTTACCCACCTTCACTTTGATCATTGCGGAGGGGCAGTGAAAAAAAAAGAAGATCAATTGATCCCGACTTTCCCAAATGCAAAATATCATTGTAATCGTGCCCAATGGGAATGGGCGGTCAATCCCAATCCAAGGGAAAAAGCCTCATTCCTATCGGAAAATATCCTGCCATTGAAAGAAGCCGGCTGTTTGGCTCTCTTCGAAACCGGTGAAGAACCTATTCCCGGGATGGGATTGATTCATGTAAGTGGACATACCGAAAGCATGACACTCCCTTATTTTCATTACAAGGGAACTCAAATTTATTACATGGCGGATCTTATTCCCTCCATGGCTCATGTTCCTATTCCTTATGTGATGGCTTATGATGTGAGGCCACTGCAGACGATGAAAGAAAAGGCAAGCATTTTACAAACTGTGCTGGAGGCAAAGGCGTATTTGTTTTTTGAACATGATCCTCTGATTGAGATGTGTCAACTAACAAGAGGAGAAAAAGGAATCATGGCTCATAATTCCATGAAATTAGCTGATTTATAATCAAAATTCCGGGAAGGTTCCTGTGTAGGTAAGGGGATCGAGCTCGAGTAGTTTTTTTCTGGTGGCCTCGTCCAGTCCTGAAATTCCGGTGATAAATTCCCTGATTTCATTCAAGCTTACCGATTCACCTGTGCGGGTAATCGATTTGAGCATTTCGTATGCGCCCTCAATGCCCTTGCTTCTCAGAATGGTTTGGATGGCCTCGGCAATCACCATGGGATTACTCTGTAAATCGGCTTCAATGGCTTCTTTATTTACAATCAGTTTGTTTAAGCCTGTGATGATGTTTTCTATTGAGATGAATTGATGCGCCAGTGGTACACCCATGTTTCGGAGCACCGTAGAGTCTGACAAATCGCGCTGTAATCTGGAGATGGGAAGTTTTTCTCCGAAGTGCATCAGCAGGGCGTTGCTGAGGCCCAGGTTGCCTTCCGCATTTTCAAAATCGATGGGATTGATTTTATGTGGCATGGCTGAAGAACCGATCTCGCCCTTTTTCAATTTCTGCCGGAAGTACTCCATTGAAATATATTGCCACACATCTTTGCAGAAATCAAGACATATCACATTGATTCTTTTTAGACAATCAAAGTAGGCAGCCAATTCATCGTAATGTTCAATCTGGGTAGTAAATACAGATCTTTTGAGCCCAAATGAACTGATAAACTTATCAGCAAACAAAGGCCAGTTGATGGCAGGAAAGGCTGCGAAATGTGCATTAAAATTGCCCGTTGCTCCTCCGAATTTGGCTTTGAAGTCTATGCCTTTCAGGGTATGCAATTGCACCTGTAATCTTTCATGGAAAACCATCCATTCTTTACCCAGTGAGGTGGGTGAGGCAGGTTGTCCGTGGGTACGCGCAAGCATCGGTATGTTACGCCAATCCTGGGCCTGAAAACGAATCGTATGAAGCAGGTATTCAAGTTTTGGAATGAATATTTTTTCATTGTAATCTTTCAACATCAGGGGAACGCATGTATTATTGATATCCTGTGATGTAAGTCCGAAGTGCACCCATTCTGTGTTTACCGTAATTTGAAGGGATTTGAGACAATCTTTGATGTAATACTCAACTGCTTTTACATCATGATTGGTGGTTTTTTCAATCTCTTTGATCCTCTGCATTCCCTTTTCATCAAACTCAATGTATATTTTTTGCAGTGATTGTTTCATGTTTTCATCTGCTGCTTTTCCTTCCAGTAGGGGGAGCAAACAAAGCAGGTATTCCACTTCAACCCGTATCCTATATTTCATAAAGGCATACTCGGAGAAATACCCGGAAAGGGCCTCGCACTTGGCGGCGTACCTGCCGTCAATTGGGGATATGGCAAGCCAATGTTTTTCCATCATTCGCCTTTAAAAACAGGATTGCGTTTTTCCAGAAATGCGGCTACTCCCTCTTTGTAATCATGTGTATGCGCCGAGAGTGACTGGTATTTTCCTTCTTCGGAAAGTTGTTTTTCGAAGCCGTTTTGCATGGAGACATTCAGTAGTGATTTGGTATACTCAATAGCTTTTGTAGGCATTGTAGCCAATTTAAGTGCCATACCGAGTGCTTCCTCATGTAATTTCTCATCAGGAACACTTTTATAAATCATTCCCATTTTTTCAGCTTCCTCTGCACCCACCTTTTCACCGCTAAACATAAGGGCACTGGCTCTTTGCATGCCAATCAACCTGGGAAGAATATAAGTTCCGCCACTATCGGGTATCAGGCCAATTTTACTGAACGCCTGAATAAAGGAACTACTTTTTGCGGCAAAAGTGATGTCGCAGCTCAATGCAATGTTTGCTCCGGCTCCGGCAGCTACTCCATTTACGGCACAAATAACCGGTTTGGTCAGAAAACGAATTTTTGTCACCACAGGGTTGTAATGCTCCTCCACAATTCTGGTGATACCCACTCCATTGGGATCTATGGCTTCAGATAAATCCTGGCCCGCGCAGAAAGCTTTTCCGTTTCCGGTTAATAGCACACAGCGAATATGTTTTTCGCGGTTGCAGTAATCCAGGGCTTCTTGCAGCTCCAGCGCCATGGCACGAACAAAGCTGTTAAACTTTGCAGGACGATTTAATGTAATAAGGGCGACGCCCTGATTCTCTGAAAATTCGAGGTATTCAAACACCATATAACAAATGAAAAAAGATGCTCCTAAGGTAGAGAATTTACCCTCGCGGCTTGCAACATTTGGGCATATTTAGGGTTAATTAAGCATGCAAAAAATCAGAATTTGCTGGTTTCGCCGCGACCTGCGTCTCCACGATCATCATGCCCTGCATTTGGCGATGAAAGGTTCAGTTAAAGTCATGCCCTTGTTTATATTCGACAGCGATATACTCGATCGGCTTCCTTCGGCCTATGACCGTAGGGTAGATTTTATTTGTCAGGCACTTTCAGCCATGAAAAAAATCCTGCGCTCCATGGGCAGTGACATCAGGATTGAAAAAGGAAAACCATTGGAGATATTGCGCAAAATTGCCGGTGAATATACTATTGAAGGGGTTTACTGTACCCGCGACTATGAGCCCTATGCTACTGAGCGAGACAGGCAGGTAGAATCTTTCTTACATACGATTGGTGCAAGCTTTACCAGTGTAAAGGACCAGGTAATCTTCGAACCTCATGAGGTGGTAAAAGACGATGGTAAGCCTTACACAGTATTCACGCCTTTTTCAAAGAAGTGGAAAAAATTGTTTACACTTCATCATTTAGAAAATCACGACACTTCAGGTATGCCTCAGGGCATGCTCAATTTCGTGCACGATTTTGATCCTGTTCCGCCCAGCATCGGATTTCATCACACCGATATGGTTTTTGAAAATCCTGTTGTGAACACCGATATACTGAAAAATTATGCTGAATCACGCAACTTTCCCGCTGTGCATGGCACCACTCGATTGGGTATTCACAACCGCTTTGGCACCATTAGCATCAGGCATCTTGTAAAATTGGCATCTGTTTCCGAATCCTGGCTAAATGAACTTATCTGGAGAGAATTTTACATGATGATTCTGGCTTGGTATCCCCAGGTGGCCAATCATGCGTTTAAACCTGCCTACGACCGTATTCAATGGCTCAATCGGCCCGAAGATTTTAAGCGCTGGTGCGAGGGCAATACAGGTTACCCGATGGTGGATGCAGGGATGAGGGAACTCAATGCCACAGGCTTTATGCACAATAGAACCCGTATGGTTGTAGCCAGCTTTTTAACCAAGCACTTGCTGATTGATTGGAGAATGGGGGAGGCATACTTTGCTGAAAAACTCAATGATTTTGACTTGTCTGCCAACAATGGCGGCTGGCAGTGGGCGGCTGGCAGCGGATGCGATGCAGCGCCCTATTTTAGGGTATTTAATCCTTCGGAGCAATTAAAGAAGTTTGATTCCGCAGGAGTATATATCCGAAAATGGATACCTGAATGGAACACATCTCGGTATCCCAAACCGGTGGTTGACCATGTATTTGCACGCAACAGGGTGCTGCACACTTACAAACAGGCCTTGAATCCGTAATGATTAATTCTTTTACATTTGTCACCGGGGGGAGGGGAAAAACCATTTGCAATGAAACCCAAAGGAAAACTTATCTCTATCGGCGGCAACGAAGACAAAGGCACTGCCATTGAACCGAACTTTGCACAAAAAGATTTTCTTAATTTTTTTGAGTTCGGTATCCTCAAAAGATTTATCAAGGAACTACCAGCCGGTGTAGATTCACATATTGAGGTAATCACCACTGCCTCATCTATCCCTGAAGAAGTAGGACAAAACTACCTTGACGCTTTCGGAAAGCTGGGCTGCACCGGTGTAAAGGTCATGCACATTAAAAAGCGTGAAGAACCTGATCATCCTGACATGCTGGAGCGTATCAGAAATTGTCATGGCGTAATGTTTACCGGAGGCAACCAAATGCGTTTGAGTATGATTTTTGGAGGCACGCGTTTCCTTCAAATCCTCCAGGAACGATACAGAAATGAAAATTTTGTGATTGCAGGAACCAGTGCTGGTGCCATGGCCATGAGCAATACCATGATCTATCAGGGCAGTTCCTCAGTGGCATTGCTCAAGGGTGAGGTAAAAATTACCACGGGGCTTGGTTTTATGAATGATGTTATCATTGATTCCCATTTCGTTACCAGGGGCAGGTTCGGTCGTTTGGCTGAGGCAGTGTCCGGCAATCCCGGCTGTATAGGTATTGGCTTAGGCGAGGATACAGGAGTTTTGGTAACAGAGGGTCATATGCTTGAAGCCATAGGCTCCGGGCTTATCATTATCTTCGACGGACACCAGATTAGGCACTCCAACATTGCAGATGTGGAGCATGGCGCGCCTTTATCCATCGAGAATCTTGTTATACATGTGATGGCCAAGGGAAACCATTATGATGTGGCAGGTAGGCGCTTCTTTGCCAGTGCTTCCGAAATCCAGTAATCCGGAAATCATAATATTTAATAGGATTTTTATCCGGACATTAATGTCTTGAGATTTTATTTTCTATTTTCAGCCTCTGATATGTTGAAACAGAATAAAATCCATCGGTTGGTTTTGATGTTTGTTCTGCTTGGATCATGCACGGTTTCGGCGCTTGATTCAGATTCGCTCATAACTATTGCCAATGAACCCAAGGAAATCGGTTTATTCAATGAAGGGTGTATTCTTTATAAATCGGGAAACACCGGTGCTGCGCTCGACAAATTCCGTGCTTTTAATGTTCTCAATAGCACTTCTGTAGATGGACTTTTGGCAGAAGCCAAAGTACTCTTGGTGACCGGTAAGTATGAACCTGCCGATCTGGTTTTTTCAAAGATTCTGGAGACGAACCCCAATCATCAACAAGCCAGACTCGGTAAAATCTGTGTTGTTTCAATGAAGGGTGAAACAGCTTCTGCCTTGCAGCAACTCAAAGCATTTGCTTCAACAAATCCGAGACAGGCTGATATCTTTTATCAAATAGGAGTTACTCATTTTGTTGCCGGTAATTATGCAAGCGCCATCTCTGCCTTCGATTCTGCAATTGTAATCAATCCTCTTCATATCACAGCGTATCATGACAGGGCAGCCTCAAAGCAAAAAGTAAAAGATTGGGCAGGTGCAATCAGAGATTACAATAAGGTTCTTGAACTTGATTCCATGCATTATCAGGCGATGATTAACCTGGCATTGACACATCAAAAAACCGGCGATACAAAAATAGCTGCCGACCTGTTTACAAAGGTTATTAAGTTGTTTCCCGGACAATCTGATGCATGGAACAATCGGGGATTAATTTATTTAGAAGCCGAACAGCATGATTTGGCACTCAGGGATTTTAAGCAGGCAGCAAAAGCGAATCCTCAAAACTTCTCTGCATATAACAATATTGCCTGCGTACAGTTTGCAAAAAAAGATTACAACGCAAGCATAGACGCCAGCTCTCAGGCAATCAAAATCAATCCTTCTTTGGGAACAGCCTTTCTAAACCGCGGCATAGCCAAAGAAATTTTACTCGATTTACCCGGAGCATGCGAGGATTGGATACAAGCCAAAAAGTTGGGTATTGAGTTGGCAAGTCAATACCTGAATGAATGTTCAAAACAAGAAATCGGTGAATAAAAGCTTTTTTGGCATATTGACTTTTTTGTTTTTCTTTTTCGCATGCAATCATGCTTTTGCGCAATCTAAATTCTTTAGGGACAACATCGCCAATGGACAGGAGTACTTTGAGCAGGGAACTGCATTTCATCGCAAAGCATTGATGCATTTTCTGCGTGCAGATAGTCTTGATCCCACACACCCTGAGGTAAAATTCAAAATTGGCATCTGCTACCTGAGTTCCTATAATAAATACCAGGCAGAAGATTTTTTTAAAAAATCGTACCAGATGAGTAAGGATGTAGATCCGGATATCTTTTATTTTTTAGGATACGCAAATCAACTCAATTACCAATTTGATTCTGCTAATTACTATTACCAAAGACATAAGGATCTTCTTTTATCTGCAAAAAAGCAGGATAAAATAAAAATGGAAGAGGTGCAACAGCGATTGTTGGAGGTAGAAACAGGAAAAAGACTGATAAGAAAACCCAACCGTGTACAGATTGAAAATTTAGGTCCCAATATAAACGGACCCTTTGCGGATTACTCTCCTGCAATCACTTCAGACGAGGATTTAATCATGTTTACATCCCGCAGAAATACCACTCTTGGTGGAAACATTGATCCGAATTATGATGAGTATTATGAAGATATTTATCAGTCTTTTCAATTCAATAGACAGTGGGGTGTGGCCCGTAACATTGGTGCACCTATTAATTCTTACGGTCATGATGCGACGGTGAATCTCTCCTCCGACGGTCAAAAATTGCTCATCTATCTGGATGATAAAGGTGCTGGAAACATTTATGAATCTGTTAATATAAACACCAAATGGTCTGTGCCTGTTAAGTTGCCATCTCAAATCTCTTCTTCTGCTCATGAATCCTCTGCCTGTTATTCAAATGATGGTAAAACACTTTATTTCGTTAGTGACAGGGACGGCGGATATGGAGGTTCCGACATTTATTACTGTACCCAAGAACCGGATGGTGACTGGGGAAAGGTCTATAACATGGGCGCCAATGTAAATACATCCAAAGACGAGGAAAGTCCATTTATTTCCTTCAATGGAAAAACATTTTATTTCAGTTCAAAGGGCCATCAAACCATGGGTGGTTTTGATATCTTCAGGATGGATATGGATAGTTCGGGCAAATGGGCTTCCCCCCAAAATATAGGCTATCCTGTGAACACGCCTGATGATGATATAAGTTTTGTGATTTCTGCCAATGGAAGACATGGGTATTATGCAGCAGTTAAAAAAGAAGGATACGGTAATCGCGATATTTACAGACTTACCTTCCTCGGAAAGGAAAAGCGACCCCTTGCCTTACCTAATGAGCACATGCTTGTCGGCTTCAATGATTCCTTTTCTACATTCTCTGCCAAATTACCTGAGGTTCCCAAAGCAAAACCAACAGGAGGTCTTACTCAGCTAAAAGGGTTGATTACAGATGATCGCTCAGGGAATCCTCTGGATGCGATTATCACCATTACCGATCATTCAAACGGTCAGGAAGTTGCTTCATTTAAATCAAATGCAGAATCAGGGAAATACCTTGTTTCACTATCCTCAGGAAAAAATTATGGTATTACCGTGAAACGGGAGAGGTATCTTTTTCATTCAGAGAATTTCAATATCCCTGTTTCAGAAGACAACATTGAAGTGGTTAAAAACATTGGTCTGAAAAGAATTGAGGTCGGAAACAAGGTTGTTTTAAACAATGTGTTCTATGACTTCAACAAAGCAATTATCCGTAGTGAGTCGTTCTCTGAATTGAATCTCCTTGCAAAACTCATGGATGAAAATCCGGATATAAGAATTGAACTTTCCAGTCATACAGACAACAAAGGAGGTGAAAAATATAATCTGGATTTATCCCAGAGGAGGTCTCAGGCCGTTTTGGATTATCTTGTATCAAAAGGAATACAAAAGCCAAGACTGGAAGCCAAAGGGTATGGTTTTAGCCAGCCTATTTCAAGCAATGAAACCGAAGAGGGTCGTCAATTGAACAGGAGGACAGAGTTTAAAATTCTCAGTAAATAGTCATTCATGCTTGTATTTCATTCCCATTGTCAATTGGGTAACCAGATGTTTATTTATGCTGCTGCCCGATCCTTGTCTAAGGCCAGGAAACTTCCTTATTCCTTGAGTGAGCTTGGACAACTGAAAAATTTCCGATTAAGTGTAAAAGACAAATTTTTAAATACCATCTATTTTAGTTTTTTTAAGTTACAGAACAAGCTTCTCGGAGGGCGATATGTGTTCAAGCATCTGCAAGATTCCAGAAATGATTACAGCACAGAGATGATTGAAGAAAATGCAACAAATGTCTGGTACTACGGATATTTTCAGAGTGAAAAATACATGTATGGAAACAGTGAAGAATTGCGTCAATTATTCAGGATGACCAAAGCAGTGGAAAGAGAATTTCAGCTGGTAAAAGAAAAATATTTATCCGGTTTCCGCAGTTATGGAACAGTACACATCAGACTAAAAGACTACAGAACTTTTGGTCCGGATTTCTTAAAAGGACCGGATCTTACACTTCCATTTTCGTACTATCATCAATTGCTGGAAAAGCACAAGGATGAGGTGGATAGATGGATTATACTGTCTGATGAGCCGGATTTTGTTAAAAGTGAATTTGCCTATTTGGGCAGCAAAGCCATTTTTTCTGATTTTAGTCAGATGGTTGATTTTCAAATTATCATGAATGCCAATATCTGCATCAATGCCCATAGCACATTTAGCTGGTGGGCGGCTTGGCTGAACAGCAAACAGGATAAAAAAGTTTTTGTCCCTGATTACTTTTTGGGTTTCAAGGTAGACCAGGAGTTTCCTGTTCATATTATCCCGCCACAATTTATAAGGATACGGGTAGAATGATCCAAAACCAACAGCCATTTTTCAGCATTATCATGCCCGTTTATAATCGCTCGGGAATGGTAAGAAAGTCCATTGACTCGGTTCTTCAACAGGATGAAACTTCATGGGAGTTGTTGGTTATTGACGATGGTTCAAAAGATGATACGGCAGATGTCATCAAGACGCACTACCGGCATGAACCAAGAATCAAATATATTTATCAGGAAAATCAGGAACGCTGTGTAGCAAGAAACAATGGTATTAAAATAGCCGAAGGCACCTATGTTTGCTTTTTGGATAGCGACGATTTCTATAATGAAAATCACCTCTCTTCATTGCGCAAAGCAATCACCGGAAATCATCAAGCTATTGCGATGTTTTTTACGGATTGCAACATTCATTCTATGGGAATCTCCTATCAAACTGAGCATGTGAATTTTACACCAGATAAGCCCTTTGGTTTTTTTTTAATGTATTCAATTATTCCATCAAGGGTTTGCATACATCACTCCATACTCAAAGATTTTAATTTTCTTCCACATATTGTCATTGGAGAAGATACCATTCTCTGGTCGCGAATCGCTACCCGTTATTCCATCTTTCATGTGCCGCAGCCCTCGGTAAATTATCAAATACATGACTCAAATTCTGTCAATCTTAAAAACAATGTTTTTCTCGACAGACTTCTAGGACTTGAAGAAATGTTTAAACTTCCTGAAATGCAGGGAAGGGTAAGCAGAGCAATTAAAAACAGGGCGAGAAGTGACTGTTATTTTGGAATCGCACGGCACCATGAGATGCACCGCAGATTTTTTAAAATGTTCTATGCTATAGTTTGCTCGCTGTGGTATGAACCAAGGGGACCAAGAGTAAAGAAGAAAATTTTTATGATCTATGATTATTTTTAATAACCAATTGCATGCTTTTGTAGCCATGCTCAAACAAACCAAACTTTCTATTTTATACTTATTAATCAGTGTTTATGCTAAATCAAACGGATAGTTGTTTGTTGTCGTTTGTCAGTATTGATTTTTTACGCATTTTCGTATTTATAAATCTGGTTAAAGATGCGGATGGGAATAAAAAGTAAGTTATTGAAGTTTTACTATTGGCCTTGTAATTCTCCTCAGGAAACAAACAGGTTACAAAAAATCATCAGAGATACTGAGTGGGAATCGATTTCATCAGAAATCAGAAAAGGTAATTTTCTGGATGTAGGCTGCGGAGCAGGTTATTCCTTGCTGCTTGCACAAAAAGAGGGTAACACTGTTTTTGGTGTAGATCCGGCGCCCGGCAGTCATGGTGTTGGTAGGCAAGGCTCGGCATATGACATTAAAGATATTTCTATACAACAGGCATATGCAGAGCAACTTCCCTTTACTGATGGGTTCTTTGATACAGTTTATTCATCTCATGTGCTAGAACATGTTAACGATACAAGTAAAACACTTCAGGAAATGTCTCGTGTCTTGCATGCAGATGGCGTACTTATTATTGGCGTACCAACAGCTGATATGGCAAAATTGAATCTATTGTCATCACTACTTTTTACCACACATTTCAGATGGGTAAATTTCTTTCTATCGCCTTTTATCAATACTTCCAAAACCCATTTTTTTGAGTTATTTCTTCCCCGCTCTCACAGCCGGGAGGGTAGTAGCGTGTTGTATGATATTAAAAATTATCGTGTTGATGTATGGCGTAAACTCATTTCACAAACCTTTCAGATTCACAAAGTGATTTTACCTGCTTATTATCCCTATCCTGAATTTTTGCAGTTGTTTAAGTTAAAAAAGAATCATCGTAAATCAAGCAGCGTTTTTTTTGTATGTTCAAAGTAAAAGTTCATCCAAATTACTTTTTATTCATACTGTTATGCTGGCTTATGAGTGTCTGCTCAACATTTGCATTTTCAGATACGCGTTCAGATTCCATCGATATCACCAAAATTAAGTTAGATTTGAATATCACTGATTTTGCCAATCAGATGATCCGTGGCAATGCTACCGTCTTTTTCACCCCAATTCATAACGCACCTAATATCCGGCTGGATCTGGTTGGTATGTCTGTTGATTCTGTTAAACTAAATGGCAACAATATTCCCTTTCAATATGATAGCAAACTGCTGAAAGTTCAGTCTTCATCTGCTTTCGTACAAGGAATAAATCAGGAACTGCTTATTTATTATAAAGGTTCCCCGCAACGAGATTCAACATGGGGCGGGTTTTATTTTCAAAATGGAATCGCATACAATATAGGCGTTGGATTCAGCTCTCGACCACATAATTTAGGTAGACTTTGGTTCCCTTGCTTTGATAATTTTGTTGAGCGCTTTACTGTTCAAACAAAAGTCACTACGCTATCTAATCACAAAGCATTTTGTGGCGGAACACTCCAATCCCGGACAGATCTCCCTGATGGCACGGTTGCCTGGAATTGGGAGATGAATGAACCAATTCCCTCATACCTTGTCTCTGTTGCGGTTGGTCCTTACACAAGCATCAGTGGTACTTTTTCCGGGGTAAACGGCAATGTGCCTTTTATGCATGGTGTTCTTCCGGCAGATTCAACCAGGCTGGTAAACTCATTTGTAAATCTCGAATCCTGTTTTGATTTATATGAAAATCTATTTGGTCCCTATCCTTTTTCAAGGGTAGGATATGTTGTTGTTCCTTTCTCAGGAGGTGCTATGGAACATGCCTCAAACATAGCCTATGCCCGTATGTTGGTGAATGGTCAAACAACATATGAATGTGATTATATGGC
>Ga0068872_10001876_pt1 | contig 16694 bp, 12 predicted proteins | sample NOAtaG_7_FD_66441 | JGI IMG/M metagenome (GOLD analysis project Ga0068872, IMG submission 66441) | Freshwater lake microbial communities from Lake Erie, under a cyanobacterial bloom - NOAA_Erie_Diel1S_2200h metaG | ecosystem: Environmental > Aquatic > Freshwater > Lake | place: USA: Ohio, Lake...
GAAAATCTGACCGAATTTATGGACTCTTTGCACAACTTAAAATGTTGATTATCAAATCTTTTTCACATGTTTTCTCTAATGGCCGCCAGTAGAACTTTTTCCTAATGACAATTCCGGGTTTATCTTCGTCCCAATCAATTTGCTGATAGCGGTACAAATATTCGGTGGTCTTCAACTTGCTCACCGGGTAAAGCAAACGGTAAAAAACCAGGTGCTTGAAAATCTCATCTTTGATTTTATCAAACCCGATCTGCTCGAATATCTTGCCCAACAGCAGATCAATGCCCGCCAGTTGGATGGATTGTATGGAGTTGAAAACCAGTTTGGCTAAATCATCCTTGTTTTCAAAATCAAATTGGTTTTGCCCTAGTTGTTCATCAATCCACCTTCGGCCAGCCGCCAGCAAAGCCTCCACCTGCCTTTCATTGGCAGAACTGCCAATACTTTTAATGACTACGTACCGCCCATAGCTTTTGTCGATAACCTGTACGCTGATGACACCTGACTTGTTTTTCTTTTTCCTGACAAACACCTACAAAAGTAAAACCAAAAACACCCCCGGGACACCCAAAACAGCAAATTTCAACCTCTCATAATGCTGATTATCAAGTGGTTAATTTTATCACTTAAAAAAATGCGGAAGACAGGAAAAACATCTCGGCTCAATTTTTAGTTTTGGGTGTTAAAACGTGGAAGTAAGGAGACGGACTTTTGAGGCGGCCTCGTTTTTATTTCTCAGAACCCAATGTGGTAGCCAAAGCTGAATGAGACCGGGAGCGGCTCAGTGAACTGAATCCCGATACTCTTCAGGGCGTTCAGGTCATTCTCATACTCGCTTGGGCGCATGGGCACGAGTAGTTCCATGTTGAAAAAATTTTTCGGATTCTTTCGCGATTTAAACTGAACTCCGGCACCGAACGAAGGTCCGTAGTAAATCTCCCGTACATCCAGCGAACCGGTTACCCGAATCACAGCGTTGTACCCGTACATGGCCAGCAAAACGGGCACCACTCGCTTGTCCGGACTCAAGCGGGCGTTCAAGCCCACATTGTAGCCGAATCCTGCGAGGTTATAGCCACCGCCAAACATGATACCGAGCACCGGTGTGGCCTGCACATTAACCCGACCGCCAAAGCCGCCATAACTCAACTCCAATACCAAAGCCAAAATCGCCCTTGGCGGGTGTCTCGGGTGGAGCATCAGTTGCCGACTGACCAGACGCTTGAACAGACCATAACACAATTGCCGTGAAAAGTAGTTTGACGTTTTTCATACTACAACTTTTTTGTTCGAGATGAAGCTACAAACAAAAGCGACTACTCCCAAAAATCAGATAAAATCAATATCGGCACTCAACGGAAAGCGCATCAGGAAATCCAGGGCTTCTTCCACGGTCATCCCCTCAAACAGCACTTTGTACAGGCGATCGGTAACTAGTGCGCGTACTCTATAGTGATCTGCACATTTTTTGGCAATGCGCACGGTATTTACCCCCTCCGCCACCTCCGTCATGCTGCTGAGAATTTCGGTCAGCGTTTCGCCTTTGGCCAGGCGGTAGCCCACGGAAAAATTCCGGCTCATCGGACTATTGCACGTGGTCACCAGGTCGCCAATGCCCGCCACTCCGAGGAATGCTTTCGTGTCGCCACCCAATGCCCGGCCGAGGTACACCATCTCCACAGCCCCACGGCTGATTAATAATCCTTTCGCATTTTCACCGTAGCCAAGTCCGCTCAAGGCGCCACTGGCGATGGCAATTATATTTTTCAGTACTCCGGCAATTTCTACCCCGGTCAGGTCGGTGTTCTCATACACCTGAAAGCGATTGTTGCGTAGCAGAAGCTTGCCCACCTGAATAACTTCTTTAAACGGACTGGCAACTACGGTAGCCCCTGGCTGCCGCTGCGCTAACTCGCGGGCCAGGTTAGGCCCCGCTAAACAGCCAACGCGCACCACCGAAGTTTCTTCGCGAATGACCTCGCTCATGGTCTTGACCTGCGAGCGATTCAGTGTGGCTACCGATTCAACGGTTTCCCCGGGCGGTAAGGTAATGTCAAAGCCCTTGGTGCCATGAATCAGGATGTGATAGGGGCGCAGGTGTTCGGCCAGTTGGCGCATCAGGGTGCGAAAATGCAGCGAGGGCACCATAGGAAAGATCACATCGCAGGAGCGGGCTACTTCTGACAAGTCGTTGACGGCTTTTACACCTGGCTCGATGTGGTGACCGCGATTTGTGCGCTGTTTATTGATCTGCCGGACTATTTCGGGGTTGCGCGCGTAGAGAAGTACCGGCCGATTCTGCGCCAGGATGTTGGCGATCACGGTTCCGAAATTGCCCGCCCCCAGAACACCGATCGGCTTGTCAGATAAATTGCTCGAGGCCATAACCCGCCAGCCGGTTGTGATAGTAGTAGAGTAAGGTTAAATCCTGTGTAATGATGTTCCCCTTTCGGTTGCGGATCAGGGGTCGGTTGAGATGGAAAATTCCTACGTTCTCTAAACCCCTCCGAATGACTACATCAATATCGCCCTTCAGGTGGGTTGCCCGATAGACTTTACCGTCTTTGCGCAGGCGATAAATCTCTTTTCGTACGCGCTTGCATGTTTCGCGGAACTCATCGTACAGCAATTCCAATTCTTCTTCTGGCAAACGCAGCAAGCCAAACAGGTCAAGTTTGGGATGTTTTTTCTGCCACATTTCAAACGCCACGAAGGCAACCAGGTGGCTGGCAAACACGCGATTGATGCGGTGATACTCACTTACAATTTTTTGCCCCAGCATACGCGTGTACTCGTCTTCGCGCTGCTTGTCCTCCACCACCTGGCCAGATGACACGAAGTAATCGCGGGTATGAATGCGGTGCCCGCGCGCGTCCAGGCTGTGTCCTTCCTCGTCCACATAATTACCCATCACGTCCAGCCCCGGGCCGATGGATACCGAGATACTGGAGCCCTTGGTGAAGAATTTGAATAGGAACCGGACCAATTGCCAACTGCCGTATTTATCCTGTTCCGGGAAGTAGCGGTCGGCTCCTTTGGCGTGGAGGTACTCTTCAATCAGCTCGGGAGCTTCCAGAACAAAGTGGTAGTTGAGCGTAACGGGCACAATGAAGATTTTTCGCACCGGCTCATCCGGTGCAGCTTGCGCATACAAGTTTCGTTGCGCTTCAATGGCGGTGCTCAGCAACCCCAGCTTCAGTTGCTTTTCAAGCATGCCCGAGCGTGACCGCGTACCACCGGGGAAGAAGAGACTGTGCGCACCTTTTTGGATGGCGAGGGTTGAATAGGTCTTCAGCGTTTCGAGGTAGATCAGGTTTTTCTTCCTGCGATCGACCTTGTAAGCACCCAGGCTATTCATGAAATAGGCGAAGATCTTGATGTTGAACAGATTCAAACCGGCCCCATAAATAAAAGCCGGAAGCCCCAGCGAGTGAATCACCCATCCGATCAGAATGGAGTCAAGGTTGCTGAAATGCGTGGGTACCATCACCACCGTGCCTTTGGAGGCGAGGTTGCGCAGCGATTTTACTTTACCTACAATCTGTATTTTGTCGCGCAGGGTGTATTGATTGCGGAAGAAGCCGCCAAACTTTTTGATTCGTGCTCCATTCAGCAAGCGGGCGAACCAAAACTTGACCAGTTCGCGGGTAAATTTGTATGAAGTAGCTTTAAAGTTGCCTGCAATTTCATTCGCGTACCGGTTTACAATACGCTTCAATAGTTCCTCTTCGGCTTTAGCACGGGTTTCCTCCGGCTGATTGGTCAACTCGACCAGCTCATTCTTGAGATTTGCCCAAAAACGAGGTTCATCTTTGGGGTCTACGCGCCACCGATTTCGTTTCAGCCGGTTCTGTTCGCGATAAATCGTGGCTTCCAGTTCATCGGCCAGTGCGCGGGTCTCCGGCCGCATGGCGTGCAGGCGCTCAATCGTTTGCCGCGTTACCTCTTCAATAAACTCCTTGCGATTGCGACTGAGCTGGTACACGGGCCAATCCGGTATACCATCCAAAATCGGTTTATATTTCTTGTTTTTGTTTCGCTTTTCTTCCAGAACTTCCATGGAATACACAAAAGAGCATCAAAGTTAACCCCTTGGGGTTCAAACGCAAATGGAGATTATGGGGCGTTCAACGCCCGCTGCAAACTGGCGGCCATGCTTTCAAAACGGGCCAGGGCTGCCTGCACAAATTCTTCCGTCACCATCTCGCGAAGTTCATTTTCATGCGCTACATCCCATTCATTGACTTTAAATGTCTGTTCAAACGGGCCTGCCTCCAACTTAATAAGGTATTTATTGTTCCAGTAAAACAAGGTAATGGTACACTGGGGGTGGTTAATTTGGCCGACAACGCGCATGGTTTAGCGATTATGGGTTTGTAAGGGAACAGCCGTCCGTCCGTACTATCGGGGCGGTTGGATCGTTATTTTAAGGTGAACTTGTCTGCAAATTTATTGTTGTATTTTTGATTCGAATGGGGAAGTTGAAACGTTTTTTTTACTGCTCAGTATTCATCGCCTTGCTGGCCGGTCTTAATGAAGCGCAGGCCACTCACCTGCGGGCGGGGGAGATCATCGTGAAACGGCAGAATTGCACGGGTCTTTTGTTTACCGTCACGATTCGGGTTTATGTCAATACGGGTTCTAATATCAATTTTGGTGGGGATGGTATTCTGAACTTTGGTGACGGAACGCGAATGACGGTTCCTGAACTAGAAAGTATCCCGAGACCTGATTTGGGTGCGGCTATTGGGTACGTGGAGTACTCCAAAACCCATACCTTCCCGGGGCCCGGCCGTTACGTGGTGAGTTATCTGGAGCCCAACCGAAATGCCGGCATTCTGAACATGACCAATTCGGTTGACACCCAGTTTTATATTGAGACCGCTATCAATATCGATCCCTTCCTCGGTTGTAATCAGTCCACGCCTGACCTATTGGTTCCACCTGTGGATAAGGCCTGCACCGGTGGAGCCTGGTATCATAACCCCGGTGCATTTGATTTAGATGGCGACAGCCTTTCGTACGAGTTCATTACGCCTAAGCAGGCGCGCGGAATCTTTGTCAACGGCTACCGCGATCCGAACTCAAGGGATTTTTACAATCCTCCGCCTTTTAATCAGGCAAACGAGAACCAGAACGGTCCACCCACATTCAGCATTAATCCCGTCACGGGAACCATCATCTGGGATTCGCCCGGAAAGCAGGGCGAGTATAACATTGCTTTTCTCATAAAAGAGTGGCGAAAAATCGGAGGCATTTGGGTGCTCATTGGGTTTGTCACCCGCGACATGCAGATCGAAGTGGAAGACTGCCTCAACCAACGACCTGAAATTAATGTGCCGATCGACACCTGCGTAGTGGCGGGGTCCACGCTGGTGAATAACAATGATATTTTTGGGACTGACCCTGATAATGTTCCCACCAGGCGCGACAGCTTGAAGATTGAAGCCTTCTCCGATGTGTTTGCGCGCGGAGCCGTGTTTGCGCCCACACCGGCCAAATTTCGCTGGCCCGCGGCTGACGGAAAGGTGCGCTCTACTTTTAGCTGGCAAACCGAATGTGCGGATGTGAAAGAGCAGCCGTACCAAGTGGTTTTTAAGGTAACGGACAAATCATCGCGCGGCCCTTCCCTGGCGCAATTCAAAACGTGGCGAATTAAAGTTGTCGGCCCCGCGCCTGAGTGGCAGTCTCCTCCAACGGTAGCGCCTTCCACGCGGTTTGCAACATTAACCTGGAAGCCTTATGTATGCACAAACGCTGTGCGCATCCAGATTTGGCGCAAAATCGATACCTCAACCATTCCCTTCAGCGCCTGCATTACGGGCATGCCCCCCGGTTTTGGGTTTGAGTTGATAGCGACAGTGCCTCGCAGCGCCACCACCTTTGTGGATAAAAATGGCGGACAGGGCCTCGCACCGGGAGCTTCGTACTGCTACCGGTTGGTAGCCGAGTTTCCCCAGCCCGCAGGAGGGCTCAGCTACGTGTCCGATGAAGTTTGTACGCCAACCATTGAGTCGGTTGCTCCCGTTGTTACCAATGTGACCATCGACCGCACGAACAACACCAACGGCCAGATTACCGTGAAATGGGCAGAGCCATTGAATGCCCCCGTCACGTTTATCAAACCCTACCGTTACCGTGTGCTCCGTGCCAACGGTTTCTCCGGCAATGTCGGGTTGGTAGCTGCACACCCGGGCTTGTTAAGTGATACTACATTCACCGAACAAGCCTTGAATACGCGCGATAACATTTACAACTATCGGGTCATTGCGTTTGATAACAATGGCCAACTCATGGATACGTCAGCGACTGCGTCAACGGTTCGGTTGGAGTTAGCCACGGGCTTTAAACGCATCACGTTAAATTGGAATGCCTTTGTGCCCTGGAGTAATCGGGCAAATGACTTAACTTTTCCCAGACACCTGATCTTTAGAGGACCAGCCGGGGCTACCGAAGCGCAAATGGTACTTATCGATAGTGTCAATGTCAACCAGCGCTACCAGTATGTAGATTCCGGGCAGTACAATGCTCAGCCGTTGCGCGAAGATCAGGAGTATTGTTACCGCGTGGAGACACGCGGCTCATATGGTGATAACCCGGCCCTGCCCAAACCCCTGAATAATTTCTCGCAGATTATTTGCGGCCAGCCCAGCGATGATGAGCCGCCTTGCGCGTTGGAGATTACCGCCACGGGCACCCGTTGCGAAGAGTTTATCAGTTCCGTTCCGTGCGAGACGAGTGACGGCAGCTCATTCCCGTACTCGAATGTGTTGAGTTGGAAACGCCCGCTTGAGGCGAAGTGTTTAACGGATGTTCGCGGATACAACATCTATATGGCGCCCGTGACGGGGGGTGAATTTATTCTCTATCGCCAAAACGTACCCGACACGTTCTTCATTGATCAAAACCTGCCCTCGTTTGCGCGTTGCTATAAAGTAACAGCGGTTGACCGTGCCGGCAACGAAAGTGAACGGAGCGAGGAGTTCTGCTTTGATAACTGCCCGCAATACAAGTTGCCCAACGTATTCACACCCAACGGTGATGGCTGTAATGATTTTTTCAGTGCCTATAGTGAGCGGTTCAAAATTCCGGGATCGGAACCACCCGCCACGCCCTGCGGCTTGATTAATGAGAATGAGGTTCGCACGGCTTGTCCGCGCTTCGTACGCAGTATTACGTTCTCGGTATACAATCGGTGGGGCAAGCAGGTTTATCGATATGAATCTGGAGGCGAAAACAACATTTACATCGACTGGAACGGTAAAGACAATAACGGACGCGACCTGGCTGATGGCGTTTACTACTATACGGTCGACATTGTCTTTGATGTAGTCGATCCGGCCCGCCAAAATCAAACCCTCAAGGGTTGGGTGCAAATTGTGCGATGAATCATCCCATAGTCCTATTTGACGGTGTTTGTAATCTCTGCCACAGCTCGGTACAGTTCATTATTCGACACGACCCTGCCGGCCATTTTCATTTTGCGGCCCTGCAAAGCGATTTTGCCCGCGAACAACTCAAGCGTTTTCAGGTAGCCGGGCATTTGGATTCCATCGTGCTGATTGAGGACGGAGTGTTGTACACCCGAAGCACGGCCGCCCTTCGGGTGGCCCGCCATCTCAAAGGGTGGAGTTGGCTTTACCTTTTCCGATGGGTACCCCCGTTTCTGCGCGATGGGGTTTACGACCTCGTAGCCCGAAACCGATACCGGCTTTTTGGCCGGCAGCACGAGTGCATGTTACCCACACCCGAGTTGCGAGCCCGCTTTATCAACTGATTTTGGTTTATTTTGCGGTGCTTATTTGAGCGACCATGAAAAGAGCATACGTTTTTCCGGGTCAGGGTGCCCAGTTTACCGGAATGGGCAAAGATGTATATGACGGTAGCCCCAAAGCCCGCGCGCTGATGGATGAGGCCAATCGCATTTTGGGTTTCGATATTTTGTCCATCATGTTCAGCGGCTCGGCCGATGATCTCAAGCAAACCAAAGTCACACAACCGGCCATCTTCATTCATTCGGTGGCGGTAGCCCAGGCCAGTCCCGACTTCAAACCCGACATGGTGGCCGGTCATTCGCTGGGCGAATTCTCGTCACTGGTCGCGAACGGTACGCTGAGTTTTGCCGATGGGTTGCGCCTGGTGTCACAACGGGCACAAGCGATGCAAAAAGCCTGCGAGCAAAACCCTTCGACCATGGCCGCCATTCTGGGATTGGACGATACGAAGGTCGAGGAAATTTGTGCTTCGATTACCGATGAAGTAGTGGTGGCAGCCAACTACAATTGCCCCGGGCAGTTGGTGATTAGTGGTAGCTTGAAGGGAATCGAAATTGCCTGCGAAAAAATGAAGGCGGCAGGGGCCAAACGCGCGTTGCCGCTGCAGGTGGGAGGGGCGTTTCACTCACCATTGATGGAACCCGCCCGCGAAGAATTGGCAGCCGCCATTGAGCGCACCCAGTTTCATACGCCAACGTGCCCGGTTTATCAGAATGTAAATGCACAACCGGCTATGGACGTTGCGCAGATCAAACAAAACCTGATTGCCCAACTAACCGCCCCGGTGCGCTGGACACAATCCGTGCAGCACATGGTGGCCGATGGTGCTACTCATTTTGTTGAGTGTGGCCCGGGGAAAGTGTTGCAGGGGTTGGTGAAGAAGATTGCGCCCGCTGCGGAAGCAACAAGCCTCTAGTAGTATTCACGTACCGTCAGCAGGTCATAACACTCCCGCAGCAATTGCTGGTTGGTTTTGCCGTACTGCGGGTGCACAAAGTCCGGGGCAATTTCCGCCAACGGCACCAGCGTAAAACGTCTGTCGGGGATGCCCGGGTGAGGCAGCATCAGGCGGGCGGTTTGCACTACGTCCTGGCCGTAGTACAAAATATCCAGGTCAATGGTGCGGGGCGCCCACCGCTCGCTTCGCTCGCGGCCCATCTGGCGCTCAATGTCCATCAGGGTTTCCAACAACGTTTCCGGGGCCAGGTCGGTTTCCACTTCCACCACCTGATTGAGAAATTCGGGCTGGTCGGTTTTCCCCCAGGCCTCTGTACGGTAGACGGCCGATGTGTTCAGGATCGGGCCTGCGGCCGCGCGGATCGCCTCCCGCGCTGAGGCCAGGTTGGCCGGCCGATCGCCCAGATTGCTTCCCAACAGTAAATAGATATTTTTGCGCCCCATAGCAAACTCGCAGCCCCCTGGCCGCGTTTGAAAAGCAAGTATACAACACATGAACTTCTTAAAGACCTTTTTTGCCTCCTGTTTGGGCTCCCTTCTTGCCCTTTTCTTATTTTTCATCATTGGTATCTTCCTGGTAGCCGGCATTATCGGTGCTGCCATGTCGGGGGGCGATGAGTCGCTCACGACCATTAGCGACAATTCCGTTTTTCGACTGGAGCTTAACGTGCCCATCACCGAATTGGAGGTCGAGGACCCATTCGAAGGCTTGCCCCTTCCGGGTATTGAATCCGGCTCCATCGGGCTCATTCAACTCAAACAGGCAATCGATCATGCGGCCTCCGATCCCAAAATCAAAGGCATTTACCTCGATGTGAGCTTTTTTATGGGGGGCTATGCCACGGCCCGCGAAATCCGCCAATCGCTGGAGGAGTTTAAGGCTACCGGCAAATGGGTGATTGCTTACAGCGAAATGATGTCGGAGTCCTCGTATTACATTGCCTCGGCTGCAGACAAAGTTTTCCTGAATCCCGAAGGTGATCTGGAGTTTAATGGCCTCTCGGTTGAAATCGGATTTTTCAAACAGTTGTTCGACAAGCTGGAGATAAAACCCGAGGTGTTTCGGGTGGGCGATTTTAAGAGCGCGGTCGAGCCGTTCCTGCTTGATAAAATGAGCGATGAGAACCGCCTTCAACTGAATGCCCTTCTCGGCTCCATGTATGGTACCCTGCTGTCGGATATTGCAGCCTCGCGCCAGCGTGAAGCAGCCGATCTTCGGGCTATAGCCGACAAAGCGTTGGTAACCAGCGCCCGCCAGGCGCGCGAGCATGGGCTGGTGGATTCCCTGATGTACTATGACCAGGTGGAGGACTACCTGCGCGATAAACTGGGGTTGGCGGAGGACAAGAAAATTACGTTTGCCCGGTATGGCAAATACCGCAAGAGTTTCGCCACCGCTTCCAAATCCAAAAATGAAATTGCTGTGATTGTAGCCGATGGCGACATTCTGCCGGGCGAAGCGCAACCCGGTGTTGTTGGGTCCGAGACCTTTGCCGAACAACTGCGCAAAGCGAGGAAGAACGATAATGTAAAGGCGATCGTCCTGCGCATCAACTCACCCGGTGGCAGTTCGCTGGCCAGCGATGTGATGTGGCGCGAAATTGTATTGGCCTCGGAAGAAAAACCGGTGATCGCCTCGATGGGCGATTATGCGGCAAGTGGCGGTTACTACCTGGCCATGGCTTGCGATACCATTGTAACACAGCCCAACACCATTACCGGGTCGATTGGTGTCTTTAGTATCTTATACGATGCCAGTGATTTCCTGAAAAATAAACTCGGTATCACATTCGATGAGGTGCGCACCGGACAGACAGCCGACCTGATCACTTTTACGCGGCCACTGAATGCCCAGGAACGTAACATCTGGCAAAACCGGACCAACGAAATTTATGAGATGTTCACCACCAAGGCGGCCCAGGGGCGGGGTATGGCGGTAGAAGACATAAAAGACATCGCCTCGGGCCGGGTGTGGTCGGGCAAACAGGCGTTAGTTAACGGGTTAGCCGATGTGGAGGGTGGTTTGGCCGATGCGTTGACGCTGGCAGCCGGGCAGGCCGGGCTGGGCAATGATTATAAGGTCAAATATTATCCTAAACCAAAGACATTTCTGGAGCTTTGGCTGTCCAATATGGAGGAGACGGCCGCGGAGAGGGCCATGCGCGAGAAGCTGGGATCGGCCTACCCGTTATACCGGGAGTGGCAGCAACTGGAAAAGCTTAAGGGTAACCAGGCGCGGCTGCCGTTCAGGTTTAGGGTGATGTAAGGTTTTTCGAAAAAATGTAAAAAAGCAGTGCGGTAATGAAGAGTTACTCCATTCACGGCACTGCTTAAAGCGAAGAAAATTATCTTATAGGCTTACTTTCTCAACAGCGAATCCACCAGTTGAGGATTCAAATGTCGAAGCCGTTGTGACAGCCGCTTTTTTGCTATTGTTGTTTAAGCTGAAGGATATTAACTAATCGATAATCCCAATAGCGCGACTGCGAATAGCTTTTTTATTGTTTGATGTGATTGAGGTGAAAAATTTATCTAACAACTTTCTCTACTTCAATTCCGTTGTTAGGCTTTACCTCTTCATCGCTGCAAGCAGTGAACGTAACAGCACAAACAAGAACAATGGCGATTAGGGAGAATAACTTTTTCATGGCTTTTTTGATTTGGTTTATTGATTGCTTTTCTTATGTTTGACAATTGCCGTTTTCAGCAATTAACAACTCAAAGTTGAAGTTGATTCGAAAACTTAGCCATGTAAGTTTTTTCAAAAAATTACTCGTGTACCTAAAAATTCGATCTTTTTGGCTTTTTGTGGCTATTCAGGCCCTGGCTTGGCATGTCCAAGGGCAAGGGCAACGGCTCAGCCCTATTGATTCTATCAAAAAGGTTATCGCTCAGACGACTCATCAAGATCTTTCAGCGCTCCACTATAACCTTGGATTTGAGTATTATCTTATTGGTGATTTTGATCGCGCTCTGGAGTCCCTTGACATCGCCCGGATTATCTCACTGAAAGCCGGGGACAGCCTGTACTTTGTCAAGGCAGGAAGGCTTTCAGGTCAAATTTTCCGGAGGCAAAACAAACTCAATAAATCTGTGTCTTCCTCGCAGGCAGTTGTGCCTGTTGCTCTCCGTAATTCGTCAAACCCGAGTTTCAACCAGGAGTTAGAGTTCTTGTACAATAGCCTTGGAATCGCTTACACATTTCTTGCTCAATACGATAGCGCCCTCGACAATCACTTTAAGTGTCTTGTTCTTCGCGAGGCCCGGGGCGATAATTATGACATTAGCATTTCATTAAACAATATTGGGCTTCTGTACTATAAAATTAAGAGTTATCCGAAGGCTCTCGAGTTTTATGAGAAATCGCTTCGAGAACTCGAAAAAGGAACCAATCAGGATTTCAAAGCTTCTTTACTTGTCAACCTGGGACTTTGTCACAGCAAGTTGAAAGAATATGACCTAGCAAAAAGTTATATCGAGGATGGACTCACTAGTTGTGCCGGCCAGTGCGACCCTCAACTCGAGATTGAGGGAAACATGGGATTAGGTTTCTCATTTTTTCAATTGGGAAACTATCAGAGCGCCCGTGAACATTTTCTGAAGTCGTACACATTTTCGAAAACATCGAATAATCCCCGTTTTGAACTTGAGAGTCTAGTCTATCTGATCACCGTTGAGAATCGCGACCGTAATTTTGAAATGGCAGGCAAGTACCTTTTCGAGGCAGAAGCTTTGTCGCAAGGCTCTGAATACAGTTCGTTGCGTTCTGATGTGTATAAGGAATATGCGAGGTATTTCAATGAATTAGACGAGTTTGAGAAAGCAGCGCATTATCAAAAAAAGTATATCGAACATTCGGAGGCAATATTCAACGAACGACTGCTGGAGTCAATTTCCAAAATCGAAACCGACTTCGATCAACGCGAAAACATGCGAACCATTCGCGAAAAGGAGTTGGCCCTCGATCAATCGCGTAAGCTGAATTTCGCCATTGCCGGGCTATTTCTGCTGGCGGGTGCGCTGGCCGTGGCCATGTTCCTCTCCAACCGCATTGTGCGCAGGGTGAACGTGGCGCTAGGCGAAGCCCGCAATCAACTGGAAATACAAAACACGGAGCTGGACAAACTGGTGGAGGCGCGTACAGAGGAACTCAACCGCTCCAATGCTTCGTTGCGCAAAGCCATGGCCGAACTGGATCACTTCATCTACAAAACCTCGCACGATATTCTCGGGCCGCTGGCTACGCTCAAGGGCATAACGGGTTTGGCCCTAATGGACGTTAAAGAACCTCTCGCCCGCGATTATTTCGAAAAGCTTGATATAACGGCTGCAAAGCTTAACTCTGTACTCACGCGGCTGATGATCGTCAACCAGATCAATAACGCCCTGCTGGTGCCCGTTAAGGTGAATGTTTCTCAGATCATCGAAAGTGTGCTCGTGCTGCAACGGAAAGAAGGAATCCCGGCCCGCATGAACGTTTCCACCTTTGTGCCACCCGATGTGGAAGTCAACTCCGAACCCCAGTTGCTCAGCATTGTGCTCGAGAACCTGATCGGTAACGCCATTAAGTACTACAACCAGAGTGAGCGGGTTGATCCTTTTGTTAAAATCACGGCCGTGGTCATCAATAAGCAATTGCTTGTGGAGGTGCTGGACAACGGCATTGGCATCAGCGAGGAAATGAAACACGAGGTGTTCAAAATGTTTACCCGCGCCTCCGAACGGTCGGATACCGGTGGTGTGGGCCTCTACCTGTCGCAGCAGGCGGCCGACAAACTGGGTGGCAGCATTTCATTTGAAACAACACCCGAAAAGTATACGCGGTTCACGGCTGTAATTCCGGCCGACTTGCAGAAGGTGATTGACAGCCGGCAGGGTGGAAAACCGGCTGGTGCCGCCCCGGCCAAGCTTTTGAAAACTTCTCCGGATGCCAGCCGCAAGGCTTCATAATTGAGGCTGTTTTGCCATCTTTGCGCCCTGTTCTCGGGCTTTGCGCATGAGTAAAAAGGATTTTAAACGAACTACGGTAACCGCGGCATTGCCCTATGCCAACGGCCCGCTCCACATTGGCCACCTGGCCGGTGCGTACCTGCCGGCCGATACCTACGTTAGGTACCTGCGGCTGAAGGGTGAGGATGTAGCCTTTGTCTGCGGATCCGATGAGCATGGCGTGGCCATCACGCTGGGCGCCAAAAAGGAGGGCGTAACTCCGCAGGCCTTTGTGGATAAGTACCATGCTTTGATGAAGCAGGCCTTCGCTGATTTTGGTATCTCGTTCGATATCTATTCGCGCACATCTTCGGCTATCCACCGCGAAACCTCCCAGGATTTCTTCCGCAAAATTGACGCGCAGAAACTTTTTGTCGAGGACACGTCTGACCAGTTTTACGATGAGCAGGAGGGTATCTTTTTGGCCGACCGCTACATTGTTGGCACCTGCCCCAACTGCGGGCACGATCGCGCCTATGGCGACCAGTGCGAAAAGTGCGGAACCAGCCTAAGCCCGCGGCAACTGATCAATCCGCGCTCGGCCGTATCCGGTAATGCCCCGGTGCTCAAGCCAACTAAGCATTGGTATTTCCCGCTCGATCGCTTCGAAGGGTGGTTAAAAGAATGGTTAGTGGAAGGTCACCGGCACGATTGGAAGACGAACGTGTACGGCCAGTGCAAGTCGTGGCTGGAGCAAGGATTACAACCCCGTTCCATTACACGCGATCTGGATTGGGGTATACCCGTGCCGCGCGAGGATGCCAAAGGTAAAGTGCTGTACGTGTGGTTCGATGCACCCATTGGTTACATCAGTGCCACCAAGGAACTGAAGGGAGCCGACTGGGAGAAATACTGGAAAGATCCCGACACGCGGCTTGTCCACTTCATTGGCAAAGACAACATCGTTTTTCATTGCATCATCTTTCCGGCCATGCTCAAAGCCGAGGGCTCGTTTATTTTGCCCGACAATGTGCCGGCTAACGAGTTTTTGAACCTCGAAGGAGATAAGATTTCAACTTCGCGCAACCATGCCGTTTGGCTGCACGAGTACCTGCGCGATTTTCCCGGGCGAAGGGACGAGTTGCGCTATGTACTCACCTCCATTTCACCCGAAACCAAAGATGCCGACTTCACCTGGAAGGATTACCAGCAGAAAGTGAACAGTGAGCTGGTGGCGATACTCGGCAATTTTGTGAACCGCGTGATGGTGCTCACCCACAAGTATTTTGAAGGCCGCGTGCCTCCGGCCGAGGAGTTGAAAGGAACCACCGACAAGCGCAAAAAAGTGCTGGCGGTTTACCATCAGGCTCACCGCGATCTCGATCAAAGTGTGGCTGCGCTGATCGATAGCCTGGAAAACTTCCGCTTCCGCGAGGCGCAGTTTCAGCTCATGAACATGGCGCGCACGGGCAATAAATTCCTGGCCGATACCGAGCCGTGGAAGCTCGCGAAAGAGGATATGGAAGCGGTGGGCGCCATTCTCAACTACGCGCTGATGGTGGTGGGCAATCTGGCCATTGCATCCGCGCCCTTCCTGCCCGATGGTAGCGAAGCCATCCGGCAGCAGTTGGGTGTTGATCTCACTACCGCCAGCCGTCAATTCTGGACAGGCAAGAAATTAGTAGAACCTGTGCCGGCCGGCCATCAGCTGGGCCAGCCGGTGTTGTTGTATGAGAATGTGGAAGATGCCGACATCCAGCCGCAACTGGAGCGGCTGCAAAAACCTAAAGGGACAAACGTGGAAGCAACCGCCAACTCCGTTAAACCGCTGAAGCCTACTGTGACCATCGATGACTTCGGGAAGCTGGACATCCGCATTGGTACGGTGACGGCAGCCGAGAAAATGGAAAAATCCGACAAGCTGCTAAAACTCACCGTCAACAGCGGGCTGGACCAGCGCACCATTCTCAGTGGTATCGCGAAGCAGTACACCCCCGAGCAGATGGTGGGCAAGCAGGTGACGTTTATTGCCAACCTGGCCCCGCGCAAGATGATGGGTATCGAGTCGCAGGGTATGATTCTGATGGCTGAAGATCAGGACGGCAAGTTGCGGTTGCTGCAACCCAATGAAGCGGTGAACCCGGGCGCGAGTGTGAGTTGAGGGGTGGTTGGTTAGTTGGGCGGCTACGGGCCTTTACGGGGTTCGCTGCGCTCCGTGGCCCGGTGGGCCACCACGCCCTCCAAGCCCCTGCCGCTCAGTTTAGGCGGTGAGCTGTCGCAGCTCCAACGGCTTCAGCCCCTCTTCTTTCGTCCTTTTTTCTTCTCCGGCCCGAACAGCGGCTGGGTGTATTTCTGGTAGAGTTCGAAAAGAAACTCAATACGCTGCATTTCGGTATCGAAGGGTTGGGGGCGGTAACACGTGTCTACAAACTTATCGAGGTCTTGGTGGGCCCGCACCAGATCGGGCGGCATGGTAAGCGGATCGTACAAATCTGCCAACGAACTCTCGGGGTAACGGGTGCGCACTTTTAAGATTTGATTGGCCAGTTTCTCCACACCATCTACTTTTTGCTTAGGTAAGTCTTGCGGCCAGGGGAAGTTGTTGTAGACTATTGTGTTTGAATAGCTGTATCGACTTTCTAATCGGCCGCATGTGTACCGCATCCAAGTCATATGCATAAGCGATGTTAAAATACCGAAGTGGAAATGGGTTGCGTTTGGTACAAAGAAGTTCTTGTCTGTGATGATGTCGTCTTTTGACATATAGCCAATCGGTATGTAGAGCCGATTTTCAGAACTTACTTTGGGAATAAGCAGAAAGTCGGATTTTGGTTGGCGTTCTTCTGCAAACAAATATGGAAATGCCGCCATTCTGCGCGTATTGTCTCGGGTGCTCTCGTCCCTGAATTTTCTAACGCACTCAAGTCTCTCTAGTATTTCCGGATACCCTTTCAACTCAGCAGGGGTAACATCTTTTAACCACAGACACCAACGATGAAAGCCGTTAATAAACTCATCGCCACTGTAGAACTT
>Ga0068872_10001877_pt1 | contig 16683 bp, 15 predicted proteins | sample NOAtaG_7_FD_66441 | JGI IMG/M metagenome (GOLD analysis project Ga0068872, IMG submission 66441) | Freshwater lake microbial communities from Lake Erie, under a cyanobacterial bloom - NOAA_Erie_Diel1S_2200h metaG | ecosystem: Environmental > Aquatic > Freshwater > Lake | place: USA: Ohio, Lake...
GTGCTGGCGGTCGCCATCCTGCCGATGCTGCGCGTCGGCGGCATGCAGCTCTTCCGCCTCGAATCCTCGGACAAGTCCGAGAAGGTCCTGCCGCGCGCGGCGCAGATCGCCGCCGGCATCATGGTGGTCTATGCGAGCCTCACCTTCCTGTGCACGGCCGCCTTCTGGCTGGGAGGGATGTCCGGCTTCGACGCGGTCAACCATGCCATCTCCGCGATGGCGACCGCCGGGTTCTCGACCTCGGATGCCTCGTTCGCCCGTTTCAATTCGGCGTTCCTCGAGGCCACGTGCACCGTCTTCATGCTGTGCGGCGGACTCACCATGACGCTGTTCCTGCGCTTCTGGCAGGGGGATCCGCGATCGTTCCTGCGGGACCGCCAGCTGCGCGCATATCTTGGCGTCTTTGTCGCATTCTCGATCGCAATCGGCGCATGGCTGGTCCTGGTGGAGGGGCGCGACCTCTCCTACGCGCTGCGCCATGCGACGTTCACGGTTGCCTCGCTGGTCACGACCACGGGCTTCTCCTCGACAGACTGGGGCGCATGGGGGTCGTTCCCCCTCGTCCTCGTCTTCATGCTGACCTTCGTCGGCGGCTGCTCCGGCTCGACCGCGGGCGGAATCAAGATCTTCCGCTTCCAGGTCCTGTTCGAGGTCGGGCGCGCGCAGATGCGCCAGGCGTTGGTGCCGTCGGGCGTGTTCGTCGCGAAATACAATGGCAAGCCGATCACCGACGCGATCGCCCAATCGGTGCTCGCCTTCGTGGCGCTGTTCGGCTTCACCTGGGGAGCGACCGCGGCGGCGCTCGGGCTCTGCGGCCTCGACCTCGTGACCGCGCTCACCGGCGCGGCGACGGCGCTCGCCAATGTCGGCCCCGGCCTCGGCGACGTGATCGGGCCCTCCGGCAGCTTCGCGCCGCTGCCGCCGGCGGCGAAGTGGATCCTCTCGGCCGCGATGCTGCTGGGCCGGCTCGAGCTCATCACCGTGCTGGTGCTGTTCAGCCGGCGCTTCTGGCGCGACTGACGTCGCCGCGCCGCCGCGCCGGGGCGGCGCGCCTCAGCGCAGGAAGGGCGCCAGGTGCGCGCGCACCTGGCGCTCGAGCTCGGCGTCGAGCGTCTCCATCACCTGCTCGGTCAGCGCGTACCAGGCGCGCTCGCGCGCGGCCAGCGCGATGCCCTCCGCGACGCTGCGCGAGCCCGCGGCACGCGCGTCGCAGCTCGCCACCACGGCGCCGCTGCGCGAGTCGCGGATCTCGATCGTCGCCGCGAGCGCGAGGTCGTAGCGCATGTCCTGCTGGTTGGTCATCGACGCGCGCAGCCCGGTCTCCTTCCTGAGCTCGGTCTCCGTCATCGCCGCCTCGCGCACGATGAAGACCGCGGCGCTGCCCGTGTCGCCGGTCGCAGCGAGGCGGTCCGACCCCCAGCGCCGCACGGTCTCCACCGGCGACACCGGCACCTCGTGCTCGATGTTGGGACGGCGCATCGGGGGCGCGTAGGTGCTGCGCAGCTCGACGCGCTCGACGGCGAGGCGGAACACGCCCTTGTGCGAGAAGGTGATGGCGGGGAAGACCGGCGCCGGCGGCGTCTGGGTGCAGGCGGCGAGGCCGGCGGCCGCGATGCCGCCGGCGAGGAACTGGCGTCGCGCTGCGCGCGGATCGTGCGTCATGTCGTGGCCTCCGTTTCGGGTCGTGCATGGAGCGCGGCGACCTCGGCGTCGTCGAAATCGTAATGCGCGCTGCAGAACTCGCAAGTGACGCGCACGACGCCGTCCACCTTCATCTCCGCGAGCTCGGCGCCGGGCAGGCAGGCGAGCACGCCCTCGACGCGCGCGCGCGAGCAGCGGCAGGCATGGCGCAGGCGCGACGGGCGGTAGATGCGCACGCCCTCGGCGAGGAAGAGCCTGTCGACGAGCTTCCAGCCCGGCAGGGCCGGATCGACGAGCTCGGCGTCGCGCGCGCTGCTCATCAGCACGAGCATGCGGCGCCAGAGGTCCTCGGCGTCCTCGTCGCCGGCGCCGAGCGGCAGGTCGATGTCGCGCCCCTCCGCCGAGCCCTGCGCGTCGCCCGGCGGCAGCGCCTGCACCATCAGCGCGCCTGCGCGCCAGGCGCCCGACGCGTCGCGCCGCGCGGCGACCTTGAGCCCGGCGCGGAACTGCTCCGACTGGTGGAAGTAGTGGTGCGCGCATTCGGCGAGCGTCGCGCCGGCGAGCTCGACGATGCCCTGGTAGCGCTCCATCTCCGCGCCCTGGTCGACGGTGAAGGCGAGGTAGCCGGCGCCGAAGAGCCGCGGCACCGAGGGCGTCGCCGCGCCCAGCGCCTCGACGCGCGTCGCGTCGAACTGCGCGTAGCCGCGCAGCGCGCCGGCCGTCGTCACGTCGGCGACCATCAGCCGCACCGGCCCGTCGCCCTTCACCTGGATGGAGAACACGCCCTCGTACTTGAGCGTGAGCGCCAGCGCCGCGCCGAGCGCGACGAGCTCGGCCAGCGCCTGGCCGACCAAAGGCGGATAGGCGTGGCGGCCGACGATCTCGTCGACCGCCGGGCCCAGCCGCACCAGCCGGCCGCGCACCGCGTCGACCTGGAAGGGCAGGACGATGTCGTCGACGGGCAGGTCCGCGGGCGCGTCCCCGGCCATGTCCGCGCCGCCCGGCCGCGCGGCCTCAGGCATCGAGGTTCACGACCTTGAGGGCGTTCTCCTGGATGAAGTCGCGGCGCGGCTCGACGACCTCGCCCATCAGCGTCGCGAAGATGCCGTCGGCGTCCTCGACATGCGCGATGCGCACCTGCAGCAGGCGGCGCGCGGCCGGGTCGAGCGTCGTCTCCCAGAGCTGGTCCGGGTTCATCTCGCCAAGGCCCTTGTAGCGCTGGATGGAGACGCCCCTGCGGCCCATCTCCGCAACCGCGTCGAAGAGCCGGGTGGGCCCGGTCACGTGGATGGGCGCGGGCGGCTCGCCGCGCTCTGGCCGCGGCGGGTGCAGCTTCGCGAAGCGCCCGTAGACCTCCTGGAACTCGCCGGCCATCTCGACCAGGCGCCGCGCCTCGAGCGAACCCACGGCCTGCATGTCGATCGTCGCGCGGTCGGTCTCGCCGCGCAGGCGGCGCTCGAAGACGAGGCTGCCGTCGCGCGCCTCGCCGGTCCAGCCGCGGTCGGTGTCCGGCGACAGCGCGTCGAGCCGCCGCGCGATCACGCGCGCGACCTCGCCGCCCTGCCGCGCGTCGCCGAGGATCGCGGGGTCGAGCGCGCCGAGGATCGCGGCCTGCTCCACCGCGTCGCGGTTGCCCGCGCGCCGCGCCAGCGGCGTGATGAGCGCGCGCGCCGCGCGGGCCTTCTCGACGATGCCGCGCAGGTCGGCGCCGGCGCGCTGCGCGCCGTCGCTGCCGACCAGCGTCGCGCCCTCGATGCCGCCCGCGATCAGGTGGTCCTCGAGCGCGCGCTCGTCCTTGAGGTAGACGGCGGACTTGCCGCGCGCCGCCTTGAACAGCGGCGGCTGGGCTATGTAGAGGAAGCCGCGCTCGATCAGCGGCCGCATCTGGCGGAAGAAGAACGTCAGCAGCAGCGTGCGGATATGCGAGCCGTCGACGTCCGCGTCGGTCATGATGATGATCTTGTGGTAGCGCGCCTTGTCGGGGTTGAAGTCCTCCCCGATGCTCGTGCCCAGAGCGGTGATCAGCGTGCCGATCTCGGCCGAGGACAGCATCTTGTCCTGGCGCGCGCGCTCGACGTTCAGGATCTTGCCCTTGATCGGCAGGATCGCCTGGAAGGCGCGGTTGCGGCCCTGCTTGGCGGAGCCGCCGGCGGAATCGCCCTCGACGATGAAGATCTCGGCCTTGCCCGCGTCGCGCTCCTGGCAGTCGGCGAGCTTGCCGGGCAGCGAGGCGAGGTCGAGCGCGCCCTTGCGCCGCGTCAGGTCGCGCGCCTTGCGCGCCGCCTCGCGCGCCACCGCGGCGTCGATCACCTTCTGCACCACGCGGCCCGCCTCGGCGGGGTGGCGCGCGAACCATTCCTCGAGCTGCTCGTTGCAGATGTTCTCGACGACGGGCCGCACCTCGGAGGAGACCAGCTTGTCCTTGGTCTGCGACGAGAACTTCGGGTCCGGCACCTTGCAGGACAGCACGCAGGTCAGGCCCTCGCGCGCGTCCTCGCCCGAGATCGCGAGCTTCTCCTTGCGCTTGGCCTGGTACTCGTCGGCCAGCCGGTTGACCTGCCGCGTGAGCGCGGCGCGGAAGCCGGCGAGATGCGTGCCGCCATCGCGCTGCGGGATGTTGTTGGTGAAGCAGAGCATCGTCTCGTGGAACGCGTCGGTCCACTCCATCGCCACCTCGACGGTGATGCCGTCGCGCGCGCCGGAGAGCGCGATCGCCGGCTCGTGGAGCGGCTTGCGCGAGGCGTCGAGGTGCCGCACGAAGGCGGCGATGCCGCCCTCGTAGCGCATCTCGACCGTCCGCGGCTCGACGCTGCGCGCGTCGACGAGGACGAGGCGCACGCCGGAGTTCAGGAACGCGAGCTCGCGCAGCCGGTGCTCGAGCGTGCGGAAGTCGAACTCCGTGCGCGTGAAGGTCTCGCGCGACGGCTTGAAGCGCACGCGCGTGCCGCGGCGCCCGCCCGACGCGCCGACGACGGCGAGCGGCGCCTCGGGCTCGCCGTGGCGGAAGCGCATGAAGTGCTCGCGCCCCTCGCGCCAGATCGTCAGGTCGAGCGTCTCGGACAGCGCGTTGACGACCGACACGCCGACGCCGTGCAGTCCGCCGGACACCTTGTAGGAGTTCTGGTCGAACTTACCGCCGGCATGGAGCTGGGTCATGATGACCTGCGCCGCCGACACGCCCTCCTCGCGGTGGATGTCGGTGGGGATGCCGCGCCCGTCGTCGGCGACGGAGACCGAGCCGTCGGGCTCCAGCCGCACCTCGATGTCGCGGCAATGCCCGGCCAGCGCCTCGTCGATCGCGTTGTCGACGACCTCGTAGACCATGTGGTGCAGGCCCGTGCCGTCGTCGGTGTCGCCGATGTACATGCCCGGGCGCTTGCGCACCGCGTCGAGGCCGCGCAGCACCTTGATGGATTCCGCGCCGTACTCGGCCGCGGGGTCGCTCGGCTGGATCGGATCGGTCATGCCCTTGCCACGCTGGAATCGAGGATGCGGAAGAACTGCGCGCGCCCGCGCAGCCCCTGGAACAGGTCGTCGTCGGTGCCGGTGAGCCAGGCCTGCGCGCCGAGCGCGCAGACCTCGTCGGCGAAGGCGGCGCGGCGCGCGCGGTCGAGATGCGCGACGACCTCGTCGAGCAGCAGGACCGGCGGCCTGCCGCGCTCGGCTGCCAGCGCGCGCGCGTTCGCGAGCACGATCGAGAGCACCAGCGCCTTCTGCTCGCCGGTCGAGCCTTCCTCGGCGGCGATGTCCTTCTGCGCGAAGCGCACGCAGAGGTCGCTGCGATGCGGGCCATGGGAGGCGCCGCCATGCGCGGCGTCGGCGCCGCGCGCGGCGGCGAGCGCGGCGCGCAGCCGCTCCTCGGCCTCGAGCGCGGGCATCGCGCGCAGCATGCGGTCGCAGTCGCCTTCCAGCGCGAGGCGCGCGGCGGGGAAGGCGCCGCCGCCCGCGGCGGCCGCGGCGTCGAGCCGCGCGACGATCGCCGCGCGCGTCGCGGCGACCGCGATGCCGTGGCGCGCCATGCCGTCCTCGAGCGCGCCGAGCCAGGAATCGTCGCCCTTGCCCTCGGCCAGCAGCCGCGCGCGCTCGCGCATGCAGTGCTCGTAGGCGGCGAGCTCGGCCGCGTGGCCCGGCGCGAAGCCAAGGACGAGGCGGTCGAGGAAGCGCCGCCGGCCGGAGGGGCCGTCGAGGAAGAGCCGGTCCTGCTCGGGCGTCGCCCAGGCGATGGCGAGGCGCTCGGCGAGCGACTTCTGCCCGCGCGCCGGGCGGCCGTCGATGCGCACGACGCGGCGCTCGCCGCCCTCCGGGTCCTGGCCGGTGCCGATGTCGACCTCGCCATCGGCGCAGGCCACCTGCGCGGCGATCGACCAGGGGCGGGCGGCGGCGCCGTCGCGCGGCCGCCGCGCGAGCTCGGCCGGCGCGGCGCGGCGCAGGCCGCGGCCCGGCGCCAGCATCGACACCGCCTCGAGCAGCGCGGTCTTGCCCGCGCCGTTGGGGCCGCAGAGGACGATGGGGCCGGTGCCCGGCTCGACGCGCAGCCGGTCGTAGCAGCGGAACGCGTCGAGCGTCAGCCGCAGCACGGCGTCGGCCGGGCGCGCGCCCGGCTTCGCCTCCTCCGTCGCGCGCGCGACAGCGGCCATCCGCCTCACACGCGCATCGGCATGAGGACGTAGAGCGCGCTCTGGTCGGCTATGTCCTCGACCAGGGTCGGGGCGGCGGCGTCGGCCATGCGGAAGCGCGCGCCCTCGCCCTCGATCTGCTCGGCGATGTCGAGGAGGTAGCGCGCGTTGAAGCCGATCTCGATCGCCGCGCCGGAATAGCGCACGGCGATCTCCTCCTCGGCGGCGCCGGCGTCGGGGCTCGACGCGGTGAGCGTGAGGAGGTTGCGGCCCAGCGAGAGCTTCACGGCGCGCGACTTGTCGGTCGAGATCGTCGCCACGCGGTCGACGGCGGCGGTGAACTCGGCGCGGTCGACCTCCATCACCTTGTCGTTGCCGGTGGGGATGACGCGCTCGTAGTCGGGGAAGGTGCCGTCGATCAGCTTCGAGGTCAGCGTCACGTCGCCGACGGCGAAGCGCACCTTCGACGAGGACAGCGACACCTGCACCGGCGCGTCGGTCTCGGCGATCAGCTTGTGCAGCTCGATCACCGTCTTGCGCGGCAGGATGACGCCCGGGATCTCCTCGGCGCCGGCGGGCAGGGCCATCTCCACGCGCGCGAGGCGATGGCCGTCGGTGGCGACCGCGCGCAGCACGCGGATGCCGCCGGCCTGGCCCGCATGCAGGTAGATGCCGTTGAGGTAGTAGCGCGTCTCCTCGGTGGAGATCGCGAAGCGGGTGCGGTCGATCAGCCCCTTGAGCTCGGCGGAGGCGAGCTCGAACTGGTGCGGCAGCTCGCCGCCGGTCATGCGCGGGAAGTCGTCGGCGGGAAGGCTCGCGAGCGCGAAGCTCGAGCGGCCCGCGCGCAGGCTCACCTGGCCCTTGTCGCCGATCGTCTCGAGGACGACCTGGCTGCCCTCGGGCAGCTTGCGCACGATCTCGTAGAGCGTGTGCGCGGGAACGGTGATCGTGCCGCCCTTCGCCACGTCCGCGGGGACGTTCTCGAGGATCGCGATGTCCATGTCGGTCGCGGCCAGCGACAGGCGCGGCTTCTGCGCGTCGAGCAGGACGTTGGCGAGGATGGGGATCGTGTTGCGGCGCTCGACGACGCTCTGCACATGGGCGAGCGCCTTGAGCAGCGCGCTGCGTTCGATCGTGAGCTTCATGGGCGGCTGCGACCCTGGTTGCGGCGTCCTGCGCGGCGCGCCGGCGAGGGGGTCGCCGGCGTCTTCCGGCGCGCCCGGCAAGGGCCGGGCGGGCCACCTTGCCGGGCGGCGGCAGGACGCCGATCCGCCACCCGACCGCAAGGGGAATCACTATACCAGAAGCGCTTGAAGCCTAAAGAAGAATACCCGGTCCGCCGGGGTCCGCCGGGGCCGGGTCAGGCGGCCGCGCCGCCGCCCGCCAGCGTCGTCTCCAGGACGAGGGCGATCGCCTCCGCCTGGAGGTCCAGCGGCATCGAGGCAAGCCCGGGATCGCGCCCGGAGACCCGGCCCCCGGACCGGGCGATGCGCCGCGCCACCTGGGCCGGCAGGGGCGGCAGGTGGACGAAGCCGCAGGGCAGCCCGGCGGGCAGCCGCCCGAGCAGCCGGTACATCGCCGCGTTGCACAGGTAGAGCCCGGCCGACTCGGAGAGCCTGGCCGGGATGCCCCGGGCCAGCAGCGCGCCCAGGATCGCCTCGAGCGGCAGGCGGCTCAGGCGCCCGTCCGGGCCGCCGGGCTCGAGCGGCCGGTTGCGGGCCAGCGCGCCGGCGTTGTCGGGGATGGAGAAGTCCGCGACGTTGAGCGCCACGCGCTCCAGGCGGACCACCGCCTCGCTGGCGGCGAGGCCGAGCGCGACAACGGCGAGCGGCGGGGCGGGCAGCGAGGCCAGCGCGGCGTCGAGCGCCGCCTCGAGGCCGTCGAGGTCGACGGGCAGGATGCGCGAGGCGACCGTGGCGCCGGCGATGCGCCGCCCGGAAAGCTCCCGGGCGACCAGGGCGCTGGGGTTCAGGTCGTCGCCGCCGAATGGCTCGAAGCCGGTGACGAGGACGGTCGGCTCGGCTGCCATCGCGGGCGGCGGGGCGGTCCCGGGGACGGGGCCGCCGCCCTCAGGACTCGAGCATGCGCCGGAGGAGGTCGATGTCCTCGGCGAAGCCGTGGTCGGAGGCGCGCAGCTCCTCGATCTTGCGCACGGCGTGCATGACCGTCGTGTGGTCGCGGCCGCCGAACTTGCGCCCGATCTCCGGCAGCGAGCGCGAGGTCAGCTGCTTGGAGAGGTACATGGCCACCTGGCGCGGCCGGGCCACGGCGCGCGCGCGCCGCGGGCTGTGCATGTCCGCCAGCCTGATGGCGAAGTGCTCGGCCACGCGCTTCTGGATCTCCTCGATCGTCACGCGCCGGTCGTTGGCGCGGATGAGGTCGTGGAGGACCTCCTGCGAGCTGTCGATCGTGATCGGGCGGCCGATCAGCGTCGCGTGGGCGGTGATGCGGTTGAGCGCGCCCTCGAGCTCGCGGATGTTCTGCGTGATCTTGTGGGCGAGGAACTCGAGCACCTTGAGCGGCACCGCGACGCCCGCGCGCTCTGCCTTCGCCTGCAGGATGCCGAGGCGCAGCTCGTAGGTCGTCGGGTGGATGTCGGCGACGAGGCCCCAGCCGAGGCGCGACTTCACGCGCTCCTCGACGCCCTCGAGGTCCGAGGGGCTCTTGTCGGCGGACAGGACGATCTGCTTGTTCTGGTCCACCAGCGCGTTGAAGGTGTGGAAGAACTCCTCCTGCGTCGCGTCCTTGCCGGCGATGAACTGCACGTCGTCGATCATCAGCACGTCGACCGAGCGGAACTGCTCCTTGAAGGACATCGTGTCCTTCGAGCGCATCGCGCGGATGAACTGGAACATGAACTTCTCGGCCGAGAGGTACATGACCCGGCGCTGCGGGTGGCGCTTGCGGATGTGCCAGGCGATCGCCGTCATCAGGTGGGTCTTGCCCAGCCCGACGCCGCCATAGAGGAAGAGCGGGTTGATCGAGGCCTTGGTGTCCTCGGCCACGCGGCGCGCGGCGGCGGTGGCGAACTCGTTCGACTTGCCGACGACCCAGGTGTCGAAGGTGAAGCGCGCGTCGAGCGCGGCGCCGAATTCCTCGGGCGCGTCGGGCGCCGTCGCGCCGGCCGGCTCCTGCGCGCGCAGCAGCTGCATCGCCGGGCGCGGCGGCTCGGCGCGCGCGAGGTCCTCGCTGCGCGCCACGGTCGTCGCGGCCTGCACGGCGATGTCGACGGCGGCGATCTCGCGGTTCTCGCTCGCCCAGATCGTGCGGATCAGGTCGGCGTGGTGCGAGCGCACCCAGTCGCGCACGAAGCGCGTGGTCGCGCCGAGCCTCGCCTCTCCGTTCTCCACGCCCAGCAGCGTCAGCGGGCGGATCCAGCTGCGATAGGCGGTGTCGCCGAGCTCCTTGCGCAGCTTCGCGCGCACGCGCGCCCACTGCCCCTCGACGGACGGATCCCTGTCGGTGCCCATGCCGATCCCCCGCCCCTCAGTCCTGCGTCCAGGGGAGGCCAGAGGCCTTCCACCCGTCCACGCGGCCGCGATGGCGCTCGCCGTCATGCACGCCCTCGAAGCCGCCCGAAAGATTATGCGCCCGCGCGTAGCCGAGCCCGGTCGCCACGATGGCGGCGGCGCGCGAGCGCGCGCCCGAGCGGCAGATGAAGACGACCGGCGCCTCGCGCGACGGAACGGCCGCGGCGAGTTCGTCGGCGAAGGCGGCGTTGGGCGCCATCACCGCGCCCTGCGGGCCCGGCGTCCAGTGCTGCCAGGCGACGAGCACGGGCCGCTTGGAGATCGAGGCGAGGTCGGGCACGCCGACGAAGCTCCACTCCGGACGAGAGCGCACGTCGACGAGGACCGCGCCGCGCTCGCGCGCCAGCAGGTCCCATGCCTCGCGCGGCGTCAGGTCGCCCGCGTAGCCCCGTGCAGTGTCGCTCGTCGCCGTCATCTCGACCCAGGCCGCCTTTCGCCGTCGCCTCGCGCGGCCGCGCGCAGGCGCGATCCGCAATCCAGAACCCGTCCGCGGACACCGGTCCGCCCCGCCTCGCGCATCCCGCGCGGGACGATGCCCGCACACGCGCCGATGCGGGCGTCCCTCGCCCGATGCTTCCTCTTCGCCTTGCGCTTCGCGCGCCGAAGCGCGTTCCGCCCATCCCCGTCAGGTCGATGCTCGCGTTCCGGTTCTGGCGACCGGTTGCGGGCGACGACGGCCGGACTCTAAGCACCGGCTTCGCGGGGCGGCAACATGCGCGCCCGGAGGCGCGGAAAATTTTTTCCTCGACTCCCGCGCCGCGCGACGTTCTCGCGCGACACCGGAGGATGGTCGAAGGCGCGCGCGCGGCCTTGCGCGTCGCGCGCCTCGTGTCAAGCCTTCAGCGACTTGATGCGCTTCGACAGGCGCGACATCTTGCGCGCCACCGCGTTGCGGTGGACGACGCCCTTGCGCACGCCGCGCATGAGCTCGGTCTGCATCGCCTTGAAGGCCTCGGCTGCCGCCGCCTTGTCGCCGGTGGCGATCGCCGTCTCGGACTTCTTCACGCTCGACTTGATGCGCGAGCGGCGCGCGTCGTTCACGGCCTTGCGCTTCAGCGACTGGCGGGCAGCCTTCGCTGCGGATTTCGTGTTGGCCATTGCGATCTTCCGTGAATGAGGGATTGGGTGCGAAAAGGCGGCGGGTTATAGCCCCGGCCCGCCGCGAGCGTCAACCGCACGGGGCCGCGCGCGCGGCCGCCCGGCGCGCGCGCGGAGCCCGGTTTTTCAGCGGTTCCTGAACTGCGGCTGGCGCTTCTCGACGAAGGCCGCCATGCCTTCCTTCTGGTCCTCGGTCGAGAAGGTGGAGTGGAAGAGGCGGCGCTCGAAGCGGATGCCCTCGGCCAGCGTCGTCTCGTAGGAACGGTTGACCGACTCCTTGACCATCATGGCGATCGGCCGCGACATCGAGGCGATCTTCTCGGCGGTCTTCACCGCCTCGGCGACCAGCTCGCCGACCGGCACGACGCGGCTGACCAGTCCGCTGCGCTCGGCCTCGGCGGCGTCCATGATCCGGCCGGTGAGGCACATCTCCATCGCCTTCGACTTGCCGACATAGCGCGCCAGGCGCTGCGTGCCGCCGGCGCCGGGGATCGTGCCGATGCTGATCTCGGGCTGGCCGAAGCGCGCGTTGTCGGCGGCGATGATGAAGTCGCACATCATCGCGACCTCGCAGCCGCCGCCCAGCGCGTGGCCCGCCACCGCGGCGATGATCGGCTTGCGGCAGGTGGTGATGCGCTCCCAGCCGCGGGTGATGAAGTCCTCGAGGTAGACGTCCATGTAGCCCTTGGACGCCATCTCCTTGATGTCCGCGCCCGCGGCGAAGGCGCGCTCGGAGCCGGTGACCACGATCGCGCCGACCTCGGCGTTCGCCTCGAAGGCGTCGAGCGCGTGGCCCAGGTCCGCGATCAGCGCGGCGTTGAGCGCGTTGAGCGCCTTCGGGCGGTTGAGGGTGACGAGGCCGACGCGTCCGCGCGTCTCGACCAGGATGTTCTCGTAGGCCATTTGATCCTCTTCGGGTCTGCTGGGGTTGCGCGGGGCGTGGCTTCAGCCCGGCGTGATCAGGATCCGCAGGAGGAGCGTGGCGGCGTCCTCCGGCGGGTTGGAGAACTCGAGGCCGAGCCGCTCGCCGCCGCGCGCGTAGGTGCCGTCCGCCTGGGGCTGCCAGCCGAGCTGCGGCAGGGCCTGCGCGTAGAAGAGCGCCACCGCCTCGCGGCTGGCCCGCCCGGCGGCGCCGCGCGCCTCGATGCGGCCGGCGACGGTCTCGAAGCTCGTGCGCTCGCCCGGCCGCTCGACCAGGCCCGGCGCCAGCGGCAGGTCGTCGATCCCGGCGAAATAGCCCTCTGCCGGGGCCGCGGGCGCGGCGGCGGGCGCCGGGCCCGGCGCCGGCGCCGCGCAGGCGGCGAGGGCCGCGGCGAGCACGGCCGCCGCGAGGCGGAGGACGATCGGGGCGCCGATGCGGGGCAGGTCCATCGCGCGGGGCCTTACCTCAGCGCTGGCGGCGCGCGCAATAGAAGGTGGAGCGCCCGGCCTGCACGATGCGGCGCACGCCGCCGCCGCAGTCGCAGCCCGGGCAGGGCTGCCCCTCGCGGTCGTAGACCGCCCAGGAATGCTGGAACCAGCCGGCCTCGCCCGAGCTCTGGACGTAGTCGCGCGCCGAGGAGCCCCCCGCGGCGATGGCACGCGCCAGCACGTCCTTCACCGCCGCGACCAGACGCGCCAGCCGCTCGGGCGAGATCGACCCCGCGCGCCGGCGCGGCGAGATGCCCGCGAGGAAGAGCGCCTCGCAGGCATAGATGTTGCCGATGCCCGCGACGCGGTGCTGGTCGAGCAGCGCCGCCTTGATCGAGGTGCGGCTGCCCTTCACCGCGGCGGCGAGCGCCCCGGGCGTGAAGGCGTCGGAGAGCGGCTCGGGCCCGAGCGGCGCGAAGCGCCTGTCCGCGTCGAGCCGCGCGGTCTCCACGAGGTCGAGCACGCCGAAGCGCCTGGGGTCGGAGAAGCGGATCTCCATGCCGCGGTCGGTCGCGAAGGCGACGTGCTCGTGGCGCCCCGGCGGCGTGGCGTCGGCGGCGCGCACGACCAGCCTGCCGCTCATGCCGAGATGGATCACCATCGTCTCCGCCGGATCGGCGCCGCGCGCAGCGAGGTCGACCAGCACGTATTTCGCGCGCCGCCGCACCGCCGCCACGCGCCGCCCCGCGACGCGCTCGGCGAGCCGGGCGGGCAGGCGCGTGCGCAGGTCCGCGCGCCGCGCGACGAAGTGGACGATGCGCGCGCCCTCGAGATGCGGGGCGATGCCCCTGCGGACGGTCTCGACCTCCGGCAGCTCGGGCATGCGCGCGCCGCCCGCTCAGTCGATGGCGGCGAGGTCGGGCAGGCCGCGCCACTTCTTGGCGTGGTCGAGCCCGTAGCCGACGACGAAGCGGTCCTCGACCTCGAAGCCGACATGCTCGGCGCGGATGTCGAGGACGCGCCGCGAGGGCTTGTCGAGGAAGGTGCAGAGCTGCACCGGCGCGGCGCCCAGCCCGGCCAGCAGCGAGCGCGCGAAATGCATCGTGCGGCCGGTGTCGAGGATGTCGTCGACCAGCAGCACCGCGCGGCCGTCGAGGCGCTCGGGCAGCGTGCCGAGGACGCGCACCTGTCCGGCGCTCTCCGTCGCGTCGCCGTAGCTCTTGAGGTTGATGAACTCCATCGTCGGGTGCCGCCCGGCCCGCGCCAGCGCGCGGGACAGGTCGGCGGCGAACATGAAGGCGCCGTTGAGGATCACGACCATCACGAAGTCCTCGGGCATGGTCGTGGCGATGCGCTTGGCCAGCGCATCGATGCGCGCGGCGATGGTGCCGGCGTCGATCAGGGTGCGGGGCGTTTCCATGGCGCCGTCATCTAGCCTGCCCGCGCCCGCGGCGCCAGAGCGCGCCCCGGCCCTCCGCCGAGGTGGCTAGGGCGGGGTTCCGGCGCTATTTTGCCCGCCCCATGACCGACACGGCCTCATTCGGCTTCCGCACCGTGCCCGCCGACGCCAAGGCGCCGCTGGTGCGCCGCGTCTTCGACTCGGTCGCCGACCGCTACGACCTGATGAACGACCTGATGTCGGCGGGCGTGCACCGGATCTGGAAGGCGGAGCTGGTGGCGCAGCTGGCGCCGCGCGCGGGCGAGCTCGTGCTCGACGTCGCGGGCGGCACGGGCGACGTGGCGCGCGCCATCGTCGCCGCCGCGCCCGGTTGCCGCGCCATCGTCTGCGACATCAACGCCGCGATGGTCGCGCGGGGCCGCGACCGCCTGCTCGATGGCGGCGAGATCCCCGGCCTCGACGGCTGCGGCATCGGCATCGTCGTCGGCGACGCGGAGCGCCTGCCGCTGCCCGACCGCAGCGTCGATGCCTACACGATCGCCTTCGGGCTGCGGAACGTGACGCGCATCGACCAGGCGCTGGCCGAGGCGCGGCGCGTGCTGCGGCCGGGCGGGCGCTTCCTGTGCCTCGAGTTCAGCCATGTCGTCGTGCCCGGCCTCGACCGGCTCTACGACGCCTATTCCTTCTCCATCCTGCCCGCGCTCGGCCAGGCGGTGGCGGGCGACCGCGAGGCCTATGCCTATCTCGTCGAGTCGATCCGCCGGTTCCCGCGGCAGGAGGACCTGGTCGAGCGCATGCGCGCCGCCGGGCTGGGCCGCCCGCGCTTCCGCAACCTCTCGGGCGGCATAGCGGCGATCCATTCGGCCTGGCGCCTGTGACGGGCGCGCCGCCGTGATCCGCGCGCTTCGCAACCTGCGCCGGCTCTGGCGCATCGCCGCCACGCTGGCGCGCCACGACGCGCTGGCCTGGCTCGGCGAGGCGAGCGGGCCGCCGCCCGCGCCGGTGGCGATGGCGCTGCGCGTGCTGCGCCCGCGCGAGCCCGTGCCCGGCCGGCCGGGCGAGCGCCTCGCCGCGGCGCTGACCGCGCTCGGCCCCGGCTTCGTCAAGCTGGGCCAGGCGCTCTCCACCCGCGCCGACATCGTCGGCGAGGAGGTGGCGGCGGACCTCTCGCGCCTCCAGGACAGGCTCGATCCCTTCCCGGCCCGCGAGGCCCACGCCACGATCGAGGCCGAGCTCGGCCGGCCGATGGCCGAGCTCTTCGAGGCCTTCGACGACGCGCCGGTCGCCGCCGCGTCGATCGCGCAGGTGCATTTCGCGCGCACGCGCGACGGCCGCGACGTCGCGGTGAAGATCCTGCGCCCGGGCGTCGACCGACAGTTCGCCGAGGACATCGCGCTCTTCGACTGGCTGGCGCGCCTCGCCATCCGCGTGGCGCCGCGGCTGCGTCGCCTGCGTCCGGTCGAGGTCGTCGACACGCTCGCCCAGACCGTGGCGCGCGAGATGGACCTGCGGCTCGAGGCCGCGGCGGCCTCGGAGATGGCGGAGAACTTCCGCGGCGACCCCGACCTGCGCGTGCCGGAGGTCGACTGGTCGCTCACCGGCCGGCGGGTGATGGCGACGGCGCGGGTGGAGGGCATCCCCGTCGACGAGCGCGAGCGCCTCGTCGAGGCCGGCATCGACCCCGACGCGGTCGTCGCGGCGGCGGCGCGGGTCTTCTTCAAGATGGTCTTCCGCGACGGCTTCTTCCACGCGGACATGCATCCCGGGAACGTCTTCGTGGCGCCGGACGGCGCGCTCGTGGCCGTCGACTACGGCATCGTCGGGCGCATCGACCGGCCGACCCGCGCCTGGCTCGCGGACATGCTGCTGGGCTTCCTCACCGGCGACTACCGCGCGGTGGCGGAGGTGCATTTCCGCGCCGGCTACGTGCCCGCCGACCAGGACATGGACGCCTTCATGCAGGCCGCGCGCTCGATCGGCGAGCCGATCTTCGGCAAGAAGCTCTCGGACATCTCGCTCGCGCGGCTGCTGGCGCAACTCTTCGAGGTCACCGAGCGCTTCCGCATGGAGACGCAGCCCCGGCTGCTGCTGCTGCAGAAATCCATGCTGGTCTGCGAGGGCGTCGGCCGCGCCCTCAACCCCGAGGTCAACATGTGGGCGCTGGCGCGCCCGCTGATCGAGAGCTGGATGGCCGAGAACCGCGGCCCCGCCGCGCGCGCGGCCGATTTCGCGCAGGCTGCGCTGGCGCGGCTCGATTCCCTGCCTGCGCTGGTGCAGAACCTCGAGCGCGCCGCCGCCGTGGTCGCCGATGGCGGCGTGCGCCTCGACCGCGAGACCCTCGCCGCGCTGTCGCGGCGCGGCGGCTTCGGCTGGCGCGGCCTCGTCCTCGCGGCGCTGGCCGGCGCGCTCGCCGCGCATCTCCTGCGATGAGCCGCTCGCGCCGTCGCGCCCGGCGCGCCTAGACTGGGGGCGCACCCATGCTCCAGGGCAAGTCGATCCTCCTCGTCGTGGCCGGCGGCATCGCCGCCTACAAGAGCCTCGAGCTGATCCGCCGCCTGCGCGAGCGCGGCGCGTCGGTGCGCTGCATCCTCACGCGCGCGGCGCAGGAATTCGTGACGCCGCTCTCGGTCGCGACGCTGTCGCGCGAGCGCGCCTTCACCGACCTCTTCTCGCTCACCGACGAGCACGAGATCGGCCATATCCGCCTGGCGCGCGACTGCGACCTCGTCGTCGTCGCGCCCGCCACCGCCGACCTCGTGACCAAGGCGGCGCTCGGCATCGCCGACGACCTCGCCTCCACCGTGCTGCTGGCGACCGACCGGCCGCTGCTGCTCGCGCCCGCGATGAACCACGTGATGTGGCACTCGCCCGCGACGCAGGCGAACATCGCCACGCTCGCCGCGCGCGGCGCCGCGGTGGTCGGCCCCAATTCGGGCCTGCTCGCCGAGGGCGAGACCGGCGTCGGCCGCATGGCCGAGCCCGCGGAGATCCTCGCCGCGATCGACCGCGTGCTGGGCGGCGCGGGGCTGCTCGAGGGCATGCGCGCGCT
>Ga0068872_10001878_pt1 | contig 16678 bp, 10 predicted proteins | sample NOAtaG_7_FD_66441 | JGI IMG/M metagenome (GOLD analysis project Ga0068872, IMG submission 66441) | Freshwater lake microbial communities from Lake Erie, under a cyanobacterial bloom - NOAA_Erie_Diel1S_2200h metaG | ecosystem: Environmental > Aquatic > Freshwater > Lake | place: USA: Ohio, Lake...
GGCAGCAGGGACATCGACTTGGTCGTCGATGAGCTGTTGGATGACCGGATGGTTCTCATCGTCGTAGACCGGATTAGGGCGCGCACGCATCCGGCGCATTTCGTCGATGCACAGGTTGTGGGCGATGCCGAAAATCCATTGGGCCACGCGACCACGCTCGCGCTCGAAGCTCGCACTCCGACGCCATACGCGCCAGAACACCTCTTGGACAATTTCTTCACTTTGTTCACGATGCTTGAGCATACGGAACGCTAAGCGGTACACAACGCCCGAATAACGATCATATAGTACCTCCAACGCATGGCTCTCACCACGAGCAACAGCCGCAATAAGCAGCTGGTCATCGGCATCTGTGGCTGAAACGAGAGTTGGAAGAGATGTGTCTTGCTCGGTGGGTCCTACAGTGTGCTGTAACGTCATAGTGACGCCCTCCCTAGTGCTTTTGTGCACATCCACATTCTATGCGATTTTTGCCCTCATGTCAATACTTTGTCAAGCATTTGCAAATACTCAATTATATCTCATTAAAAGCTCTACAACCGGCGAATTATCGAAATAAATCGGCTAAATACGCCAAAACCGGTGTCGTCATACGACAACACCGGTTGCACAGGTTTGCACAGATTTTGTGGGATGAGTAGATTAGGCCGACTCAAGAATGATGGCATCTGGTCCAATACGTTGACGTAGTGCATCGGATAGTTGGAGTGGGTCACGCACCTCGCCGCGCATCCGCAAGACGACGTTGCGCTCGTCAACAGCTAGGTGAATCATCAGAATAGCATCGCCGTGTGTGGCGGTGCGGAAGTGTTCGGTCAGGGCATAAATCTCGTGCATCAGCGCCACCGCACTCTCGGTATTATCAAAGTGGGGGAAGTAGATGCGTAATACCTGAGCCGGGCCAGTGATTTCATTGGTGACAGGTGTGGGGGCTGGCGCTGCTTTCGGCGCGACCGCTTGACTTCGTTGTGTCTTGATGACATCATTTGCGCCGGCTTGCGGGCGTGGTTTGGCGGTATCGTTGGGTGGTGTCATAGGGGCAGGTGCTCCATATGCGGGTGGAACCGCCGCAGGTACGGCTGGTGCAGGTGGTGGTGTTGCGGGTGCGGTGTGTGTCATGATAGGCGTCGCACGCGGCACTTCTTCGGGAGGTGCAGGTTGCGCTGGCACTGATGCTGGTGCTAATTCATCACTCAACACCAGTATCTCAACCTTATCGATCATGAGTTGTAGACCGTCATTGCGGCGGTCGAGTTTGCCAATTACACGCACCACAGCATCGTCGTGCAACAGCGATTTGAACTTTTCGTAGGCTTTGGGGAACGCGACGCACTCGAGGCTGCCCTCGATATCCTCAAAGTTGCCGACGAACATCGTGTCGCCTTTTTTGGTGGTGACGGTCTTGGTACCCGTTAACATGCCGGCAAAGCTGAGCGACTGGCCGACCATCTCGTCGTTGATTGTGCCGAGCGTGGTAACACCACTTAAATCGGCATCGCGCAACGCTTGTACGACGGGGTGATCGGAGATATACATGCCGAGGAGCTCTTTCTCCCAACTGAGTTGCTCACGGCGATGTTCGCGCGTTTCGTTGATAATTGGGAACGAAACCGAGCCCGTATTGACTGGGGCGCTGATATCGGCAGTACTCATAAAATCAAACAGGCTAGATTGTCCGCTCGCACGGGCTTTTTGTGCATTACTTGCGGCATCGAGTACCTGATCAAGCACTGCCAGCTTTTGCATCCGAGAGCCAGGTAAAGCATCGAATGCCCCTGCTTTGATCAGGCTTTCAAGCACGCGTTTGTTGATGTGTTTGTGGTCGACGCGGTCACAAAACTCCTCGAGGCTCTTGAACGGCTGATCGCCACGTGCGGCAATCAAGGCTTCAACTGGGCTACCGCCGACGTTTTTGATGGAGGCTAGGCCGAAGCGGATGCCACGTGGGTAGCGGATGAGCCCGCCGACTGCATTGGCATCGAGATCCTCGATGGTGAAGTCAGATTGACTGGCATTGATGTCGGCCCGCAAGACCGCCACGCCCAGCTTGGCACATTCGTTGACGGCCTTGGCCACGTCTTCGATTTGGCCAGCGGCACCCTTGAGTACGGCCGTCATGTATTCGGTTGGGTAGTTGTTTTTGAGGTAGGCGGTCTGGTACGACAACAAGCCGTACAAGGTGGCGTGTGGGCGGTTGAACGAGTAGCCGGCGAAGGGCTGAATCAGGTCCCACAGGATGTCGGCTTGCTCTTTAGTCAGGCCGTTTTTGACACATCCCTCTTTGAAGCGTGGCTCCTCGGAGGCCATCAGGTCTTTTTGCTTTTTACCGATGGCTTTGAGGACAATGTATGCTTGACCGAGTGTGTAGCCGGCGATGACTTGGAGCAGCTGCATAATCTGCTCTTGATAGACGATAACGCCGTACGTGTCCTCAAGGATCGGCTTAAGAATCGGGTGCAAATACTTGATGCCCCGCGGGTTGTTTTTGTTTTCGATGTAGACCGGAATTTGTTCGAGTGGCCCTGGGCGATAGAGCGCTACCATGGCGTAGATATCTTGGACGCGGGTCGGTTTGAGCTCTTTGAGATAGCGTACCATGCCGGCCGATTCCAACTGGAACACGTTGGTTGTTTGGCCGTTGCTCAATGATTCAAAGGTCTTTTTGTCGTCAAGCGGGATGTCACCGAGCTCTATCTTGCGACCGGTGGTTTGCGCAATATAGCGCAACGTCTCGGCCACCACGGACAAGTTGGTCAACCCAAGGATGTCCATTTTGAGCAGACCAATTTTGGCGAGCGTTGGACCTTCGTAGGCGGCCATGAATGAATTCTCGTCTTTGGTGGTACGTTGCAGGGGGACCACGTTGACGAGCGGATTACGACTGACGACGACGCCACACGCGTGGGTGCCCACGTTGCGCATGCGTCCTTCGATTTTGCGGGCCCAATCGATAATTTGCTGAGCCTCACCGTTTGATTCATACATCTGACGGAACTCGGGCACCTTCTCGAGGGCATCTTTGAGCGTCGTGTTGGCTGGTGTTGACGGGATGAGTTTGGCGATGCGATCGACCTCGCTGAGCGGGATGTCAAGTGCACGGCCGACGTCGCGAATGGCGGCTTTGGCGCCCAGTGTGCCATAAGTGATAATCTGGGCGGTATTCTCGCGCCCATATTTGCCGGCGATGTAGTCGAGAATCTCGCCACGACGGCTATCAGCAAAGTCGACGTCGATGTCGGGCATTTCGAGACGCTCAGGGCTTAGGAAGCGCTCAAACAACAGTTTGTTGGCCACCGGATCGACATCGGTAATCCCCAAACAGTACAAGACGAGTGAGGCACCAGCCGAACCACGCGGGAGACAAGGGATGCCGTTTTTGCGGGCATACGACACGTAATCCCACACAATCAACATGTAATCGGGGAATCCGGTTTGGTTGATGACGTCAAGCTCATAGGCCAACCGCTCAGGGTAGCCAACGGGTGGTGACCCGTTGAACCGGCGCATTAAGCCCTCTTCGCAGACAATGCGCAAGTATGAGGCTGCATCGTGCCCATCAGGGATCTCAAAGGCCGGCAACTCGACACGCCCGAAATCGAGCTTGAGATTGACCATGTCAGCAATGCGCCGAGTATTGTCGATGGGACTTGTGCCGTAGCGTTTGAAGCGTTGCCAAATATCGTCGGCCGACATGATGTGATAACTCTCATCCATGTCGTATTTTTTGCTACAAAGCTCGTTCAACGTCATGTTGAAGCCCATGGCCATGACCATGCGGTGCGCATCAAGATCGTGCGAACGGACAAAGTGGCTGTCGCAGGTAGCGACTAATGGGATGCCGAGTTCGGTACCGATTTTGACCAACTCGTCATTGATCTCCTCGAGCTCGGGGGCGTTCTCGTGCAGTTGTAACTCGAGGTAGTAGCGGTCTGGACCAAGTAGATCGCGGAACCATGCTGCCGTCTCGCGCGCTTTGTCGGGCTGTCGTGCCTGAATGTACTGCGCCACCTCGCCGGCGATACAGGCCGAGGTAAGCACGAGCCCTTCGTGGTGTTGCATCAAGAGTTCACGGTCGATGCGGGGGCGAGCAAATACCCCTTTGTTGCCCATGCCCTCGAGGTGGGCTTTGGTCGTGAGTTTGACCAAGTTACGGTAGCCGACTTGGTCGGTTGCGAGTGCCACGAGGTGATAGTAGTTTTTGCCACCACGCTGGGTTGGATCGCTACGGTGTCCAGGCGCCATGTAGGCCTCAAGCCCGATAATCGGCTTGACGTTGGCTTTTTTGGCAGCGTTATAAAAGTCAATGGCCCCATACATGACGCCATGGTCGGTGACCGCAATACTGTCCATGTTGAGCTCTGCAGCGCGCTCGACAATCCCTTTGAGGGTGGCGTAACCGTCGAGTAAGCTATACTCGGAGTGGACGTGTAAATGGACGAAATCGTTCATGGTGCTACCGTGTATCTTTGCGTTGAGGGCGTGCGTTCGTATCCTCTAGTATACCATGCAGGGGTCGGTTCATCATCTGTTTTTGTCATCAAATTGACATCAATCATTTGGGGTATGCTATGGAGAGCGGAGTAAAAGAGGTGCGAAATGTGCGGTGCAGTGCGCTTTCATTGGCATGATATTCACGACCCGTTGCTGAGCAAGTTACCGCAGAGCGATAGCGGCTACGAAAGCCAGTATTGGGGGGCTCGCCCGGTGTTGCCGGTGCATGACGATGGTCAGTCATTGCTTGTTGAATGGGGCAATCGCCAGACGCGGCGTGATTTGCCGGCTACCGGCTGGGCCCAACGCGAGAGCGTGCAAGCGGGCAAATGGAACCACCATCGCCCCGTGTCAGTCATTATTCCGGTGCAACATGGCTACGAACAGGGAGTGTGGTTTGCGATTACGCATGGCATCCACGGCATTGTGATTGGTCGTGGGTCGGATGCGCGTGTGTTTATGATGACCGAGGCTGCGACGCCGGAATTTATGGCGCTGACGAATCACCCACGCCAACCGTGGCTCATTGATCAGACCACCATTGTTCCATTACCGGGTAGTCGTAGTCAGATGCGGTTATGGTAGGGTGGTAATTGTGGCGGTGACGCGTCCGCGGTAGGTGGTTTGGCCGTTTTGTTGAGCGATAGCCTCAGGCGGAGTACCAACAAATTTGAGCTCGCCGTCAATCGCCCACTGCGTGCCGTAGGTTTGGCTGATATGGGCCTGATACGCATCACGAAACACCGCATCAATGGTACCTTGGTCGCTCTCTTTCACAACGACCTCAAGCACAACGGTGATTTGTTGCGATGTTGGCTGTTGGGTATCTCTGCTCATCCAACCGGCAGCATACGCCCATACGATGAGCGCTGTTAATAGCGTCAGGCTGACAAACAGCAGTGAACGCCAGGGGGTTGCCAGAGGCGTGGCTGGGACTGGGGTAATCTCGGTTGAGGGTTCAGGGTCGACGGTCGGCACAGGGATGGTAAATGTAAACGCAAGTTCGTGTGTAGCCACCGTTGAATCCTCGGTCGGCGTAATATTGCGAGTCGAAAACTCGTCTGCAACTAGCTGATTGGTTACGCCGCTTGGTTGCGTATGTGCGATTGTTGGTGGCGATATTACGGGTATCGACATCGGGCTCGTAGGGCGGATACCGAGATTGTCTGTCTCTTCGCCTCGCAATATTGTGCGTATTGCCGTGCGCATCTCCAGTACATTAAAAAAGCGCTCGTGTGGGGCGATTTGTAAGGCATGGTGGACAATCGCAGCCGTCTGTTCGCTTACATGCGGGGTTAGTTGTTTGAGTGGTGGGAAATCAAACGGCTTCTGACCTCGTGGGTCGCGTCCACTCAGTAAATGATGCATCGTGGCGCCTAGTGCATAAATATCTGAGGCAGGAGAGACATCGCCCCGGTATTGCTCCGGCGGTGCGTATCCGGGTGTGCCCATGATATGGCCACTCTGACTACTGGTCAGGCGCGCAATCCCAAAGTCAATCATGCTGACCAGCCCGTTGCTGTCGTACATGATGTTTGACGGCTTGACATCGCGGAAAATCACGGGTGTTTCTTGCGTATGCAAATACTGCAATACATCGCAGACTTGACTGGCAATCGATAGCACCATGCGCTCACTCAGTGTGCCGCGTTGTCGCACCAAATCCTCGAGGTCAATGCCCCGTACTAGATCCATTACGATGTACACGCGACCACGTTCGATGAGGCAGGTATAAAAGCGTGGAATACCTGGGTGTGATAAGGTGGCAAGGAGTCGCGCCTCGAGCGCACAGCGCTGAAATGCCTCACCGGCACGCTCTTGATCTTGTGGGAGCACAATTTCTTTGATGGCGTATGAGCGGTTGGCGCTGTCATCAATCGCCTCAAAAATGACTGCCTGACCACCTGTTTTGATGACGCGAATCAAGAAATAGCGCATATCGCCATCAACAAACGCTAACTCGTGCCCACAAAATAAACACGTATCAGAGCGCCGCGGATTGATGCGGCGACACCCTGGGCACAAAATGTCATTGCGCGTGCTCATCGTTGTTCTCGTTTAGGCAGGTCGTAAATCAAATAGCGCCATGGTCTCAAAATGAGGCGTCTGCGGGAACATGTCATAGCCGGTCACCGCAGTCACGTTGTATGCCTCGTGTAACAGCTTGGTGTCCTCGATTTGTGATAACGGATTACACGACACATATACGAGACGTCGCGGTGCATGTCGAATAATCTGGGCGCATACGTCGGGGCCGAGGCCTGCGCGCGGTGGGTCGACCACCATCACATCGTAGTGTGTGTCGCTTTGCTGCAAAAACAGCGCTACATCTGCGACCTCGGCGGTGACGTTGGTGTACGGCGAGTTGGTGATGTTGTGATGACACAACGCAATGCTTGGTGCAAATGACTCAACACAATGCACCCGCCCCACATGTTTGGCCAAACTCAGTGCAATCGTCCCTACGCCTCCATATAAATCGGCCACAGTGGTGGCAGGCCCAACGGCTGTTTTGACGGCATCAAGCAGATGATCGAGCAGGTAAATATTATTTTGGAAGAACGTGTTGGGGCCAATCGAAAGCGTGATATCCCCCACCTGCATCGGCAATAACTCGGATCCCCAATGTTGATACGGCTCGCCAAACGAGACATCGGCTGGTCCATCGTTGCGCAACCAATGCACGCCAACCACCGCTGGGTTTTGTAGTGTTGTTTGGGCTACGTCTTGAATCGCCGCGATGGCGTTTTCGTCTGGCGCTGTGGTAATCAGTGCAATCAAATACTGGTTGGTTGGGCTCCGGCGGACGACGATGTAGCGCAAGATGCCCTCGTGGCTCCGCAAATTGTAATCGGGGACTCCACGTGCCATCAGCGCCTGCCACATTGCGTGGGCAATGGCAAATCCCTCGGGTGGGATGAGATGGCATGTTGTCAAATCAATGATGTAGTTGAACTTGCCGCCGCGCCGTAAACCGAATCGTCCTTTGCTGGCAATAAAGTCCATGCGCGTGCGGTACGTCAAGGGATCCGGCGATCCGACAACTGCTAGTGGTTGCGTCGTTGTTGGCCAGTACTCTTGCCATAAACTGTTAAGTGCCATCGTTTTGGCGTCGATTTGATGCTGGTACGCAATATGCTGAAAGGTACATCCACCGCACATGTCGAGTGGCGGTGCATGGGGACACGTTGGGCTCTGCTGGGGCGCACTACGCGCATGTTCGATGATACTCCGGCGAAATAGCTTTGGTGTCAGCATGCAAGTCCTTATGTGCCACGGTAGATTCAATAGTAGTTTACTCCAAAAAACCGCTGGGCATCTACCAAGTTGATTACAAACGATGTCGTGAGTACTTCCATGATGTCAACTATGTGAAACAAAATACAAAATATGGTCGTCCTAGGTACCACACAGATGAGTGTGTAGCCTTGAAGTGTTCTTTATCGAATGTTAACGTTACGCATCAGTCTATCCCATATAATGAGGGTGTCATGTGGTGAGGCAACGGTGCGACCACGCAATAGAGCAGATGCAAATGTTCATTGTGTATGACCACAATCGCAAGGAAACATCATGACTAACAAATCATCAACAACCACAAACGTGTTAATTTTGACGAGTGATGCGGGGAGTGGCCATCGTAGTGCAGCGAGTGCGATTGAGCATGCATTGCGCACACATGGGGTATCCACAGTTATCGCAAACCCTGCTCACCACCCCCTTGCCCCCCATACGTTAATTGAAGCAGAGCGTTTTTACTTGGATGTGGTGCATCGTGCACCAGATCAGTACGCATTAGCACACACATTGACTGATGCGCCAGGACTTGATTTGTTCTTGGAGTATTCGCTGGCAGGTGCACTGCGTAAATCGCTGGCTGCGTTGGTGCTAACCCACCAACCAGACGTCGTGGTGAGTGTCTATCCACTCTTTACGCGGATTATTTCGAGCATGTTTCGCCAAAAAAGTCGGCCTCGCCTGATGACTGTGGTAACGGACCTAGGGAATGTCCACCGGGCCTGGTTTAATCAGGCCGATGATTGTGTTGCCGTACCCACACTGACTGTGCGCGACAAAGCGCTTAAATGTGGTATTGATATCGCAAAAGTTATCCATACTGGCTTGCCAATCAATCCAGCGTTTGGTCGGCAGATGGTCGACAAAGCGACACTCCGTCATCAGTTAGGTTGGGATCCTAGGTTGCCAACCCTTGTGCTGCTGAGTGGTGGTGCGGGGATTGGTCCAGTCGCCCAAATGGCCCATGCCCTTGATGCGCGTGCGCAGACACACCAGCTGGTCATTGTGGCCGGGCGTAATCAAGCGTTAGCTGCACAATTACGGGCACATCAGTGGAGTAACCGTACACATGTGTATGATTTTGTGCCTTTAGTTGATGTAGTGCATGCGGCTGATGTCGTTGCCTCGAAAGCAGGTGGTCTGACGGTGAGTGAGTGTCTGGCTGCCGGCAAGCCGCTGGTCTTTTACGGTGATGCACCTGGTCAAGAAGAGGGCAACCGCGAGTATGTGGTATCACATGGAGCAGGTTTGATCGCCAGTGATGCGCAGTCATTTGCAGAGTACGCCACCACACTATTAAGTAGCAATCCGTTACGCCATTCTATGGCGTACTCTGCACGTCAATTGGGTATGCCTGATGCGTCTGTCGCTGTGGCTACTGAGGTCGAGCGACTGTTAAGCATATCGACGGCACGTGTGACGTCGCGGTTGTCCAAGTTACGTATCCCTCAACCACGACCATAACAAATGCCTCGGGGTTTATAGTGTTTTGCACCACCGTCAGTGTGCGGTGGTCATTGTTTTGGGCACAAAAACCCCTGCGTACCATGTAGCACGCAGGGGGGAGATGATTGATGGATATGAACTAGAAGTCCATGCCACCGCCACCTTGCATTGGAGCAGATGGCTTGTCCTCGGGCATATCAGCAATCAAGGCATCGGTGGTCAAGACCAATGATGCAATTGAAATAGCGTTCTGGACGGCACTACGCGTAACCTTGACTGGGTCAATGATTCCCTCGGTGACCAGGTTGATGAACTCGCCGGTCATGACGTTATAGCCGAAGTTGGTGTCCTTCTTCTCGGCTTGGATGCGGCGAACGGCGTCGATAACGACTGAACCCTCTTCACCGGCATTGCGGGCCAAGATGCGCATTGGCTCTTCGAGGGCGCGGCGCAAAATGCGGATACCGAACTGCTCGTCGTCGTGGGCGACCTTGACGCTGTCAAGGGCTGAAATGGCGTTGATCAACGCCACACCACCACCGGGGACGATGCCCTCTTCGACGGCGGCACGGGCGGTTGACAAGGCATCCTCAACGCGATGCTTCTTCTCTTTGAGCTCTGGCTCGGTAGCACCACCGACCTTGAGGACGGCGACACCGCCAGCCAACTTGGCCAAGCGCTCCTGCAACTTCTCACGATCGAAGTCGCTGGTGGTCTGGTCGATTTGGTTGCGGATTTGCTCGATGCGAGCCTTAATGGCCTTCTCGTTACCGTTACCCTCGATGACCGTGGTGTTGTCCTTGTCTGAGACAATACGGCGGGCGCGACCGAGATCCTCGATGGTGGCGCTGTCGAGCTTGCGGCCGACTTCTTCGCTAATCAAGGTACCACCGGTCAAGATGGCGATGTCTTGCAACATGGCCTTGCGGCGATCGCCGAAACCAGGAGCCTTGACGGCCAAGACGTTGACAGTGCCACGGAGCTTGTTGACAACCAAGGTTGCCAAGGCCTCACCGTCGACATCCTCAGCGATGATGACCAAGTTCTTGGTGACCTGGAGAACCTTCTCAAGTACTGGCAAAATCTCTTGGATGGCGCTGATTTTCTTGTCGGTGATCAAGATATATGGGTTCTCGAGCTCTGACTCCATGCGCTCTGAGTTGGTGACGAAGTAGGCTGAGATGTAGCCACGGTCAAACTGCATACCTTCGGTATATTCCTTCTCGAAGGCGATACCCTTTGACTCTTCGACGGTGATAACGCCGTCTTTGCCGACCTTCTCCATTACTTCGGCGATAATCTCACCGATTTCGCGGTCAGCAGCTGAGATTGATGCCACGTGGGCGATGTCAGCGCGGTCGCGAACTGGAGTGGCCATCTCGCGCAACTTGGCGATAAGGGCCTCGGCACCGCGGTCGAGACCACGGCGGATCATCATTGGGTTGGCACCGGCAGCAACCATCTTGAAGCCTTCGTTGACGATGGCCTGAGCCAAGACGGTAGCAGTGGTGGTACCATCACCGGCGATGTCGTTGGTCTTAGTGGCGACTTCGACGAGCAAACGAGCGCCCATGTTCTCGAATGGGTCTTTGAGCTCAATCTCTTTGGCAACGGTGACACCGTCGTGAGTGACGGTTGGGGCGCCGAACTTCTTGTCAATGGCGACGTTACGACCGCGAGGACCAAGGGTGGTCTTGACGGCATCGGCAACAGCGTCTACACCACGCTTCAATGAGCGACGTGCATCTTCGTTAAAGTGAAGTTGCTTTGGCATGGGTTAATATCTCCTCAATAATTCCTGGTAGTGCGAATTACCCTTCGATGACGCCGAGAATGTCTTTCTCAGCCAAAACCAAGTAGTCGACTTCGTCAACTTTGTACTCGGTGCCACTGTACTTGGCGAACAACACGCGATCGCCAGTCTTGACACTCATTGGTACCAACTTGCCATCATCGGTGCGACGCCCCTCGCCGACTGCAACGACCTCACCCTCCATGGGGCGCTCTTTGCTGGCGGTATCGGGCAAGAAGATACCACCCTTCGTCTTCTCTTCACGCTCGGCTGGCTTGACAACGACGCGGTCAGCCAATGGACGAATGCGGAAGTTTGCCATCATCTGCCTCCTCAATGCTTGTTTCCTACTTTTAGCAGTCAATATGCTTGACTGCTAACCACTGTTAACTATAGTGAAGCGCAAAATGCTTGTCAAGCAAAATTTTGCACTCAAGTGGCGAGAGTGCTAATTCATATACAGATTTAACACAACGCCACCCAAAACAAACTTTGTCGGGTCTTGCTACGTATTAACAGGTAGTCAAATAATCACAAGGGAGTGAGCGATGCAACTGGATCGCAATTTGGGTATGGACTTGGTGCGTTGTACTGAGGCAGCGGCCTTGCGCGCAGCCCGTTTGATGGGGCGTGGTGACAAAGATGCAGCTGACCAAGCAGCGGTTGATGCGATGCGCTTTGCCTTGAACGGCATTGTGATGGATGGTGTTGTGGTGATTGGTGAGGGTGAAAAAGACAATGCCCCCATGCTGTATACCGGCGAGCGCGTTGGTACTGGCGCCCTGCCTGCTGTTGACATTGCGGTAGACCCTGTTGAGGGGACAACCCTGCTAGCTGAGGGTATGCCTGGTGCAATCGCCGTCATCGCTGTTGCCGAGCGTGGTGCGTTGCATGCCTGGAGTGGTATTCCCTACATGTACAAACTTGCTGTGGGTGAGGCTGCCCGTGGCAAAGTTGATATCAATGCCAGTGTGGCCGAGAACGTCCATGCCGTTGCACATGCATTGCGTCGTCGCGTCTCAGATATCACCGTGGTAGTCCTTGATCGACCTCGGCATCATCAGCTGATCCGTGAGATTCGTGAGGCTGGGGCCCGTATTCGTCTGATTGCCCACGGCGATGTCGCCGCCGGCGTGATGACTGCCGTCGAGGATGCGCCTGCAGATATGTTGATGGGGATTGGTGGTGCCCCGGAGGCTGTCGTGACTGCGTGTGCCCTCAAGTGCCTCGGTGGTGAGATTCAAGCGCGTTTGTGGCCTCGAGATGACCAAGAGCGCGCATTAATTGCCCAACAAGGGATGGATGTGAATCACGTGTATTCCACTGACGAACTCGTGAGGGGCGAAAACGTCTATTTTGTGGCTACTGGGATTACATCGGGGGATTTTTTGCGCGGTGTGCAGTATAGTGAATTTGGTGCACGCACGCACTCGGTGGTCATGCGGGCGACGACGGGTACTATTCGTCACATTGAATCGTTCCATCGCTGGGACAAACTCATGCGTGTGTCGGGGATTGATTACGTGCCGACTGAATAAATAGTGACGCCCCTTGGCACACGTGCCAAGGGGCGTCATGATTTTGATTACAATACGTCAACGTGACTATGATCGCCAAGTACGAGGCGGTAGGCACTTGGGCGTAGCGTTGAGCGTGATACGACTACCGAGCGGCCAATCAGACTATCACACAGGCGACCAGGTAGGTCGTTGATGTGGCAATCCTCGAGCACGATGGAGTGCTCGATTTCGCTGTTCTCGATGGTGCAGTGGTGATAAATCGAGGTAAATGGCCCAATATACGAGTTGACGATCCGTGTCCCCTCGCCAATAATGGCAGGCCCACGGATGGTGCTGTTGACGACCTCGGCGCCGGCTTCGATGATAACTTTGCCAATGATGCGTGAGTTGGCATCAACGGTGCCATCTTGTTGCTCGGCCAGCTCTTCGAGTACGAGTCGATTGGCCTCGAGCATGTCGTCTTTTTTGCCGGTATCAATCCACCAACCACGATGGACATATGGATATACGACTTTGCCGCTGTCGACAAGTGCCTGAATGGCGTCAGTGATTTCGAGTTCGCCACGCCATGATGGCTTAATTGAGTCGATGGCTGCCCAGATGTGCTTATCAAACATATAGATGCCGACGAGGGCCAAGTTTGATTTGGGCTCTTTGGGTTTTTCGACGAGGCGCAAAATGCTGCCGTCGGGATTGAGTTCTGCGACGCCGTATGATCGTGGATTGGGTACTTCTTTGAGGACGATTTGAGCATTGTAGTCGCTGGATTGGAATTGTTGAATCAACCCGGAAATACCACCCTGAATACAGTTGTCACCCAAGAACATCACGAATCGGTCATCGCCGAGGAACGGATGCGCAATCTTGACGGCATGTGCCAGTCCCAGGGGAGCATCTTGTTGAATGTAGGTGATTTTGACACCCCAGCGGCTACCATCACCGACTGCAGCTTGCACTTCGGCGGCAGTATCACCGACAATGATGCCGATGTCAACGATACCTGCATCACAGATGGTTTCAATTACGCGAAAGAGTACAGGCTTATTGGCGACTGGGACGAGTTGTTTGGCACTCGTGTACGTAATTGGGCGCAAGCGCGTTCCCTTGCCACCACTCAAAATTAACCCCTTCATGGTTGCTCCTTCAGTATGTGTATCGTCCCATTCAGTTGTGTTCCTTACGAGTATACACACAAAAACGGTCAGTATGATAGAACATCATGCTGACCGTATAGTGATATAACCATCAACTAGCGACGGATACGGACTGCGCCATAATAGTGGTCAAGCCAATACCTATCATAGACACTCGAAATTTGCACGCCATACCGTGGTGTCATCGCATGCACCATTTTGCCGTCACCAATATACATGGACACGTGGGTAATACCACGACGACCACTGGTATTCACGAAGAACATCATATCACCAGGTGCAAGATTGTCGTATCCACCTACTTGTACACCATTGCTGGCGCTAAATTGTGAGGCGGCTAAACGTGGAATCGTGACACCAACCTGCTTAAACGCATATTGCATCAAGCCACTGCAGTCAAACCCCGTATTCGGTGTTGTACCACCCCATACGTAGCGGTAGCCGACATATTGTAGGGCGATGTTGGCTACATCACTACTCGTTGATACGTTAGCGAACTTGGTTGAGTTACGCACTGGTGCAATTGGGAGTGCGGGGAAGTTGGTTGTGTTGGGAACGCGTCGTAGCACGTGTGATGAGACATTCAACAACTCCTTGAATACCCACACCTTCTTGTTGTTGTGTGATACCTGCACCCAGTCCTTGTATTTGCCGATTAACGTGAACTTGGTTCCTTGGTTGACCATATCAACACGGGCATGCCGTGAATCAGGGCCGAGCCGCAAATTCACTTGGTCGCCGGCAATCGTGCCGACCAACTCTGGTGACGGGTCAGGAATGGTATCAGCAGTAATGACGCGCTTTTCGACGTCACCACTCACCGTCAAGAAGTCCGCACGAACCCAACCCTCAGTGGATTGGTCGATTGCGACATGATACCAATTCTGATAGCGCTCGAGTAGCTCCACATTCTGGTTATTTGTTAAGGTGGTGACTGCGACATAGTTTGTGCCGGGACCGTCGCGCAACGTCAAGCCGGACTCTTTGACTACGCCAACACGTGGTGGTGGTAGTGCAGGCACGTTACTTTCGACTACATCAAGCACTAAATTTGCTGATTCAACCGGGATGCTGAGCAATTCACCTGCCATCCAATACACAGGCGTATCAACACGCTCACGTACTTGGTACCAGTCGCCATACTTACCAATGACCTGGAGTGGCATACCAGCTGTTGCACGCGTAACTGGGTCATAGTTGGTGCCAGGGCCATTGCGCATGAATGCCTTGTCAACCATGACGGTCACCGGCACAACAACAGGTGCCAAGGTTTGGTTGCGCGATACAAGCGAGATTGGCACCGGGAGATCTTCGCTTTCCATTAAGGGTGCATCACCCTCGGTAGCTACAGACTCTTCGGTAATAGGCGCCACATTGACAGTGAAGTCATCAGCGCTGACAGTGATTTGTGCTTCGGTGGATATCTCGGCTGCAGGTTGAACAATTGCGCTGTTCGACACCATCATTGCGAACGGGATCAGACTAATGACAAGTACATGCATTACGGCGCGGTGAGTAAACACACGAGCAATTGATGCCGGGTGTTGTAACAACGTGTTAAGCGTCGGAATGCGATCCGTCATACGTGTCTTTGAATCGTCGCGATCAAAGCTTCGTCGGTTGCGCTCAACACGATTTAGTAGGTCAAATGGCTCGCTATTTGAAGGAGGAATACGCGGCGATTGATTGATCATTCACAAAACTCCCGGAGAACCCGATGGTGTGTCGCATGGATATCGTCTAGCCACAAATCATCGGGACGACGTGCAAGATGCTGGCAGTATCTTATGTCGTAAGGTTGTATATCGCATTAGAATGCGGTAAAGACACAATGCTTGGGATGTCCTTGCATCTGTCACCTCGGAGTATAGCATGATTTTGTCAGGTTCTTCAATAGTGAATCTCTGTTGATAGTGATGGAATGATGATAAAACGATGAGGATATGGTTACCAATACGTAACCATATCTTCTCTGTGCTGCAGTGATGTGCGATTGTTTGTCATCTGCTATGGCATCACTGAAATGACCTGTATATCGGCTGGGTTATCGGGGTTGCCAAATGCATACACCACGGCATATTCGGGGATGTGCACCATCAGCACTCCTCCCTCGAATACTTGATAGTTGATTTGTAGGGGTGTCGCTGTAGCGTTTGAGGCCCAGCCCAATTGGCTGACAAGTTCGGGGTTTTGTTGCCACACCACACCAAATCCACGCCACGGTGCATATCGTTGTGGCGGTGGTGTAAACACCGGTTGAGTTGTTTGTGATGACCACGTATCACCAAATACGCGGAACGACCAGCGAGGAGTCGTGATGATTGCAAATATGCGTGGACCAATACTCCACCGTTGGTATGGTCCATGATCAAACCAAAGCATCTCACCATATTCAAAAGTCTGGCGTGATGCTGCCACATCGGTCGCTGGCATCAATGTAGGGCAACCTGGATGAGTTTTGAGGGTGAGTTGTTGGTATGCTTGCATCATCGCTGGTATGAGCGATTGAATACACGCCATTTGGGTGTTGTAAACAGTTGTTCCTAGGAGTCCGAGCAGGATTTCGTAGGGAGTGTCGGCTAATTCAGGATGATACTCCATGCGTCGTCGTTCGAAGTATTGCACCCACAACCACTGCCCATCGATTTGCGTCAGTGTTTCATTGCCGATGGGATAACCGAAGCGCGCAAGCCCACCGTTTTGTTCCCAATACGTATAAAACTTGCCACAGAGGGCATATCCAGTCTCAGCAAAAAGACGACAACGACTATTGCCATGACTTGTTTGGTCGGCTGCTGGAACAGCGCCACTGCCAAACTGCCACGGTTGATTGGTAAGTTCGAGAAAACGTGCGCCAAGCCGACCAGCGGTCACAAGACCGTCAATCTGTAGCTCGAGGCGATCGCGTTCGAACCATTGCACGAGGAGCGTGCGCCCTTCAACAACTTCGTAGCGTTGTGCGGTGATGGGGTAGCCAA
>Ga0068872_10001890_pt1 | contig 16629 bp, 20 predicted proteins | sample NOAtaG_7_FD_66441 | JGI IMG/M metagenome (GOLD analysis project Ga0068872, IMG submission 66441) | Freshwater lake microbial communities from Lake Erie, under a cyanobacterial bloom - NOAA_Erie_Diel1S_2200h metaG | ecosystem: Environmental > Aquatic > Freshwater > Lake | place: USA: Ohio, Lake...
CCAGACTGGCCCGAAGTGGTCATAACCTGGAGAACCATGTTAGACTATTCAGATTACAGTCCCAACATGATCATGCATTGGATAGACAACGCCCCTGGCGGTCGTTATCATTTGCATGGATTCCAAGCCACAGAAGGATTCGCTTTCCGTTTTGAACGACCAGAGGACGCTGTTATGTTTGCATTGAGGTGGCTAACAATTTAGCGGCATACATCCAAGGGCACCATAATTAACAAATGTCTAACTACATTATTTCTTTTATTTTTTTTGTCATCGGAATCTTTTTCAAGTATCATTCCTCAAATCTGACCATGGGAAGTTTACGAGACATGGGACCCGGATTCTATCCCGACATGATATCTAACTTACTCATCATCATTGCGATATTGATCGCGGCAAAACAGGCAATATGGAAATCATAAACAACTTATCGTTGGGTATTTCCACCGCTTTTACCTGGACCAACATCTTATATTGCTTTGTAGGAACTTTCCTGGGCACACTGGTGGGAGTTCTTCCAGGACTGTCTCCATTGACTGCTGTGGCTATATTATTACCATTAGTTTATTCCATCGGTGATCCAGTAACTGCACTAATATTGTTGTCGGGAATTTATTACGGGTCTCAATATGGTGGATCAACCACATCAATACTGCTGAAAATACCCGGAGAAGTACCGAGTCTAGTGACTGCCATCGACGGTTACGCTATGACCCGCAACGGTCGCGGTGGCGCGGCACTGACCATCGCCGCATTGGCCAGCTTTTTTGCAGGAACGATCACCACATTGTTGATAGCGATTTTTGCTAAACCATTGGCACAAATCGCATTTGCATTTGGATCAGCAGAATACACATCTCTCATGGTCATGGGCCTGTTGGCATCTGTGGCACTCACCAATGGGCCGTTCCTTCGTGGAGTAGGCATGGTATTGATCGGAATCTTGCTAGGAACTGTGGGAATAGACATCAACACCGGAATAGAAAGATTTACCTTCGGATCTCTGACTCTCATGGATGGTATAAATTTTGCGATCATTGCCGTGGGTGTGTTTGGGTTTGGGGAAATGATTTATAATCTCTTCCACGGACAAAAAATTTCAGCACAGATACCAAAATTTAAAGATTTATATCCTACAAAAAAAGAATTAAGAGACAGTGTGGGTCCTGGAGCCAGAGGAACACTGATTGGTAGCTTGCTGGGGATTTTGCCCGGTGGCGGTGCTTTGCTTTCTTCCTTTGCCAGTTATGTGGTAGAGAAAAAACTGTCCAAAGATAAAAAAAGTTTTGGTAAAGGAAATATAGCCGGAGTGGCCGGTCCCGAAGCCGCCAACAATGCCGGGGCCCAGATAAGTTTTATCCCAATGCTGAGTCTGGGGATCCCCACCACTCCCATAATGGCATTGATGATAGCATCATTGATGATCTTTAGCATACAACCTGGTCCAGAAGTGGTAAACTCTAACCAATCTTTGTTTTGGGGATTGGTGGTATCCATGTGGTTGGGGAACTTAATGCTGGTAATTTTAAATATCCCGTTGGTCGGGGTATGGGTCAGTGTGCTGAGAATCCCACAGGTTGTGTTATTCAGCATAATATTCTGTATCTGTGTTTTTGGCATTTATGTGATGAATAATAACATCACTGAAGTATGGCTATTACTACCATTTGCTGTGCTGGGTTATATTTTCCGTAGATTAGATTGCGAGCCGGCTCCACTGGCCATGGGGTTTGTCATCGGTTTGTTGTTTGAAGAATATTTTAGAAAAGCCATGATGATATCAAAGGGTGACTGGATGATTTTTTTACAGAGTCCGATCAGTGCTACGTTTTTGTTGATATCATTGGTTGTGATCGCAATTAGTATAATATTTAAAATTAAAAAATGATCGATTATTATTACGAATTTCCTGAAGGACATCGAGTGTTTGGGGAGCCCACACGCTATGCATTGTTGCGAGGGTATCATCCTGAAGAAGCATCTACCAGCCAGCATCTATTCCATAGTCAGTGCTGTTTGGAATCCACCCGTGTGTGGTTGGAAAATGCCAATGGTGCATATCTAGTGCGCCGTGGTCGGCGAGATGTGCATGAACCCATACATGCCAAAGAAATGACCTGGGTCAAACTGCAGGCCCGAGAATTAGAGATCATATAAAAACCGCCCCTCGGGCGGTTTGCTGACCATTTGGCTTATTATACGCTGTCAGCCAGCGAGTGTTATTTGATCTGACTCCATACACGCTGACGGATCTGTTGTGTAAGACTGTCAGGCAGTGGAACGTAGTCTAAGTCAATGGCATCTTTCTTCCCGTTACGGAACGCCCAGTCAAAAAACTTCAATGCTTCTTGGCTTTGATTTTTGTTTGCAGGATCTCGATACATCAAAATAAATGATGCTGTGGTCACTGGCCATACTGCATCGCCACGCTGATCAACTATACTCAATCCCATACCAGGCACAGAGAACCAATCGGCACCAGCGGCTGCGGCCGCGAATGTTAGATCATCAGGATGGACCCACTTGCCTGATTTGTTTTGCAGTTGGAGATAGGTCAACTTGTTTTTCTTGACGTAGGCATATTCCACATAACCTATGGAACCTCGGATGCGGGCCACATTGGCAGCCACACCTTCGTTGCCTTTGCCTCCCATAGCTGTGGTGGGGATCCATTTCACAGCAGGACCACGTCCCATACGATCTGCCCATTCTTTGCTTACTGTGGCAAGATAGTCTGTCCAGTTGAATGTTGTGCCAGAACCGTCGGCCCGATGCACCACAGTGATTGGTTGGTCTGGCAATGACTTACCAGGATTCAATGCTGTGAGTTTAGGATCATTCCACTTGGTGATGTTGCCCATGAACACATCAGCCATTACGGGACCAGTGATGCGCAGTTCACCTGGCTTGAATCCATCCAAGTTAACGATAGGCACAGTGCCACCAATGATGGCAGGAAACTGAATCAGACCTTCACGATCAAGTTCTTCGCCTTTCATGGGTGCGTCGGATGCCCCAAAGGTCACTGTTTTGGCTTTGATTTGGCGGATGCCGCCCGATGAGCCAATGGATTGATAGTTGAGACCAACATTGGTTTCTTTCTTGTAGGCTTCGGCCCATTTTGCATAGATGGGGTAGGGAAAAGTTGCACCTGCCCCGGTGATATCGGCTGCCTGTGCTGTAACCGCGACTGCGGCCAGTAGTGTCAGTATGAGTTTTTTCACTGTGATCTCCTTTTGGTTGAGTAGTGATGTGCGACTTGCACAAGATTATTTAAGTATAGCAGTATGACCGTTTTGTTACACTTGCGAAAAAGGTTGAGGTTGACTCACAATGCTGGTTCAGTTATAATACATGCTTAGGGCCTATAGCTCAGTTGGTTAGAGCAGTGGACTCATAATCCATTGGTCCCTGGTTCGAGTCCAGGTGGGCCCACCATACAAAGAATACAGCATGACATTACCAGACGAAAGATATCGAGCCATTGTATATGCCAAGCAGTTCTGCGAAGATTTGTTGGATCCTAAGAAGACTCCTCGTGTGCCCAGAGACATCCGCCGCAGGGCGCTGGGAGTTCTAAGGCATTTTCCTGACGAGTATTATCTTTCCATGTTGGCAGAAGCACGTCCGGATATCATAGAACGCAGAGGCGAACCATTTGAACCTCTGTATAAAATGATCAAACAATACGAGTTGGAGAAACAATCATGCGACAAGAACTAGATCAACTGCTGTGCGAACGCTATCCCAAGATATTCGCCAATCGACACGCTGATATGAAGACCACGGCCATGTGTTGGGGATTCGAACATGATGATGGATGGTTCAATATCATCGATCAGTTATGTGCCAACATCCAACATCATATCGATTGGAGAGAAAAACAACGCCAGTGGACCATTACTTTTAACAGTAAGGCTGCACCAGAAGAACTGAAAGACATTCCGGAAGTTGTTTCGCAAGTCGTTGCAGATCAAGTAAAGGAAAAGTTTGGTGCTCTGCGCTTTTACTATCATGGTGGTGACGATATCGTAGATGGCATGGCACGCATGGCTGAATCCATGAGCGCAGTGACCTGCGAACAGTGCGGTGCACCAGGCCGTCAGCGGGGCCGTGGCTGGATCGTGACACGCTGTGATGAACATGCAAAGGAAGACGAAAATGACTAAACCAGAAAAGAAATTACTGAGTGGCACGGGCAAGATCGCAAACGCACAGCCCGGTGAGCCACTCAAGGTGGTTTTCGAACCCGGTTGTTTCGATCACATTGACGTGGAAAGCCAGGAAGAACTGGATCGGATCATGGCGGAAATACAGACCATGTTTGCTGGCATGTCTCGCGAAGAATTGGAAGCACAGAGCCGACCACTCACGGACGAAGATATCGACGACCTGGATCCAGAAGAACGCGAAGCATTGATGCAGGCATTGGAACAGGCCCATGACCAAGAAACCCGAAAGCAACGTCTCAATTAAGGTAGCGTCCAGCCCTGATCGGCATACCTTCCAGCGAGAAGGATATCTAAAACGCTGTGAAGAAAAAGGGGAAGAACCCAACCAAGCCTATCTCGAGATGTGGGACAAGGTCAAACAGCAGGATGCCGAGTGGCACCAACAACAACATGTCAATGATCTCGAATATGACTTGAGATCAACTGACTGGATCGTTGCCAAAGCACGGGCCAGTGAATCTTACGCACAAAATATCTACGCGGCCTTGTGCAACATGCAGTGGCAAAAGATAGATGTATGGCCCGTGCTCAAAGATGAACTCTGGTCATGCTCATGGCGCAGTGCCGGGGGTATCGTGGCCGATCTACGTGGTGAAGGTGACTATATCGATTGGTATTGTTCAGGCATGGCGGACAAAGACGACACTGGATTCGTTCCAGAAGGCGCTGTGACAGATGAGATCCGGGAGGACTTCCAACGATTGGGGTGGCAGCCTGTGCCCTATGACGAATGATGGTTATTGATTTTTCCTATGATCAATATAAAAAAATATTCAGAAAAAACCTATAAAAACCATTGATCTAATAGCTATATACTGCTACAATTTTATATCAGTAGAAACACTGAGTCTCACAAAACTTCACAGGAGAAACACATGAAAACAGTAGGAAACAAAATCGAAAAATTCGCCATCACTGGCGTGAACCCAGGCAAGGACGATTTCTTCACCATCACAGAAGAATCATTTGCAGGCAAGTGGAAGGTCATCGTTTACTATCCCAAAGACTTTACATTCGTGTGCCCAACAGAAATCGTGGCCTACGACAAACTACACGGCGACTTCGCTGATCGTGATGCTGTGTTGCTCACAGGATCCACAGACAATGAGTTCTGCAAACTGGCATGGCAAGCCGCACATGAAGATCTCAAGAAGATCCGGCATATCCAGTTCGCTGACACACAGCGTGGTGAGTTGAGCCTGGTTGAGCAATTGGGTGTGTTCTTTGCACCAGCAGGCGCCGCACTCCGTGCTACCTTCATCATCGATCCCGAAGGTGTGATCCAGCATGTCACTGTCAACAATTTAAACGTAGGCCGTAGCCCAGAAGAAACTCTGCGTATCCTTGACGCTCTTCAAACAGGAGAGAAGTGTGCATGCAATCGTGCAGTGGGTGGAGAGACTCTATAATGACTGCCTGGGTAGATCAAATCAAGGAAACCATACCTGATTACGCCAAGGACACTCGTCTCAACATTGATGCAGTGATCAAACGCTCGTCTTTGCCCATAGAAGAAGCAGAAGCCGTGGCTTTGGCGGCTGCCTTTGCTACAGGCAATACGAAACTGTGGACCTGGATGCAGGGCCAGATCGCAGACCAAAAGGAAGCCGAGGCGGCCATCACAGCCGCTAGTCTAATGGCCATGAACAATGTATGGTATCCCTACGTCGAAATGGCCGAAGACGAGCGACTCACTGGTTTGCCAGCACAACTACGCATGAATGCTATTAGCTCCCATGGTGGGACGACCAAGGCTCGATTTGAGAGCTATAGTCTAGCCGCCAGTATCGTGGGCAAGTGCCACTTCTGCGTAAAAGCGCACTACGAAACACTCAAGAAGGAAGGCTACTCAGTAGAACAACTGCGAGACATCGGTCGGATCGCCGCAGTGATCACAGCAGTGGCTCGAGTGCTCAATAGCTAAATGTTACCATGGCGGAGTTTAGTCTTTAAATACTCCGCCCATGGAACTCCTCGAACAAAATCCCAAACTTGGTTTTTACACAGTAAACGGTAAGAACTTTTATTCTAAACCTCAAGCCCTGCTAGAGGCCACCGCCACTGGTCAGTTTCCCACATGGAACTTCAATCGAGAAGTTTTTAGTCGCATGGACACAACCAAAGAGCCTCAGTTGAGCTTACGCGAACTGTATCGTATGCGGGCACAGCAACTGAGAGACCGATATGATTACATCCGATTGGAGTTTTCAGGTGGGTCAGACTCTGCTACAGTGCTCTATAGTTTTATCAACAACAACATACATCTCGACGAGGTGGTATTCCGCTATCCCATGCAAGGAGATAAAAATCTCGGCCCCGATGCCAAGAACATGAAGGCCGAAAATACCTTGAGCGAGTGGCACTTTGCGGCCAAACCTATCTTGCAAAAGTTGGCTGTCACCCATCCAACTATCAAGATCACCATGCATGATTTTTCCGACAACATCTTAAAATATCAAGGCGATGAATCATGGGTCAACAATGCCAAAGATTACTTACATCCTGAGCACACGTTCAAACACGACCCCTTGGGTCTAAAAGGTCACAAAGAGTTGGCCGAAACTGGCAAGCAGATTTGCATCCTCTATGGTGTGGACAAGCCCAAGGTCTGTATCAAAGATGGTCGTTGGTGGTTGTATTTCTTGGACATACAGGCCAATCACAGCCAGAACCAGCGTGGTCCTTATGACAACATTACCACAGAATATTTCTACTGGCAGGCTGATCTTCCGGAACTCATAGTCAAACAAGCCCATACCATACGCAACTGGTTCATGACTCCCACTGCACAGCATCTACAGTTCCTAGTGCGTTGGCCCAATCACAGTGTAGCACAACGTGGTGCCTACGAACAGTTGGCCAAGCCCTTGATCTACCCTGACTATGATCCCACCACATGGCAAACTACCAAGTCAACCAACAACTTCTACTCAGAAATGACTTGGTGGTTCTTCAAGAACTTCAAGGACACACGTTTCTACCAAGTCTGGGAAGCCGGTCTAGCGCACATGGTCAATTCCATTGATCCCAAGTTCTTTACCTATGAGCAAGGCCGTGCTGTGGGATTTGTTGGCTTCATGGATCAGTTTTACGATCTTGGGCCCACCGACTACGTAAATACCGACATCATCCAAGGATCTCTCAAATGAAAAAGTTTTTATTATCAATTGCCATTGCATTGGCGGCATTTTCTTCACACGCTCAACAGCAGATTTCTATAGTGTGGCCATTTGGCATGGGCGACACGCAGGCACAATATAGTCGCAGTCTAGTAGAAGAACTCAACAAGAATCAAAAGGCCTACACTTTCATCTTAGAAAATCGCCCAGGGGCCGGAGCTACCATTGGTGCCAAACATGTGGCAAGCACACCCAATTCTATTTTGTCCGCGTCCACAGCATTCTTTGTGAGACCTAACTTTTATCCTGAGGAAAGTCACAGTGTAGCAGACTTCCGGCCCTTGATGACACAGTGTGCCGCGCCCATGGTCATTGTGAGCAAACGATATCGCAATTGGAACGAAGTTGACAAATCAAAATCCATCAACATTGGCATTTCTGGGCTGGGTGCTACATCGCACTTGATGGCCATGGAGATTGTCAAGCAATATCCCAATGCTCAACCTGTGCCCTACAAGGGCACTCGCGAAGCCAGTATAGATGTGATTGCAGGCAATATTGAACTCAGCGTGGCATTCTTGGGCGAGGTAGAAGGATTCCTTGATCGCGGTGATTTGTATGCTTTGGGTATTTCGGGCAGGAAAAAAGTGCGCGGCATAGCCACACTGGAAAGCCAAGGATTTGCTGGAGTGGGCGAAGTGGTCAACATGCACAGTCTACAAGTGCCACGATCCATGCCCGACTCACAGTATCAACAACTGCGCGGCATGATCATGCAAGCCGCTCGTGCTGATTCAGTCCAACGGGCCTATGCCGTGGACTACTGCGAATCCAGCAATCTTGATGCCATAGCCACACAGCGTTGGTTTGATTCACAGGTTGCCCTGTGGAAACGCCTGAGCCAAGGTGTGAAACTGGCTAAATAAAAATGGCAGCGCCGGTCAGGTGATCGACGCCGGTTACAACGACGCCTAGGGTAGCAAACCCTTTTACCAGCATGATATGCCTGGAACGCCGAACCGTAGCGAGCAATCGCAAGCACATTTAAACTACCAAATTTGGATATAAAAAATGAGCAAAACTACTAAGATTCGTTGGGTTATAGCCCATGAGCCTTTGAACCTTTTCCTTCGTGCCGCTGAAGATTTTGAGCGTCGTGTAAACGAACAACAAAGCGAGCACAAGATCGAAGTGGAAATCATGACCTTGACAGAATACAGCCAGCGTTACAACGATGGTGTCGTCATCACCAAGCACGATCTCTTGGATCTCATGGAACAGGGCAAAATTGAAATGAGCCAGATGTATACCACATGGCTCGCAGAACGCTATGAGCAAGACTTCTTGGCATTCGATCTACCATTCCTGTTCCGGGATCACGAGCATGCTACTCGCGTGTTCGAGAGCGAGATCGGCGAAGGTCTGTTACAGAAACTCACAGACAAGTCAAACGTGCGTGGCCTTTGCTACACATATTCCGGTGGTTTCCGCCAGATGATCGCTAACAAGAAAGTTTCTACTCTAGAAGAACTTGCTGGCACACCTGTGCGTTCAAACCGTAATCCTGTGGCACAAGCAACTATCGCTGCCTTGGGCATGAAGCCTGTTGTGGCCGAAGTTGAAGATCTGCGTCGTGTTGTTGTAGAAGGTCAAGCCGAAGGTGGCGAAACCAACTATCCTCGCATGTATCCTCTGCGCCACAATGAAGTCACCAAGTCAGTGATCGACACTGGTCACAGCTTGTTCTTGACATCGATGATCATTGGTGATCAGTTCTGGTCATCATTGAGCCCAGAAGTGCAGGCCGTGATCAAGACTGCCGCTATCCTGGCCGGACGTGAAGAGCGTGCTGAAACCATCCGTGATGGTGCTCGTGCCGAGAAGCGTCTAGTGGAAGAAGAAGGCGCCAACATCGTCAAGTGGACACAAGAGCAACGTGAAGCCGCCAAGGTTGCACTGAGTGGTGTTTACGATCAGTTCCGTGATTCATTCACACCTGGTCTCATTGAGGCGATTGAAAAGAAGGCTTGATAAGTAGGCAAGCATAAAACAAAAACCCTACCAAGTGTAGGGTTTTTTGTTGTAAAAAGGTAAACCAGAGGTTGACCTTATATAAATAAACCTATACAATACACACTATGATGAAAACTTTAAGACCTTATTCGATATCATTTATGCAGAAGGAGCCAACAAGTCTCTTGTGGCACCCCACCTGCCTACGTAATGATGCGATTGGTCCGGAGGGTTCTGAGTAGAAATCAGATTGTAAAAATTATTCTACACAGGACCCCGGAACTAAAAACTCCGGGGTTTCTGTTTTATACACAAAGGAAAAAGAAGTTGACAGAAAAAATAGATTACAGTAAAATTGCCGATCGTGTTGTCGAACAAGCATTTGAGCATAGTGGGTTTGTCCTAGATGAACATGATATGCAACGATTGCTCCAAGGCAAGATAGATCGGGCTCGAAAAGAAATCGATGCTAGGGCTACATGTCCAGTCTGGCACACTGATCGATAATCGAGCAAAGTGTAGTGGGAAACGAGGTCCCAGAGCGCACTCTAAACATGCTCTAAACGGGCGGGGTCCTGGATTGAAATCTCCGGCGGTAACGGAGAAAGTAAGATAGGCAAGCGGAGGATGTCTCCGCTTTGGCTCTGGCAACAGAGCCCATATTCAAACACATGACCGAGCAGTCAAGTCAATGAGTCGTGTGTTTGAATATGCATGGGGGTTGTTCTCTACGGCGGACTGTAAATCCGTTGCCTTTAATATGTAGAGTGGCCGGCGATTAGGTTCGATTCCTTCAGTCCCCACCAAACATGGTCTCATAGTATAATGGTTAGTATAGCGGCTTGTCACGCCGTTGATAGGAGTTCGATTCTCCTTGGGACCGCCAAACAATTCCAAGGTAGCACAGCGGTAGTGCAGAAGACTGTTACTCTTTTGGTCGCAGGTTCGATCCCTGCCCTTGTAGCCATGATCTCCCCCGCTAGCTCATGGAGAGCAGGTCGGCTTATAACCGATTAATCTAGATAAGGTCCAGGATGAGGTTCGATTCCTCAGCGGGGGACCAAAAAAATATTACGGCGTAGTTCCAACTGGCAGAACGACAGTCTCCAAAACTGTATGATGGGGGTTCGAATCCCTCCGCCGTAGCCAACACAATGTGAAGGTGGCAGAGAGGTCCAATGCAAGAGTCTGCAAAACTCTAAAACCGTCGGTTCGAATCCGACCCTTCACTCCATTAGAATTCTAGTCGTAGGCCTATGCTGAGATTGTTTATAACCAAAGCGGATTCCATACCAGTGACCACTTTGAGATACAGAGTGCGGTTACGGCCTTGGAAATAATCTGCCGCAAAATAGTTGGCTACCATCCAAGTCACGAAATGCAGATCCACTGCTTGCGTGGTAGGATGCCGGCCCAACAACGGATTACGTTCATAGTAGCCTTCAGCATATCTGCGAGTCATGTTGCGTGTGGTCGCCCAATCACCCAGAATGGCCGCGTTGGATGCCAAGAACCAATTTTGTTGCTCTGTGGTCCAGTTAGACCAGGCCCAGCTAGCACTGGGCAACCATAGCAGGATGGCCAAGAGTTTTTTCACAACAATATTTAACAATGGAAGCGTGGCAGAGTCTGGTTTATTGCACCGGTCTTGAAAACCGACGATCCGAAAAGGTCCGTGAGTTCGAATCCCACCGCTTCCGCCAAACCTGGAGAGGTCCCATAATGGTATTGGAGCGGATTGCTAATCCGTCGGTCGGCGTAATCCGGCTTCTGGGTTCAAGTCCCAGTCTCTCCGCCATATCCCGTCCATAGCAAACGTGATTGCTGTCGCTTACTCAGCGTTACGAGTCGGGGGCGGAGAACCGTTAAGCAGAGTGCCCTTTTATTGGGAGTCCAAACCGCTGTGCTGAATCACAACAGCGAAGAAGTTAACAACGTGATGACAGAGTAGACAACTCAGGACGGGGCGATGTGGAAACGTGGCCGTCCACCAAATATGTTTTTAGACAGGTGTGAATTCACTGGTGTGGGTAGTGTAATGGTAGCACACTTGATTGTGGATCAGGTAGTGCGGGTTCGAATTCCGTCCTTCACCCCAAATGTGTGATCAAGTGGGTGTTACTTGCCCGGTAACAGCATCCACATGCACAGGTCGGCGTGTGACAAATGCGAAATCATAGAAAGGATTGAAGCGATAGTCTACTGTTTTGCGCAGTCTGCAGAATGTCCAGGTGTCGGTGATTCCGGCCTTGGCCATGGCCTGCTGTGCTTGGGCGCAACTCAGTTTGGGTGGATACACAAACGCCGTGCATTCGGCCACTCGCGAATCATCAATCACAGGTGAGGTGGCATGTCCTGATGTATCAATGGTTATGGCATAGGGTTTTTGATCTTGAGAACCTTGCCAAACAGTATACATGGTTCCGCCTGCATTGGCTTCGGCGAGATAAAATTGCGATGCGCTCTGATAGAGATCCATGAGACTCTTGCCGCCCCATATTTGCTGATCGTATGTCAAGGGCGATAACACCCCCAGTCGTCTGAGATGTTTCTTTACAGCGGCTATGATTTTCATGGTTAATCCCCTTTATTCGAGTATTTATAGGTGTTTTTTTGCCCCGGTGACGGAATTGGTATACGTGTTGGTCTTAGAAACCAAATTTTAGGAGTTCGAGTCTCCTCTGGGGCACCAAATTTATTAGTATGCGGTAGTGACGGAATCGGCATACGTATCGGACTTAAAATCCGAGTTTTGTGGGTTCGAGTCCCACCTTCCGCACCATACAACGGAGTGTAGGCTAGTCTGGTCCAAGTCGCCTGCTTTGGGAGCAGGAAACCGCAGGTTCGAATCCTGCCACTCCGACCAATCACAAAGGATGTCTTAATAGATCTTTTAAACAACGATTTGATTCATCTAGCGTGAGTCTTTTTAATTTGTCATGAAATCGCTGTTTGGCAAAATCCAGGTTAGCATCAAACCTTTGTTGATTTTGATTCCAGAGTCTGACAGTATCAACAGGATTTGTGAGCAAGTGCTTGTTATTACTCACGGCGGTATACAATCTATCTATAGGGTTATCTATGATGTCATACGAATGATCAATGATGTCGTCAAACATATCAAATCCAAAACTACGATAAAGATCTACGGTTCCTCGACTAGATATCATGATAGGAAAATTCCGAGCATATATCGTGTGGATAAATTTTTCATCGATGTTAATAGTTGGCTCGCAGAAAAGTCTATTTGAAACCAATTCTACAAAACTTGTTCTATACAAAGGACGCAGATTGTTTCCAAAATTGTTCACGTTATCAAAGTCTAGCACTGTGTCAGATCCAGCCTCTGTCAAATAGATGTCGTTGCCATTATCATCACCAAATCGTAAATTATCAGGATTTGATATCATCTTGTCAAACCCTTGGCACATGATCTGTTTTACATGATCATTGTGATCATGATATTGCCAAGGGTTGTGATCAAGGAAATCCCTGCTAGGCAATTTATCTAATTGTTTGTATAAATGACCAGTGCTGATATGGCAGCAATTATCTAGATCTAATCCATACAAAAGGCTACAGAGAGCCAATCGATGAGTGCGCATTTGTCTATTCAGTGCGATGCCTATTTTTTTAGATTGTTGATTCTTGTCGTTGATTGGGGATAATTTTGCATATAGATCATCTTCAGGAACGGTAAACCATTTGCCTACTCTTACATTGGGCAGATTGAAATATCCATCATGATAATGATTACCTTGTAACATAAAGACAATGGTTTTTTCAGGAGATGCGAGCGCCAGGTTCCTGATGTCTTGGAAAATAGTGGGTTCTTGGCCTTCAGTCCAATAATCATACTCCTGTGGGAAATTGCCGTAATGAGGACTGTCTTCCAAAATCAAAAACAACAGGTTTTCGTTGAGATCAAGGTTTAACCATTGATTCCAAGATGTTATATGCGTAAAAACACTGTCGTGCGGCACAGAAATGGCATCAGTCACTGTGTCAAATAATTTTCGTGCCATGGGCAATCTGTGTGGCACATGAGTAAAATATTTCATATACAAATTTATGTAAACCCATGCCCCCTTGGACAAATAGGTAAAGTCGTCTCTCTCAAAAGGAGAAGTTCTCTCGGTTCGAATCCGAGAGGGGGTACCAAACAATGCAGGTATAATTCAGCTGGAAGAATGTCACGTTGCCAACGTGGATGTCGTCGGTTCGAACCCGACTACCTGCTCCAGAATTATGTCCCAGGCCTCCGACTATTGGCCACTCGTTGATGCGCAGTGGTTGCGTCTGTGTTTTCTTTTTCTTGCATCGTTAGTTTAATGGTAAAACGCCCTCCTTACAAGTGGGATAGCGGTGGTTCGATTCCATCACGATGCACCAATGCCGCTTTAGCTGATGTGGTCATAGCACCGGTTTGAAGCACCGAGGAACCTGGTTCGATCCCAGGGGGCGGCACCACTCTGTTGGGGGTTAGTTAAATGGTATAACCACGGATTTTGATTCCGTTATTATAGGTTCGATTCCTATACCCTCTGCCAATCATCGGGACGTTAGCTCATTAGGTAGAGCAGTAGACTTTTAATCTATTGGTGGTGGGTTCGAATCCCGCACGTCCTACCAATATGGTAATGTAGCATAACGGTAGTGCTCCACCTTCATACGGTGTTCAGTGTAAGTTCGACTCTTACCATTACCACCAAATATCCGGCCGTGGTCTAATGGATAAGGCAACGCTCTTCTAAAGCGTCCGATGTGGGTTCGATTCCTGCCGGCCGGGCCAAACGGTCCTTAACTCAATGGATAGAGTGCCAGTCTTCGAAACTGGAGGTTGGGAGTTCGAGTCTCTCAGGACCGGCCAATGCTCGGGTAGTTAAATGGTATAACGGCCGACCGATAATCGGCTATTCCTGGTTCGATCCCAGGTCTGAGCACCAATTTTGCCAAATCAGTCAACGCTGAACACTGCTGTGACGTTATATAAGTGTAGGACATAATTCCTACAGTTTCTAACCAAAGGAGAACTTTATGAAACTCGTAACCACACTCGTAGCAAGTTTGTTTGCAGTATCCGCTTTCGCACAAGCACCTGCCAAGAAAGAAGAAAAGAAAGAAGCAGCCAAGCCTGCCGCAGCCGCTCCTGCACCTGCCGCCAGTAAGCCTGCCGACAAAAAGGCTGAGCCTGCCAAAAGCGACGCTAAAAAAGACGATAAAAAAGCCGAAGCCGCTAAGAAGTAATCCAACCAGGTATATCCTGGTCCATGTAGAGGGCAACGAAGATGGGTATTCCATCGACGATGAAAACATCTATGTAGGCTACAGGAGACCTGAAGTGGTAAAAGATCTCAAAGATACTGTCGCTGATGACGAGGATCTTTCGGATTATATAAAAACCCGTTTGTTTTTAGCCCGACAGTTGGCCTTGATGAAAGCAATGGGATATGATTTAAGGACCCGAGTCTGACTCGGGTTCTTTTTTGGGGGATTAGTTAAATGGGATAACATCGGCTTTGCAAGCCGAGATTGAGAGTTCGATTCTCTCATTCTCCACCATCCAACTCGTTGACAGTCACTAAATATTTTTGTTATAATCAAGTAACCAAGGAGACTGCGATGGAACAGAAAAAACAACCAGTGCCAGAATATTTCTTCAGTGCCGGTGAATGGGACAGACTGGGTTGTGGTCCTTTGCCACCAGAGCGCAACAAGGATCGTCTGCAGATTCCGGAAAAGAGCGTGCAAAACAAAGATGACGCTGGCCTTGGCTACGATTGATGTGATCATGGCCAACATGGTTTTTGCTGTTGCTGTGATGTGGCTACTGATTGAAGATTTTCGCACAGAAATGCGGAATTTGTCGGCTAAGTAATTTTACTATGCAGGAGTATGCACCCAAGGGCTCTTGAAAAATCTCTTGGAATTGTTGATGTGGTGAGAGGCCACAGGTCACGCGAGGACCGTACATGTCCTGATAGTCTCGTGAAAGAATTGTTGTATGAAGCAAAGAGAAAAGTGTTCAAGACATGGGTTCGAATCCCATCACCTCCACCTAAGTGTATAAGGTATATTTAGGTGGGGGTGCTCCGGTAATCGATTGAGCAAAGAGTAAATGAGTGGACAACACGATAGGCGATGATCGTTAATCAAGCAAACTTTATAACTGCAAACGATGAGTTATACGCTCTAGCCGCCTGATAGGCACTAGATGAGGATTTTCCGGTTGTGCCTTATAACCCAAACAACCGGTTGACTCTTTTTTATTTTCCTGTTATAATTAACAATCGTTCTTTAACAATTCACAGCATCAATGCTCGGTTCGTCTATCGGTTAGGACACCGCCCTTTCACGGCGGGAAGAGGGGTTCGATTCCCCTACCGAGTACCATAAGCAAACATATCGGCCCCAGTGTCATACCTAATAGGTCTGCGGCAACACTGGGTGAAATCCTGTCGCAGGGACAAAGGTATGTTTGCTTATGGTAAATGGTGTGAGCGAAAGAACGCCTCGCCAGCAATACCCTGACCATCGGGGGAGATAACCACCCTAAGCCGCTGTAACCGTAATAGGACGCACTCGTTGGCTACGAGATGAACACGCGAGAGGGGGACTGGGCACCAGGCTGATACCCTGGGCAAAATGTCTGGACCTTAAACACAAGATGGTGTCATTTATCATTTCAACATAGACAGACAGTGATGCATACTATATTCCTGGCGGTACTACAAGCCCGGGTCACTCACTGCTATGTTTAGCCATACTGGATCGATCCGAGTATACGGTAGTTTTCCAGTCACTGGCAACCCCAATCGGTCTGGGCTACACTCTGTGCTCTGTATGATCTGACGGAACGTTGATCCTCTACATCACAGGTCACTGAGCATCAACACAGACTCCGCATAATCGTAAGCGGAACTAACAATCGCGGAGTATATCAGTGGCAGATGGCGAGTCTCATAAGCTCGAGGTCAGTGGTTCGAATCCACTCTCCGCAACCAAATAAAGCGGGTAGATCGTGGCAAGGGGCGCCCAGCAGTCTTCCAAACTGATCATGCGGAGTTCGACTCTCCCTACCCGCTCCAGGACGTTCCGTGTAGCAACGGATAGTGCGACCCGCACGATGAGAAGTGGTGTAGCAACCACGGGTGGTCCCAGTCTAACCTAACTGGCGCTGGCAATGCGACAATCCCGAGGGTGGCGAGCGGGTGCCTACCAGCCCAAGTAGTCCTGCTGAGGGACTGGAAGCCGATGGGCCAAAG